>Ga0172381_10000791_pt1 | contig 39218 bp, 27 predicted proteins | sample Leawel6488metaG_FD_119754 | JGI IMG/M metagenome (GOLD analysis project Ga0172381, IMG submission 119754) | Leachate microbial communities from a municipal landfill in Southern Ontario, Canada - Leachate well 64-88 metaG | ecosystem: Engineered > Solid waste > Landfill > Unclassified | place... | reverse complement strand
AATCGCAGGAGGAATCACATATAACCGCTTTGGGACTGATAATAGTGTCGACTTATCAGTGTTACTAAATGGGCTTAATTTTGGTAACATTACCGCCTTGACTTATGACATCGGCGATTATAACACTTATTCTGGAGCGATAAACACCCGGATTTACTATAACAGCCCATCAACCCAAACGAGAACAACTGGAGGATATCGCTATTTTTATTCTACAACCGGAACTGCGGATCGTCCTGCAGTTTATTCATCTGCCGGTGGTGTTATCGGCTATGGTCTCTGTATTATGGAATGCATGTTAAATCATGGAACAATTTCGGCTATGGATGTGGCTGGTGGCATTGTTGGGGCAACTTATGTTATAGGTGCTGAAAGCGGCAATGCAACAACAACAGTCAATATTACTACCGCCATTAATTATGGGGAAATAAAAGCTATTAATTATACAAATTTTAATAATATTGATTCATATTTGCTTGACTATGAAGATGATAGTTCGGAAACACCGGTCAGTGGATATGTTAATTACTATCACTTGGCTGACGGTGACACTTCTTATATATTTCCAACTGGTTACACTTCGGAAACCCCTGGAAAGAAACGGGGATTTGGCGGTGTCTTTGGTCGGCTCCAACGAGGTACTAATGGATGGATGACATCTGAAGACGGAGCATTTGACTTTGTCGTTAATGCTAATCCCAATATTGATTTAATTGGTCGAATGGATCAAGTTCAAAACTGGACAAGTTCTGGCTCATTCTTCTGTTTTGAGACTGCCAATTACTATTACTCAGCAAAGGTAAACGATACTACTCAAGTAGTCTTCAGTGGATTTTATCTTTGTTATGGAAAAACCGGATCTTATACCGGGTCTACGCCCAGAATTTATAATCTCACACCGACAACAAGATATACACAAATTGGAATGACAAGTGCTAACGCAACAAGTTATACGACGGTATTTACTTTTCCCAGTACAACAAATTATTCCAGTACAAATATTTATATGTATCAAGAACGAATCCCAATTCCATGGATAACTGAAGATATTTCCGAAACATCAAATCCTGATGATGAATATATGTATGATGAAGATTTTCCTATGCGAGCCGAAGAGACATTAACCGATTTTATTTATTATATGGAATATAATTTGTTAGCCGATCGATTCCGTTTAGAAATAGATGGGGGAACGGAAATCAACCCCAGAGAAAACGGCATGTATGTTTTGTCATCAACTGAAGGTTCGACGGTTGGTGCGGTTTTACCGGCCAACTTAAAACTTGATAAGATCAGCGGTATTGATGAAGATGCCATTACACAGTTATCGTTACTTGTGGACTATACAATGGTACCAACAGAAAATCTTTTGAGCATGGATTTAAAGAATCTAATAAAACAATCGGATTCCTCTGTCGTTGCTATTGAAGGCAAAGATTTATATAACACCCAAGCCCAAGCTTTAGCAGATGCTCCGTATTTTTACTACTCAGGAACACTTCGAGCCAGCGATATTGTTAATTTGGCTGGAACCTTAACTTATACATACCATGACGATGTAATCGACTACTGGACATATGATGATGTTAATTATATTTTGGTTGGTGGTGATTTAGTTGAGCAGAATACACCTGCCAATATAGAGATTTCCGATAGCATGTTGTTTACAACGCAAGCCTTGGCGTATGAAGCTGCACCATACTATTATTTTACTGGTACCGTTTTGGCAAGCAATATCGTTAATTTAGCCGGAACTATTACTTATGTATATACCGATAGCACGGTTGATTATTGGACAAATGATAGTATCAATTATGTATTTGCGCCCAGTTTAGAAGAACAGTATAACAACATGAAACAAACTCGGTTTAATGAAAAAACCGCGCTTTTTAACGCGGCTGGAGAAACCATCATATTAAATGAAGATGATGGTGATCAAACGGTTTTGGATAATGGCACTTTGACACTAAACAATAACGGAACCGCCAGTAATCCTTATGATGATTTTTATGAATTACATTATTCCATCAGTATGGAAGCTTTTGCCAACGGTTCGCATGCGGTTGATTATCTAGTGATATTCGCTAATACTTCGGCCAATGCTTTAATAGCCAAACAGGCAACAGATCAATATGATGATGGCAATCCGTTTTATTATTACTATACAGGAACAGTTGGGTTAAGTAATATTGTTAATACTAGTGGCAGCGTTACTTATACTTTTCATGACGACACAGTTGATTATTGGACATATAATGACACAAATTATGTTTTAAATGGTGGTAATCTTGTTAAACAGAATACTCCATCTGACATTGCGATTACTGATGCCAATCTTTTTGATACTTTAGCCAAAGCAATGGCAGCGGGTTTATTTTTCTATTACTCTGGCACCGTCGCTTTAAGCGATATAACTGATTTGGCCGGCGATGTCACTTATGTATTCCATGATGATACAATTGATTATTGGACATACAATAGCGTAAATTATATCTTGAGTGGTGGCAACCTTGTTGAACAGAGTACGCCAGCAAACATTGCCATTTATGCAAGTAATCTGTTTAATGATGAAAATTATTGCACTGCTGGTTTTTTGAAAGAATATCGCTCTTGGCTGTATGAAGCTCAAGAAACGGATATTTCGGAAATGTATCCATCATTATTGAATATTACTATTCCACTAAAAACCATCCCTGATGATGATGAAGATAATTTATTAGGTGTATTTACGATTTATTCCGAAGCTTTTGTAGGAAATGATCTGTTTGCATCAAATCATTATTATACAAATTGTTATGTATATATCACTTTTACTCCGACCATTGATCAAATTTCCACTGGCTTTATCGGTATTTCCACGGTTCAATTCAATGGCGGGGCAACCCAAACAGTAACGGATCAGTCGACCGTTATTGGACTTGGAAATGTTAACCCTGCTGGATCAATTACTTTTAACTTTTCCGATACCAAAGGCGTTTTAACAACTGGTCAAGATTTATCAGCATATGTCACGCTTAAATATTCAGATGGAACCGTAGTCAATCCAGAATTCTACACTAAAACAGCAACACTCGTTACGATTTCTGCAGGTACTGGCACAGGTTCAGTAACCATTACCTTTTCTCCATCAACACGTGGGGGAAATTATTACATGTACTACCGATACTTCTCATCAAGTACACTCAAAAATGTCATCTTTAACAAAACAAAGTCTTCAAGTGTTGTCATCACCGATGTTGACCATTATTCAATCGATGAATCTTTGAACATTAATGGCACAAACATTACCTCTTCAATCAATCTGGGATATGAAATTACAATTGAAAACGCTCCTTATTACTATTACACGGGAACAGTTGGTTTAAGTAATATTGTCAATCTTTCGCAAACAATAACCTACACATATCACGATGACACGGTTGATTATTGGACGTATAATTCAGTTAATTATATACTAAGCGGGGGTAATCTAGTGGAACAAAATACTCCTGCTAATATTGCCATAACCGATGCGAATTTATTTGATACACGAGTATTGGCTTTGGGTGCCACTTTGGGTCTTGGGAATTTTTCCAGTGCAACTGACTCGGGAGTCCCCACCTACTTAGATAATAAAACTTATTCAATCATTTACGGATCAAATTATGTCAATTCCTTAACAATATCACCATTTGCGGATGTAATTGGTGTTTATCTCAATGGGATTTCCTATAACAATGGCTACAAAATATATGATATTCGAATTGTCATAACTGCGGAGAACGGCACGGAAGTTACATATATTCATACAATTACGGAACGGACTATTGATCTGACTTCGGTGCTTAAAAATGGCAACGAGATAGGACTTGAAGAAGTTGACGCAGCACGAGAAGATGACGAAACCATTTTTACTATCGATCTTGGTTTGGATAGCAATTTGAATTTATATCGCATTGCAGAATCGGGATCATTAGCCTATTTTATGATTTCAGCGACATTGAATGGCAATTCAATCGATCCATTAGAACACGGTATCTCGTTCTCTGTGGATGAAGATAATATTGTAATAAGTGAACGATATAAAAATTTAGATTTAATAATGTCATATGAAGCAGAACCGGGCGATTATGTATTCACTTTCATTCTCTATCGCGATGATACAGAGACATATTATGTCACCGTAGCGACAACTTTGACAATCATCAAAAACAAAGGTGAAAGTTCCCATTTAACCGATATTAAGTTTTCAGAGTTAGCCAATGAGACCTCATATCCCGATATTTATATTACCAGTGATACGGGTTCTTTATTAACGACTTCATACAATCCCCAAGTTTACTTTGCCGGAATTGATTATGATGGCGCTGATGCGATAAACACCTATCATTATCGGATTGATGGTAAGGTGTCTAATGTTCCGTTGAACGAATACGCTCCTTTTATGACCGATTACTTACCATATGGTGCGACAATAGCACGGCATTACTACAATGTCTATCTCTACTATTATTCTGGAACAGCAGAATTAAGCAATATAGTAAATCTTAACAGCGCAATTACATATACATATCACGATGATACTGTTGATTACTGGACATATAATGGAGTAAATTACATTTTAAGTGGTGGTAATCTTGTGGAACAAAATACACCAGCTAATATCGCAATTGCGGAGGCAGATTTATTTGATACTAAAGTCGAGGCGGAGGCAGAGGCTTGGACATGGACTGATCCAATCGGTGCTAACGCGACCGATGAAGAAAAGCAATTATTGGTGACTGACTTCACTGTTGATCCGGCTACGGGTCAAGAAATCGGCGAAGATGTTATCATTCAATATCGGGTTGTTTCTGAGGATGAAGCCATAACAACTTATTATTTTATCACTGTTACCGATGTAACATATAACGTTACTTTGACATTTGGTATTTACTACTGCACGGGACTTGGCGATGAAACATGCACTTTAGCATCGGAAAGTGTTGATTTTGCCAACCAATTGGTCATGGTAACCGTACGAAACTATGATACCGATGGTGATGAAGCAGCGATTAACATCTCTTTAGATCCATTGGAATATCCCACTTTCTCAGAGATTCAAGGCTTAAATAATCAAATGACTCAATTCTATTTGACTTATTCTGGTTATTATCAATATAGTTTTGGTCGAAACATTAGTGGATTTTATGTCATTAGTCTTGATTTGCCACAAGACCAATATATGAATGACATCTATGAGTATTCAGTTAAAATCAGTGATTACACTTTAATTGATGCTTCCGAATATGTCGATGGCTTAGAGGGTAAATACTTCTTTATTGAAGGTAGCACCAAAAATAGAACGCGTAAGTTCAGCGTTTATATTCGCGAAATCGCTACTCCCGCAACTGATTCCCCATGGGGATTATATGAATTCTTCCGTTCATGGTGGGATGATGAGGAATAAAAATCACTGGGAAATTTGGTGAACAAAATGAAGAAAATTAAAAAACAAAAGAGTCAACATGGATTATCGAATCGTATTGTCAGCATGACAGTTCTTTTCGATGCCTTTTTCTTGATTATCATAATGGCGGTTTTAGCTTTTGTATATGTTGATACAATTAACACCGAACGCGAAAACAATGCGACTTTGGTATCGACAAATGCGGCCACCGCCTTGCAAGCTTTCGTTGACGAAACTCGACTGAAAGTTGAAACCTTAGCACAAAACAGCAATATCAAAGCGTATATCGGTTATTTAAACACTGATCCTGACTTAGCAGCCATTCCAGGAAAAACGGATGCAAATTATGCCATGTATTCGCGCTTTCTTGCGACGTTTAATGCAGTATGGAGTACAAGTCCGGAAAATGTATACGATTTTATTTTCATTGCCTCAGAAACCACATGCGCTGCCAGTGGTAGTGGCTGTTTTGTCGGAGTCAATGATGAAATAATGACTTCATTGGCAGAATCAGAATGGATGATTACTGACCGACAATGGTACACTGATGCCCAAGCTGATGCCAGTGTTGTTACTGTTTCAGAACCATATATCGATGTTATTTCTGAAGAATACACAATCACATTTACTGCCAGAATCCTTGATGATGGCAATACGATTGGGTATATTGGCATTGACGTTAACTTACCATCATTTACGGCCATCTTAGAAAATTATGAGCATTATTCCGGTGAGAGCGACAAACAGATGATGATTTTTCAAACGGCTGACACTGGCGATTCGACGATTTTATTTTATTCTGATCCATTACATGACGATTACACAATGCTTTCTGGTGAGGCAATTGCCACAAAGGATCGCAGTATTGGCTATGCCGACAACGGATTGGCATTTATCATTGATAATTACACAGGCAACGGCACAATTTATGAAACCAGTATTTTTGATGATCCCTACTTTATTATATATCCGCAATTGAGTGATATAGGATGGCGAGTTGCGGTATTGGCAGATCGTCCAGCATCCATTGCGGTGGAGATTATGTTTGTTATACTGTTGGGTTCAGTTATCATTCTCATGGTCTTTATATCGTTAATATTGGGAAAACGCATAAAAATGACATTATCGCCAATCAATGACATTCTTGATTCAATTGATCAAATTAAAAAAGGCAACTTTGACATTTCGGTTCAGGTCCAAGAAAATAACGAACTGAAAAATGTTGCGGATGCTATCAACATAATGTCCAAGGAAATTGGTTCACAGATGGATTTGGTATATAAAAGTTTCTTGTATGATAGTATTACTGGTCTTAAAAACCGGCGGGCTTGTCATCAAGATATCGAAGATAATGTGCTTGTTGGCAAAGATAAAGCTGCTATCTGCTTGATTGATGTCGATAATCTTAAAAATATTAATGTTACTAAAGGTCAATCTGTTGGCGATGAGTTGTTACAGGAATTTGCTCATCAGTTGGCAGTTACGGTTAGTTCCCCAGACTATGTTTTCAGCAATGGTGGGAATGAATTTATCTTTATCATGCCCAAAGTGAAAACGTTGGATGTCGTTGAAAGAGAATTGCTTAAGATTTTTGAACGATTCCGTGATCCCGTAGCGATTAAGAATATCAAGGTCGAAGTTAAATGCAACATTGGTGTGGCGATTTATCCCTACGACGGTAAAGAAATGGATGATTTAATCAAAAAATGCGATACCGCCTTGTTTAAGGCAAAACAAGCCGGTAATGGAACTTTTGTCTTCTATAATGACCAAATTACACGTGAGGTCAATTATAAAGCACAAATCAATGAGCAATTAGCAGAAGCAATTCAAAAAGAAGAACTTTTCTTAAAGTATCAACCCTTGATTGATAATAAAAATGAAATCTACGGGTTTGAAGCGTTAGCGCGTTGGAATTCACCAACACTTGGTGAAATTGGGCCTCAAGTCTTCATTTCCAATGCGGAAGAATCCCATTTGATTATTCCAATTGGCACATGGATTCTTCGTGAAGCATGTGTGTCGCAAGTTGCATTGTATAAACGTTTCAACCGACAGTTTGTCATGTCGGTCAATGTCAGCCCTGTTCAGATTCTTCAAAAGGATTTTATCGATATCCTTAAACAAGTCATCGTTGACACTGATATTGATCCTCACTTTCTGGTTTTGGAAATTACTGAAGGTATTTTAATTGACTCAACGATTTATTTGGAGGAAACAATTAACTTTATTCACGAAATTGGCGCGAGAATTGCCTTGGATGATTTCGGAACCGGTTACGCATCACTAACGTATTTAAGAAAATTACCTTTTGACAATTTAAAGATTGATAAATCCTTTGTTGACGGAATCTTTTCCAGCAAAAAGGATCATAGCATTATCGGAACAATTGTTCAGTTAGTTCATAACTTAAACATGATTGTCATCGCTGAAGGCGTCGAAACTCGCAAACAATATGAGTTCTTAAAGCAGATTACTACTGACGTCTTCCAAGGTTTTTTGTTTTCAAAAGCACTTAATCTGGAAGAAACGATTAAGTACGTCGACCAATTTTACAAAGTAAACAAAACAAAACGAATTGACGTTTTTGCTAATAAAGATTATACTGAATAGAAAGGAGAATCGCCATGAGCCGATATCTACCATTTTTTCTAACTACATATGGATCAGATGCCTTAGCAATTGTTGTTGCAGTCATAATTGTTGTTGTCACGATAGTTGTAATAATTTTTCTTGGCCGCGATGTAATTAAAGACATCAAAACCGATCTTGAGGATCGTCGTTTTCTGCGTGAACAGAAACAAGCGGAGAATGATACGAATGACGCAGACAAATCGGGTTTGGTTGCCGAACGTAAAGTCATCAGTCGTCGTAGCAAGGATTTGCTGGCTTTGATTGATCAAGATATCTATCGGTCCAAAGAAGGCAATATCAGCGTCCTCTTTTATATGAACCTTGATAATTTCCGCGCCATCAGTGAGCGCTTTGGAACTGCCAAAGCCGGTAAAGTAATTGAGGAAATTGCAGCCAAAATCAAAAAGGTTGGCGATAATAAAAAAGCAATTTCTGGGGCACATGAAAGTGACATTTTGATATATTACCTTCCCGGCCCGGTTGATAATGAAGTTATCGAAAAATATGCAAATGATTTATTGACGGCTGTCAATTCGCCGATGAAAGCCATTGAAGAGCAAGTTACTACTTCAATAGGTATTGCCATCTTTCCTTTTGATGGCATTACGATTCAACAATTAATTAAGAATGCTGAAATTGCGCTTTATGTGGCTAAAAAACAAGGTAAAAACCAATTTGCGCTTTATTCAAGTGATTTGATTGAAAAGGAACAATTTAACATCAATTATTACCATGAAATTAAGAAATCGATTTCCAATGATGAGTTTTTACTTTATTATCAACCGATTGTTGATATTAAAACGGGAAAGTTAATCGGATTGGAATCGTTACTACGATGGAATCACCCCACGATGGGAATTCTCTCCCCAGGAAAATTCTTAAATGTTATGGACTTAACTGGCGATATTACTTGGTTTGGTACTTGGGGGTTTGAAAAAATTGTGCAACAATATGTTGCTTGGAAAAAAACTTTTCGTTTAAAAGATATGTTTATCTCTACTAACCTTTCACCAAAACAACTGATGACGGAGAACCTGGCAAAAGCGTTTTTTGATATTGTCAAGAAATATCACTTTGATTCCGAATCATTCTGTTTGGAAATCATTGATTACTATACGGTCATAAAAAATCAGACAGCAGTAAACAATCTCTCAGAATTTCGCCGCTATGGATTCCGTGTCGCAATTGATGATCTTGGTGATCAATATGAACTTGCTCAAGATATCGAACGTGTTCACGGAAATATCATAAAGATTTGTCGAGAAGATGTCATGAAGATTGTCAACGACTTCGATGAAGCATCAAAGATCGATCGTGTTATCTCAGCCGCTCTTAAAATGCAAAAAGTTGTAATCGCCGAAGGCATTGAAGATGAGTCAATGATTCAACTGATGAATGCCAAAGGAGTTCGCTTTTTGCAAGGGTATTATTTTAGTCAACCGAAATCCGCCGATGAAACAGCGCAACTATTTAAGAAAACACCTTGGTCTTTTGAACATTTAGCAGAAATCACGAAATAAGCACGTACTAAGTACGTGGGTTTTATTTTGCACAAAACACCACAAAAACAAAAAAAATTGTATAATATCCCTTGACAAGAGGAAACGCATATAATATAATGAATGCGTAAATAGCAAAACTAGTGAAAGCTAGTGACGCAAAGCTAAAGGGCCTTCGATAATCGATGGTAGCCAGTTGCCGTTATCTTGTTTAAGATGAGGGCGTTTTTTTATTTCAAGGGAGATTAATATTTCTTTGAAACGAAAAACGACCAAGTCGAAAATCGGGTAGTGGCTTTTTTATTTCTTAAGCCGACCCGAAACTAGGACAAAGGGGGAACGGAGGGGATCAACTGACGATATGGGCCAAAAAGCTAAATTAGCCGAACAGATCTTACATGCATCACGGGTTGCGAAGATCGCCAAAGCCAGTCGTTTAGGAATCGCCATCAGTGCCATCATGTCCTTCATGATATTTGCAATTTCGTATTATGGCGAAGAAGTTGGTAATTTTACATTTACCGTCAATGAGATGGCTTTCAAAGCTGGAATTCAGCTCTATGAGACGCTTTCTGATACTGATGGTAATACAAGGCTTAACGCTCCTCAAATCGACAGTGCTGACGGAATGACTTCGTTGTGTGGAACAATCTATTCTTCCAAACCAATTGGCAATGAAGTTTGTCTTCCCAGCGATGAAATACTTAGTTCAGTAGATGGTTCCAATAGTGGCGATTCTTACTTGGTTTATACCTTCTATATTCGCAATGGTGGAACAATCCCCGTTGATTTAAGCACTACTATCGATGTAATATCAGCAACAAGAGGAGCAGAAGAGGCGGTACGACTCCGAGTTATATTTGATGGAGTTGGTGATGATTATTCCGCCACAACTTACGCCAGGGTTCAAACAACAAGAAATGATAATCCAAACGCCGGGCTCCCTGAGCCGGAAACCACTCCGTTCTTCAGTGAAACACAAGTTTTAAATCATGAGTTCATCAATGAAGCACGAAACGGGTATCTTCAACCGGGAGAAACAATTCGGATAACCGTAATTCTCTGGTATGAAGGCGAAGATGCCGATCACAATTTAAATATTGTGGGCGGTGGTGTAAAACTTTCCATGGAATTTACTGTACCAAATCCGAACAAGTATGCCCCGTATTAAACTAACACAGTCTACAAAAAAACAAAAAATAGAAGAAAAATAGAAAAGGAGAATTTAATTATGAAATCTTTACAAACCAAAGTTATTTTATCAGCAATTGTTTTAATGTTTGCCTTGGTCGCCACAATTGGCTCGACCTATGCATGGTTTACCGTATCAAACACAGTAACTGTCAGTGAAATTCAAATGAATGTTCAGTCCAGTGAATCATTATTAATCCGCGCCTATAATGGCGAAGATGGCGATGAGGCCTTCTTACTGGATGCGACAAGTTATGTTGCTAATCTTACTTTAGCTGACATTCTTACCCCATCTACTAGTGCGGCAATGATTGCTGGTGGGTATGTTGATAATAACACATATGATAATCTTTCCGCATGGAGACTTAGCCCAGTTACAGCTACCTCTGCACTTGATGGAACAACAATTGATGGTTATAATCTGAGCATAATGAATATTGATACTAAAGCTTACACCGCAATTGACCCTTCACTTCCTTCTGCAGATGTCAACAGCGCCACCGGAAAAGTAATCGACATCAGTTTTTGGCTATTATCACAAGGAACAACTGGCTTACCAATCGTACTTGAAGATTTGACGATTTCCGCTTCCAACGTCCTTGGAGCTCAAGATGCCGTTGTCAACGCTGTTAAATTGGCAGTTTGGAAAGCAGCAAATGCAGATACACCAGTAACACCTGCTGCTGTTACTTTCGGATTAGACAATGATTATGATTTCGCATTTACTCTTGGTATGAGAGGTTATGATTCAGTAACCGCTACCAACAACTCGATTTTAACCGCAAGCAAAACCAGTTTATTGGCTGCTCAAGAAGAATATTATAAAACAGGCGAAACTGCTGATACCGCTGATGTATTTTCATATACTTTAGCTGGTGCTGATGCCATCACCACTTTAACAAAGAACGTTCCAACCTTAGTTACTGTTAGAATCTATATTGAAGGTTGGGATGCACAATGCACAAACTCAGTCTTAGCTGCTATTTTCACACTCAATTTCAAATTCACACTCCAACAATAAAAATTCATCAATTAAAATCATGCTTTGCAAAAACTATCATCTGCTAAGTAAGGGGGAAAACGGAATGAAAAGTTTAAAGATTAAAGTATTATTGTCAGGGTTAGTCCTCATGTTTGCAATCGCTGCTTCATTTGGAACGACCTATGCCTGGTTCACCATCTCCAATACAGTAAATATTGACTCGATGACTATTAATGTTCAATCTGGAGAGTCATTATTAATTCGCGTATATAAAGGCGAGTATTTGGGAGAAGATCCTGTCAAACTGGCCGCTGATGAAGCGGGCTTGCTCGATGCTTCCACTTACAAAAATTCCCTTTCCATTGATGATATTCTTGCTTCAACAAGTTATGTTGAAGATACTGTCGTCTTATTTCCAGGATATCAGCATTTACTTGATTGGAGACTTGGTCCCGTCACCGCTGCTGAATCTGGATATATGGCCTTAAATGGAAAATCATTGAAGACGATGAACATTCTGACAAAAACCCTTACTGAAACGACCAACAGCAATGATGATGAAGGCGACTTCATTGAATTAAAGTTTTGGCTGATGGCACAAGTCACTGCGGAAAATGTTGTTTTATCTGATTTATCGATCACATATGACGAAGAAGATAATCTACTTGCTTCGCAAGACAATGTCATATATGCTGTCAATGTTGCCGCATGGCGCTCACAAGTTAAGGATGTTCCAACTGCTGATGTGGCAAAAATATATAGTATTGATCCTGATTATGGTTTTGTTTTCACAAATGGGATGAATGGCGGCGAAGATGATCCTGATGCGTTTGCACCGTTTGCCTTGACAACCACTCAGATCAATTCATTACTTGATGATCATGCCTTGTTTGATTCAGTGACGGATGTTGATTACGTTTCGGTTGCTGACAAAACAACGGCGACTACTTTGGCAGCTTTATCAGCTGATACTCCGACTCTCATCACGGTCCGGATTTATATTGAAGGCTGGGATGCTCAAATGAATAATGCTATTTTGGCTTCTAAATTTGACATTTCCTTCGCTTTTGTAATCAAAAACGCTGCTTAACAAGGAGTTTCATTTTCTTCAAAAGCAAATACTTTCACGAATACAAAATTATATGCAAAGAAGGTAATATTTGGTGAAAACATTTAAAACAAAAATTCTGTTAGCCGGTATCATCACAGTGTTTGCATTTATTGTGACGATCGGGACTACATATGCATGGTTCACCGTTGGTCAGAATTCGGCAATTAGTGCTATTCAGCTACGAGTTGAATCAGATACATCCTTATTGATTTTACTAGATAATGGATATATTTATGATGCTGAGCACGATAAAGTCATGCTGGATAATCCTTCGTCCTATTCATCAATTCTAAATAACAGTGATTTTACTGGAATTTATGATTTTGGGAATATCACCATGCTTCCGGTTACGACTTTAGATGGAAAAGCCTTCCTTAAAAGTGACCGTGTAACATCAGCCTCTTACTCAGATAATATCGCTACGCCAGGACAATACCTACAATTCAGCATGTGGCTGCTTTCGCAAGATAATACAGTTACTGTCGCTTTAAAGGATTTGACTGTCACGGCGACTACCGGTTCATTTTGGCAAAACACTGTCACAGATGCCGTTAGACTTTCTACTACTGTGGGTGCTAACGATGCTCAAATTTATGGGTTCGATAAGGACTACGATTTCGAATTTCTACCTGGGCAAACCGGATATGATAGTGTCACAGCAGCAAATAATATCATCAATTCTGGTTATGAGACCGCTTTGACTGCTTTACATGAATTATCATACCAGTCCTCGGGAACTCCCGATGAAGTTGAATCTACAGCAACGCTTGCCTCGGCTGCAACCGTTGTCCAATTGACAACTAATATCCCGCAAATGGTTACTGTTCGAATTTGGATTGAAGGATGGGACTTTGACTGCACAAATAACATTCTAGGAGCTACATTCTCATTCGCATTTGATTTTACTGTGAAGGCAGTAGTCGTTTAATTACTTTGGAATAACTAAAACCCAAATATACTAACACAACTTAGGGTTAAAGCCTAAGTTGTGTTAGTATAAGGGGTTGTTTTTCCCAAAATCGTCCTTTTTTTCTTGACGGCTTTGGGAAAGCCAATCGCTAAATCGGGGAAAATCCCATAAAATCACTTCGATAGTCGATTATTTCTTAAAAAATTGATGAAATAATTTCCAACATACTATATAATATAGTGTAATGGAAAATATTGTACTTTTAAGGAGCGTGTTTTATGGAATCCACTAATAATAAGAAAAAAACAACCATAAAAACAATTGGAAACATTGTTTTTTGGGTTGTGTTAGCGATTGTGGCTCTTTATGCCGTTATATCTCTTTCTTCAAAACGTAACGACCAAGTTACTGAAATATTTGGACAAACGGGTTTAAATGTTGTTACTGGATCAATGGAACCAACCTTCTCGATTGATGATATTATTTTTATCGATGTCATCGATTATAAGACTTTTGATTTCAGCACACTAGAAGCGGGAGATATCATTACTTTTATGTTTGATAATGATAATGACCCAGATACTCCTTCGATCTTGAATTCCCATAGAATAACAAGATATGTTATTGATGACAATGGTTACTATCATTTCTATACTCAAGGCGATGCAAATAATAGTGAAGATCTGGAGCCGATTTCTGAAAGTGCTGTTTTAGGAGTTTGGAATGGAGCCATATGGGCGGGAGCAGGAAAGGTAGTTAATTTCCTAATTGGTCCATGGGGATTCTTCATTTTCATTGTAATTCCCTGCTTTGCATTCTTAGTATATGAAATTTTCCGATTTGTAAAAATCGTCTCTGAATACAATGTTCAAAAAGCCGTCGGTAATCGGGAAACCATCCAACAAGAAGCGTTGGCTATGGCTAGAGCCCAGTTGGAAGCGGAAATGAAAGCTAAGACTGAGGCCAAAGAAGCAGAGGAACCGCAAGAATAACCCTGTCTAAAGCTTAAGTCATGCCGAACATGGAGAGGGGGGACTGTCGAAATGTTAGAATTCTCAAAATACTATGTTGAATTTTTTCAGTGGTTATGGCAAGATATCAAAGATTTTTTTGTTGCCATTTGGAATGACTTTTTCGTTGCCCTCTATACAAATATAAAAGATTACATCTCCTTATTGATTACATATCAAGGACATTTCGATGTGGTTGCTTGGATTATGGTTGCGGTTACAGCGCTTCTTAATACTTCTTTAGTTGTGTTTGTTATTGCTAAAATTATTATATGGTTTCGCAAATATGCCTCGTTTCGACGAGTTGAAATAGAAAAAAACGAGTTAATTGAAGAGATTGCGACCCTAAACGACAAAGTCGTTTCTTTAGTCGAAGAAAAGAACCAAATTATGGCGATGAAAGTATCGCAACTTGGTATCAACGCTGCCACTGGGCAGCATGCCGATCAAGTTGTTGCTGCTGGAGCTGCTTTGCCGGGAAGAGCCTTTGTTCAGCCAGCTATAGGCATGGTTGGTGGCAACACTACCGTCATGATGGCACCAGGACAATCTCTTGGTCGTGTGGATGGTTCTGGTCAACCAACCGATTCACCCGCGCCTAATGTGCCTGTTGGACCTTCACGATTCGTTAAATTGATCCAAGTCGATAAAGAATATGCGGGTAAGGATACCCATATTTATATGGAAGAATCAGATTTCGTAACACTTCCGGAAATGGTCACGCGGTTTGTTAATTACTCGGCAGCCGCTTTGAAATTATATTATAAACCGAAAATGATATCACTATTCTTTGCGGGTATGGCGGCTTCTAAAGTCATGATCCTTCAAGGTATCTCTGGTACAGGTAAAACATCTTTGCCTTATGCTATGGCTAAGTTTTTTTCAAATTCTGCTTCGATGATCTCTGTTCAGCCTTCTTGGCGTGACCGAGCGGAAATTTTGGGATATCTAAATGAGTTTACAAAACGGTTTAACGAAACTGATTTTTTGAAGGCTTTATATGAAGCTTCATATCGTAAAGATGTCAATTTCATCGTTCTTGATGAAATGAACCTAGCACGGATTGAATATTATTTTGCTGAATTCTTGTCTATCATGGAAATGCCTGACCCCTCGGAATGGAAGATTGACTTAGTTCCCGATTCCAAACCGTCAGACCCGTTAAAAGTTTTAAATGGCAAAATCAATGTTCCCCTTAATGTTTGGTTTATTGGAACCGCCAATAAGGATGACTCCACATTTACAATTACTGATAAAGTATATGACCGGGCGATTGCCTTGGAATTTGAATCTAAGGGCGAGTTCTTCCAAGCACCGGAAACCGATCCACTCCATATGAATTACTCATATTTACAAGAACTGTTTGATGAAGCTTATTACAAATATCCGGTTTCTCAGGTGCTTTTGGATAAATTTGCTATTCTTGACAAATACGTACAAAACAACTTTAAAATTGCTTTTGGTAACCGTATTATGGTCCAACTTCATAAATTCATCCCAGTGTATGTTGCTTGCGGCGGCACTGAAGAAGATGGCCTTGACTACATTTTCGCCAATAAGATTCTACGCAAATTTGAAAGTTTGAATTTGTCGTTTCTGAGAAATGAAATGGACGATTTAATCACCCAAATTACGAAGATTTTCGGAAAGAATAATTTTGCGGAATCTATTAAATTCGTCAAGAATCTTCAAAAGCAGATTTAGCGGGGGGGTCTTGATAAATTATGGGAGACACTAACGCAAAACGTTATTATAAGAAACTGAACACCACTTTCACTGGTGTCAATAAGCAAGATGAGTTTGCTAAAGTATTTATGAATATTCTTAAGAGCGGGAATACGTCTTTGTATCAGAAAGAGCGTCGTGAGCGTCGGGTTTTCGATGATGCCTGGATGACTTCTGTTGAAGCTGCGATTCCCGTCCTTGATAAAGTGACCAGAAATCCTCGGGAAAATCTTAAAGTCGTCCAACAAGTTGTGCCAGTTGAACGCGCTAAAAAGATTGACAAGGATACGATTCGTCACTTAGCTTCTAACACCCAGTTCATTAAACAAGTCGATGCAGCTGGAAACGTTACACCGTCAAAAGTACTAACATCATACTATGAATCCGACTTGGGGACTTATGAAAACCGTTTCTTAAAAACCTTAGTTGATAAATTGTTTATTTTCATTGAAAAACGTTATGACCTGATGGTCAAAAAAATGCATACCGAGTATGTCAATTATTTCACAGTGAAATCGGAATTAAACTGGGAAAATGCCAATATTGATTATGACATCACCCTTAAAATAAATCAGACCCTGCCGGAAGATGAAATCGACCGAAAAAATCAGGATCTTTTTGACCGTATGACAACTTTAAGAACATCAATAACGAACTTCAAAATGTCAAATTTTATGAACCAAATGAAGGAATTTAACCCCATTTCTCCTCCCATCATGAAAACTAATGTCATAATGAAAAATCCTGATTTTCGGACCTGTTATGATTTATGGCTATTAATGGATTCAATTGACCAAATCGGTTTTGATATCGAAGTCTTTGAACGTGATATTGATTTTGATCCAACATATCTTGACCAAGTTTACAATGCTTTGATGGTCCTTTATGCGACAATTGGCAATAGTCAAAAAGAGGAATTCATCATGAATCAGGACAATCCTTTTGAATTTCGGCAAGAACGACGACCGAAAGTTGCGAAAACATTCGCCGCTGATATTCACATGGAACCCGGTCAATTTGAAATGCAAAATAATAATCTAAATCAATATTATCTTGACCAGATTAAGAAGTCCAATTACTCACGTTTTAAGACCTTAAAAGAAGCAGGAATCTCGGTACAAGAATCCATCGATATCGTATTTAAACAAATTAATAATATTACCAATGCGGTATATGAAGATTACATTCAAACAACTTATGATCCGCAAAGCGGAAAAACACTGGAAGAAAACATCAAAATCCGGGAAGATATTTTAGCGGTTTATCGTTTAATTGAAGAAATTAAACGCAATGACATTCGTGAGGTTTCTACTAATAAGGCGATTGCATTATTAGAACTTCGTAATTTACAGGATCAAAAGAAAGTTCAAATTGAAGCAGAACGTCAAGAACAAGCACGAATTAAAGCCGAGTTGAAGGAACAAGCAGAACAAGAACAAAAAGCCAAAGAAAAGGCAAAACTCAATAAATTAAAACAGATTGAAAGAGCCAAAAAAGTACTTGAAAATGCTGAAAAAGCGCGACAAGAAAAAGCTATTCGCGATAAGGAAAAGGCACGTCTCAAAGCCATTGAAAAAAAGGAAAAAGAGAAACAAGCTGCTCTTGAGGCCAAAGCAAAAAAACGCCAAAAAGAGTTGGATGCTAAAAAAGCCGCTAAAGCTCGCGAACAAGAGCTTCGCGATCAAGCTAAACGCGAACTTGACGAGAAATTACGCGAACATCGACTTATGGAGAAACAATTAAAGGATCAAGTAAAAGCGGAGCTTAAAGCTCGCCTTGCTCAGGAAAAAGCCGAACAAAAGGCTAAAACTTCGACTAAATAACCATAGTAATATGTTCGAAAGAGCAATGTTTTCGATAAAAAGGAGAAGTTGACAAAAGAGGTGATACCATGCTAAAAAAACAAATGGTTTTGTCATTGACGGTTTTAATTACCGCTGCCGTTTTGTTTATCGTTGTCACTTTTGCATGGCTAACCGTCTCAGAAATCGTCAATATTGATGGTGCCTTCATCACCCTTGAAGATGTCGACGCAACCGTACAACTTCAAGTTTCAACGGATGTTGATCATATAGAGTATACCTTGGTAGAAGGCGGAATATCGTTAGAAAATGCTGTCCCAGGAGACGTCTTTTATTATCGTTTATTGATTACTAATACGGGATTAAAGCCAATCTTGTCCCGGGTCGTATTTAACGGATTTATCGATGAACCGGCCAACGATTTGATTGCCTATGATGAAGAACAATCGTTAATCAACTGTATAGTTCTTAATTCATACAACACCGCTAATGCCTCTACTATCGAAAATGATTTGATATCCACCCGAATTGGAGAATTATCGGGAGGATTAACATACGCTAATGCAAGTTTTATCTTGGTCTCGGATGTGGATATCGCCGTTGGCGAAGATGAATATGTCTATTTTACCTTCACTGTCGCTGAAGATGCCGGAAATGAGTATCAAAACCTAAAATTGACCATTTCCAGCATTCTGATTCAGTCGGCAGCTGATTAGGGGATGAAACGATGAAACGGATGACGGTATTATTCAGTATCATTGCCTTGTTGTTGACAATCGCTTCGTTCCTACTTATCGGATTCACGCTTGGGTGGTTTGCGCCATCGGTGATCATTACCACTAACGAGGTTGCCGTTGGGGATCTTCGCTATTCTTTATCGGGCGAATTTATCACTAGTAACCCCTTAGATCCAACTGTAATCGTTCCTGGCGATGAGCTGTTGACGTCCACGATTGGAATTACCAACAATTCACCGATTGAATCTCAACTACGAATTAAAATTGAATATACTGCATATCATAATAATGAAGGCGAAATCACCGGCTCAACAGAAACATATGGAGCTGCAGTTGGGGAGCCACTTGTGGCTGTCTTTGCATTTGATGATAACGATACTCCCGATAATTATACTGATGATATCAATTTTATCTATTCAGATAATTGGTGGTATTGGGATAACACCGGTTATATTTATTCCATCAATTCGGGATCGCAAGAAATCATCACTTCTATTTTCTATGATGGCAATTATACTGGAATCGACTATAGTAGTTTTGATGTTAGTCACCCAGTAACGGTTTCTATCACTATTGAAGTCAAACAGGCCGATAATGTCACATGGTCGGGTCTGACAACGTTTATTTTCACTACTCAAACAACAAAATAAACCGAGCACCATTACGGAGTCAAATTTTGACTCCGTTGCTTTAGAAGAGGATTATCATGAAGAAAGTTAAAAAAATCGCGAAAATTATCGCTCAAATCATCCCATATCTGTTCTTTTTGTTGGCGGTTTTAATCGTTGTTGATATTGTGTCGGCGTTACGTAACGATGAAACACCCAGCATTTTTGGCTATGGTGCTGCTATCGTCGTCTCACCATCGATGGAAGACACCATTTTAGAAGGCGACTTAATTGTCTATCGATCAGTAAATCCTGATACTTTAGATGTTGGTGATATTATTATTTTTTGGCGCCCCGATATGACAAATCCGGTTACTGTTACTCATCGAATTGTCGCGATTACTCCCGATACGGGGAATGGGCGTTTATTCACCACTGCTGGTGATAATAATAATAGTTCTTTGGATTGGGAAATTGAATTTTCAGAAGCCATGATAATTGGTGAATATATTGGCCGTTCAACTGTAATTGGAGCCATATATTCGGCGTTATTTGGCTACTTAGCTTCGGTAGTCGCATCCGGTAATATCTATATCTTATATCCATTTTTAGCAATTTTGTTTTTATTGTTTGCAGTTATCGAAACCAAGAAGATCGTAAGTGAGATGTCAAAGGCAAAACAAAAACAATTAGACTTGGAAAAAGCGCAAATGGTCGCTGATGAAGTTAAGCGATTGCGAAAGGAAATTGAAGATGCAAAAACAAAAGAGTAAAGACCCGATTTATTATAAACGGTGTTCAACTCTTTTTTCTTTCAAAAAGAGTCGATTTGTACTATAATACTGTATGGATGTGATGCCCTTGAAATTTATTATTTTAGCAAGCGGTTCCAAAGGAAACGCTACATATCTAGAAATTGGAACTAAAAAAATATTGATAGATTCCGGCATCTCCCTTCGTCAAATTCAGTCTCGACTAAATGCCAGAAATATTGCCCTAGACCGAGTAGATGCCATATTTATCACTCACGAGCATATTGATCACGTTTCTGGCCTTATAGCTGTAGTTCGTAAATATAAATCCACAATTTATATGACTGAAGGTACATACCATAATTTAGCTCGTATAATCAAAGAAAATCTTGAGCAAGCAAACATCCAACTTCTAAAATATGATTCACCAGTTACTTTTTCTGATTTTTCCGTTGAGCCACTAGTAACTTATCATGACGCTTTGGAACCTTGCGGTTATAAATTTCTAGAAAATGAAAAAGCTTTGGTCTACATAACCGATACCGGTTATTACCCGCAAGTTGCCTTTAATGCGATTCGAAATGCACAATCCTATATTATTGAGGCCAATCATGATCCGGAGATGTTACTAGACTCGAACCGGCCTTGGCAACTCAAACGACGAATTTTAGATGATGAAGGTCATTTATCAAATGAAGATTCAGCATTTCTTATGGTCAATATCATCGGCGATAAAACACATAAAATCGTTTTGGCACATCTTTCGCAAGAATGCAATACCAAAGCAAAAGCGTTGGAAATATATCAAGAAGTATTTCAAAAACAAGGCTTGATCTTTGCGGATTACCACATTGAATGCGCTGATCAAGACCAACCATTGAAGGAGATTGAAATATGAATCACGAAGAGGTCGTTATCAATTATTTGTCTGAATATTTGCATCTGGACAAAGAATCGATCCGGATTGTCGATCGTTTAAAGGGAGGAATGTCTAATTCTAACTATGTTGTCAAAGCCGGTGGAAAATTCTATACCTTTCGCATCCCTGGAAAAAACGCCTTTGTCTTTGTCAATCGCAGCGTTGAAGATGAGATTTTGACTTTGATTTCTCCTTTAGGAATTGATGGTAATTTATTACTACAGTTGAATCAAGAGACCGGATACAAAATTAGCAAGTATGTTGCTGGAACACCGCTAATGATTGATAATCCCGCTGCCTATTATGAAGAAGTGTCAGAAATCTTGCATACGCTTCACGGCTCGGGACTAATTGCCAAAAATGATTACGCTCCCTTCATTCGCTTGAAATACTTTGAAGAATTAGTCGAAAAGGCTGGCATAGTTCACTTTGATACCTACTATGATATTCGAGATCGATTCCTAAAATTTAAGCCGTTTTTAGCAAATTGGCCTTTGATGCTTTGTCATAATGATTCCCAACCATCCAATTTCATCATAACTCCCGAAGGACGATTATTGCTAGTGGACTGGGAGTTTGGTGGCAATAATGATCCGTTGTATGACATTGCCTGTTATGGCAACAATGATTTCCAATATGCTATTGGATTATTGCCAATCTACCTGCATCGAGAGCCACGAAAAGAAGAATGGCAGCGGCTATATTTATGGCGTGTTTTCCAATGCTTACAATGGCATAACGTTGCCTTATACAAAGAAGCTATCGGGCTATCAGAAGAATTGCATCTTAATTTCCAATTGATTGCCGAAGCGTATATCGATAAGGCAAATTTCTTGTTCAATGAAGCAAAAAAGTGGCAGTGAAAGCGTTCACATGGGGAATTGTTTGTCATTACCTTGGGTTTGCAGTATAATACTAAATTGGATAAATACTTATTGTTAATTTAATATATCTTTAAGGAGGTTGTTACTATGACAACGAAGAAAACATATCAATCAATGGATGGTAACCAAGCAGCGGCCTATTGCGCTTATGCGTTTACCGAAGTGGCGGGTATCTATCCGATTACGCCATCAACACCAATGCCTGAGTATACTGATGCTTGGGCCGCACAAGGCAAAAAAAATCTGTTTGGAATGCCAGTCAAACTAGTGGAAATGCAATCTGAGGCAGGAGCTGCTGGAACTGTGCATGGATCATTAGTGTCCGGTGCTTTGACAACGACATTTACTGCTTCGCAAGGTTTATTGCTGAAAATTCCGAACATGTATAAAATCGCCGGCGAATTGTTGCCAGGAGTTATCCATGTAGCTGCCCGATCGATTGCTTCGCATGCACTGTCGATTTTTGGTGACCATCAAGATGTCATGGCCGTTAGACAAACTGGTTTTGCAATACTAGCAAGCGGATCAGTTCAGGAAACGATGGACTTAGCCGGAATTGCTCATTTGGCAGCTATCAAGTCAAGCGTACCGTTTTTGCATTTTTTTGACGGATTCCGTACTAGCTCTGAAGTGGCAAAAGTCGAAGTCATGGACTATGCCGTTTTTGACCGTCTTTTAGATCGAAATGCCATCAAAGAATTCCGGGCTCGAGCCTTGAATTCAGGCACGCCTGTAACTAAGGGAACCGCTCAAAACGATGATGTTTATTTTCAAGCTAAAGAAGTATCACAAAAGTTTTATACCGCCGTTCCCGACATCGTTGCTAACTATATGGCTGAGATTTCTAAAGCGACAGGTCGCCAATATCATCCCTTCTCATATTATGGTGCTAAAGATGCGGAAAATGTTATCGTTGCCATGGGATCCTTCACTGAGGCAATCCGTGAGGTCATTGATTATAAATTATCTTTGGGTGAGAAAGTTGGATTATTAGCAGTTCACCTTTATCGGCCCTTTTCAGAAAAATATTTCTTAGAAGCAATGCCAAAAACAGTCAAGCATATCGCCGTCCTAGATCGCACCATTGAATTGGGATCATTAGGAGAGCCTCTATATCTCGATGCCAAATCCATTTATTACAATAAAGAAAACGCACCGATTATCGTTGGGGGACGGTATGGTCTTTCCAGCAAAGACTCCACTCCATCTCAAGTTTTTGCCGTATTTGACAATTTAATGGGTCCGTTGAAAGATCACTTTACCATTGGAATTGTTGACGATGTCAATTTTAGTTCTTTACCAGTGAAAGAGTATCCCGATGTTGCTGATCCGAATACTACCGAGTTATTATTCTTTGGTTTGGGTTCTGATGGCACTGTGGGTGCGGTAAAGAATATTTCCAAAATTATCGGCGATTATACTGATTTATATGGGCAGGCTTATGCTTCATATGATTCAAAAAAATCCGGCGGTGTTACAAGAATGCATCTCCGGTTTGGGAAAAACCCGATTCGTTCCACCTATTTGGTTAACAACCCACACTTTGTTTCTTGTTCTCAAGAATCATATTTAACCAAATTCAATTTAATTGGTGGCATTAGAAAAAACGGTATCTTCTTGCTGAATACGACCGTTGATGCCAATCAAATTGAGGCAATTCTTCCCAATGAAGTGAAGCGCGTTTTAGCTTCACAAAAAGTTCGTTTCTATATAATCGAAGGTTCAAGACTAGCTAAAGAAATCGGTAACCCCAAATTAATTTCTACGATTATGCAATCGGCCTTCTTTAAACTTAACGAGCAAATCATGGCTTATGATCACGCTCGTGAAGTGATGAAGAAATTTGCATTAAAGTCATTTGCTCGCAAAGGGCAAGATATTGTCGATATGAATTATAAAGCTGTTGATCTTGGCGCCGAAGGTTTAATAAAGATTAATGTCAACCCAGAATGGGCTAATTTGGAAAATGAAGTTTTAGATGATCCTAAACGACCAGCATTTGTCAAAAATGTTGCGGATGTGGTTAACTCAATTCGCGGATATGAACTTCCTGTTTCAGCATTTGTTGGATATGAAGATGGCCATATGCCTGCAGGAACGGCTGCATATGAAAAACGGGGTGTCGCTGAAGAAGTTTCGACTTGGATTTCTGAAAACTGTATTCAGTGCAATCAATGCTCGTTTGCTTGTCCTCATGCTTGTATTCGGCCAATTCTTGCAACTCAAGAAGAGGCAAACAATGCCCCAGATAAAACGGTATGGAAAGATGCTGTTGGTCGGGGACTAGAAGGGTTAAAGTACAAAATTCAGGTTTCTCCACTTGATTGCACGGGCTGTGGTGTTTGTGTAGTAACTTGTCCGGCAAAAACGAAAGCGTTAACTTTAAAGCCTATCGCTGAAGCGATTGAAAATAACGAACATCTAAAAGCTGATTACTGCTATAACAAAGTAACCAATAAAGTCAATCTCGTTGGGAAGACCAATTTAAAGAACTCGCAATTCGCCCAACCATTGTTTGAATTTTCTGGTGCTTGCGGTGGCTGTGGTGAGACTCCTTATATCAAGATGGTGACCCAATTATTCGGTGAACGGATGGTTGTTGCCAATGCCACAGGCTGTTCATCCATTTATGGTGCTTCTTTCCCAGCATCACCATATACGAAGAACTCCGAAGGTCGTGGACCGGCTTGGGCAAATTCGTTGTTTGAAGATAATGCTGAGTTTGGCTTTGGTATGAAAATTGCTGCTGAAACCTTACGCGACAGGCTTCAAAACACAATTATCGCCAAGCTTCCCGATATCAAAAACGCTGAAACAAAAGGATTATTGACTGAATGGATAGAAAATCGGACTAATGGTGATAAAACACTAGAACTTTCGCGGAAACTTATACCTTTACTTGAAGCGGAAAATAATGATGCGACCCAAGCGATTTTGGAATTAAAAGCTTATCTTGTCAAACAGTCAAACTGGATTTTTGGTGGTGACGGTTGGGCATATGATATTGGTTATGGTGGCTTGGATCATGTCATTGCGAACAATGAAGATATCAATATTCTTGTTTTGGACACAGAAGTATATTCTAATACCGGTGGTCAATCATCGAAATCGGCACGAACAGGATCAATTGCCAAATTTACGGCATCAGGGAAACCCGGCAAAAAGAAAGATTTAGCTGCGATTGCTATGAGTTATGGCCATGTTTATGTGGCCACAATCGCTCACGGTGCCAGTGGGGCGCAAGTTCTAAAAGCATTGACTGAGGCGGAAAATTATCCAGGTCCAGCAATTGTAATTGCCTATTCACCGTGTATTTCGCATGGTATTCACAACGGAATGGGAACCTCCAATCTTCAAGCCAAACTAGCTGTCGAATGTGGTTATTGGCCAACATTTAGATTTGATCCACGCTTAGAAGAACAAGGTAAGAACCCTTTCCAAATGGATTCTAAAGAGCCTGATTGGTCAAAATATCACGACTACTTGATGTCAGAAACCCGCTATGCACAATTGTCACAAATTAACCCAGAACACGCGGTTGAACTATTAAATCTTAATCTTAAAGATGCACAACGTCGTTACGCGATGTACAAACGTTATCAGGCAATGGATTATTCAAAAACTGAGTAAACAGATATTATTAACGGCGATCTAATAAATCGCCGTTATTTTTTTCGATAATTCTTCACATGATTCACACTAGTGTTTAGTATAATAGCCTTAATCGGTTTTTGGTTATGATGTTTTTTGTAAAAAAAGATTAAAAAAAACGAGGGTTTGGGTTATAATATACAATAGCGCACGATACAATTAAAGGAGTTTGAATCATGATGAAAACGATCTGGAAAAAAGCTTCGATATTAATGATGATTCTATCAGCATCGGTTATTGTTGTTGGCTGTACAACAACTACGGACACGACAACTACCTCAGGTACGGAAGTAGTGAAAGCTATTGCCCCCACATTGACTGATCCTGATGCGATTTTTTACCAAGGCGATGGATTTTCTGTCACATATGGTGAAATTTATGAACAATTTAAAATCAACGATGGAATGACACAATTATTATACATGGTTGATTTTGATTTATTTACCGATTATATGGATGATGTGACTCAAGTTGAAATAGATGATAAAATCAAGGTTTTGACTTATGGTTCCTCTGATAATGAATACATTGCTGAACTTGGTGACAAAAAAGCTGAACTAGAAGCCGATTATGACCAAACATTGTATTTACTCGGTCATACCGATGATGAACAAGATTATGTTCGATTAGTTGTAGCCAAGGAGAATTATACCCGTGAGGCGATGGTTGATTCGGCAAATGCGGACCAATCATGGTATATTGGTGATGATGCAGTAGCGGAATACTATACGAGTAGTTATTTTTCCGACATGACAACCATTAAAATCCGGTTCTTGACTCAAGAAGATGCCATTAAGGTCATGCGAAATTTCAACGGTGGGGTAACCCCGCTTGTTACTGTGAATAATCAACTTCGTTTATACACAGGCTCAACTCCAATCAATTTAGTTCCCAGTTTTGGCTTTGACGATACAAATACTAGAGTCTTGACAAACGAAGAACTGTTGCTCTTTTTCATCCAAATGTATAATTTTGTCTATCAAGAATATCGCACCCCTATTGCTGAAAATGCAACCGTTGCGGACTTAAAACAGAACCCTGATTTACAGGTTTCTTATGACACGCTTTATGAAGCAAATACCCAACTGGCAACATTAGTATACCAGACGCTTTCTGGATATGAAGAATACATCACGGGTGAAGGTGATTTGTGCTATACCGTCGCACCTAGTTATCTGCCTGGAAAATTTGACTCTTCATATTACTTAGTTCTTAATATCAACGAGTTTGAAAAAATCGATTTGACAGACTATGAAGCTACAGTCGATGGATCATTAGCCAATATTATTACTGCTAATCTTTATGCTGATTTAGTTGCGGAAATGATTGAAGCGAATCTAAGTACAACTAGTTTTGTAAATAACCGAGTCGGAGAATTCCGGGCATCTCATGGGTTTGAAATATACGATCAATATTTATGCCTTGACTACCGTTCTATTTATGCTGTATTTGATCCGGAAACAGAGGGTCACGCGTCAATTGTTGCATCGTATGACGATGTCGATATTACCGCTGACCAACTGTTAACTTTTGCAATGAATTTAAATGGAGCCTTATACGCTCTTTACGCTAGCCAACTTAATGCCTTGATGGATTTATACTTTCAAGAAGTTTACTGTGATGGTGACGTCACTTGTACTTTTGAATCGGCTTTGACTGATTCGATTCTATTTACCGAACACGAAGAGGCATTAGCAACCGTTAAATCCGATTTTGAAGCTAGTTATTGGTCTGTCTATTATAAATACGCAGAATTTTTATATGTGGCATACGGTGCCAAATCGGAAACAGATATGATTCAGAATTATTATCTTAAATCTCGGTTACAACCGTATTTAATTTTTGATCGTCTTAAAGCAAATGATTGGGCAATGTTAACGAATTACCTGATGGACCAATTGCAAACAAATTACGATAATTATTTCAGCCTAGATGTCTTGAGTCTTACTATTTATCTTGATCGTGACGAAAATGGTGCCGCTGATGATTACCAAGATTTTGTCGCTGATCTTGAAGACGCAGGGGCATACGCCACGCTTATAGCGAACTTTCAGACGGCCATCAGAAATTATTTGGCCGCATCGGACACAAATACTTTCTTAACTTTGATTCGCGATTACAATAAAGCTTCAAGGACGGAAGGAACTTGGGCACCGTTTAAACAATTCGGATTATGTTTAAAACGTTCGAGTTTTTCTGATGAGGAATCAATTGATTATGCCACGGCAGTTGCTACATATGAAGAAGCAATTGTCAATGGATTGATTGCGGCATATGCGGAATATCAACTAGAAACTAACATTAATAAAACTTCACTATATTATAGCGGAATTGTGGAAACTGCTGAAGGCATAAGCATATTTCAATGTGAGAAGGGTGATAATTTCACTAAGCCAACCGCTCATTTTGAAATGACGTATACTGGCCATGAACCAAATTATTCACTAGGTTCCGAAAATAGCGGTGACTTTCCGACACTTGAACAAGTCAAGTTATACTGCGAATATCGTTTTTACCAACTGGTTTTCGATGATGTATCTGATGAGACTGAACACACCTATGGAGTCGAGATTCCCGATTTGCCAACAAGTTTTATAACAACGATGGAAACTTATTTTCTCGATATTGTTGATGGGGTTTATGTCATCGGAGTTTTAAACGGTGCTATTGCTGATATTATGAATACGGGTACATTTGTCAATGCAGTTCCAGCATATTGTTCTTTCGATGATGCAACCTTGAAAATAGCCTTATTGAGGATACAGAATTATTATTATCACGATGTGTTTGAAGGCTATACTGATATTGACGAATAACCGCTTGACAAAAATCATAAACTTCAATATAATTATGTAATATAATAAATTACTTTTGTACAGGGGAAACCCGGGTCATTTGACAGCATCCAAAAATGCGGGACACTAACAATGCCTCGCTTTTTATTACCAAAGGTGGATATAATATGGAATCTATTGAACATCGCAATGCTTCAGAACAAAAAATAATCACTAAAGTATCAATTTGGACGATGATTTTAAATTTCATCTTAGCCTCCATGAAAATCATCATGGGGATTATTGGCCGATCAAGTGCCATCATTTCTGATGCTGTCAATTCAATTTCCGATGTTGTGACGGCTTTAGCGGTGATGATAATGGGTCGTTTTTCGCGCAAGGAAAAAGATGTTGATCACCAATATGGACACGAGAAATACGAAAGTATGGTTTCGGTTTTTATAGGCATCGCTTTGTTACTGACGGCTTTTGAAATTGGCAGAACCGCTTGTGAAAACATTTACTATTATTTCGCCGAGAATCGCGATATCGTTCCGCCAACCTACATCGCTTTAATTGCCGGATTTGCAACGATTGCGATCAAAGAAGGAATGTATCATTATACTAAATTTAATGCCAAGAAAGCCCATTCGCCTTCTTTGGAAGCGATGGCGTTAGATCATCGCTCGGATGAATTCAGCGCTTTAGCCGCTATTATTGGTATTGTTGGATCAATGTTGGAAATCCATATCCTCGAACCGATTGCTTCAATTATAATATGTTTATTTATTGTTAAGCTTGGGTTGGGCATTATTAAGACGGGTTTCAGTCAAGTTGTCGATCAGGCTGCTGATCAAGCGACCATTGATAAGATTAAGATGATTGTTGCCAATCAAGCCGGAATTATTCAACTTGATGATTTGAAAACACGAATCTTTGGTATGCGGCTGTTTGTTGACATGGAAATTGCTGTTGATCAGAAATTGTCAATAACTGAAGCTCACAACATTGCTCATGTTTTACACGATGAGATTGAATCTTCAATTCCCAATGTTAAGCATTGTATGATTCATGTCAATCCATACATGACAACGGATATTGATTTATAGTATTAGTAATGACGTTTTCCTTTAAAAAACACCGATATTTTGGGTGTTTTTCGGAATAATTTATTTGTAAAGATATATATTGAATTACAAAATGATATCTGTTATAATAATAATTCAACTAGTTAAGCGCTTACAAAAGCATATCCATTAAGAAAAGGTGATTTTTATGTTTTCATTGTTAACCATCGATTTTAGTGCATTGAATCCTTCTCTTGGCGAGATTCTGTTGCGAATTGGATTAACTGCTCTATTTGTGGGTATAATTGGTTTTGAAAGACAAATGCGACATAAAATAGCAGGAGTGACCACCCATTTGATGGTTGCTTTTGGTGCTTGTGGAATTGCCTTGTTACAAGAATACTTGTACAATGATGCACTTGCATCAGCTCAGGAACTAATTGCGGCGGGAATTACCGTCACTTTGGAACGCCAAAGAATAATTGCTCAAGTCATTGTTGGGGTTGGGTTTCTCGGATCAGGAACGATTTTAAAATCCTCCAGTGGCATTTATGGACTGACCACCGCAGCCACACTTTGGCTAGGTGCCATGATTGGTTTGTGCTTTGGTATGGGTGCCTACGTAATCGGTGTTGTATTAAGTGTTTTGTCGTTCTTCATTCTCACAGTAATTCGCAAACTACTGGAACACACGAACGCAAAACATGTTAAGAGTCCCGAAATGTTGGGCTCAGGTGAAATCATCGAAAAGTAGTAAAGAATCGATATTCGATTCTTTTTTTTGAATAAAAGACATATTTTTTGCATAAAAGCGGGAAATATTGTACAATTAAGACGATTGATTTGGAGGTTTATTTTATGGCGATTTTAGAAATTAAAAATCTTATTGTATCTGTTGAGGATCAAGTGATTCTTGATGGAATTAATCTTGTTGTGCGCGGGGGAGAAACCCACGCTATTATGGGACCAAATGGAACAGGTAAGTCAACCTTGGCGCAAGTAATTATGGGACATCCAAAATATCATATTGATTGTGGGGAAATCTTACTTGATGGCATACGCTTAAATGAGATGTCTGTTGATGAACGTAGTCGTGCTGGACTTTTTTTAGCAATGCAAAATCCAACTGAAGTTCCAGGAGTGACTAATTTTGACTTTGTAAAAACGGCAGTCCAAGCGCATCTCTTAAGTGGTCAACACTTGCGGATTGGGAAATTCATACTTGCTTTAGAAGATGCAGCTAAGGAATTGAAAATGGGTTCTGGCTTAGCGCATCGATATGTTAATGAAGGTTTTTCTGGTGGCGAGAAAAAGCGCAATGAAATTTTACAGATGAAGTTGATAAAACCATCGATAGCCTTCCTTGATGAGATTGACTCCGGCCTTGATGTTGATGCATTGCGGATTGTTGGTGAAAACGTTACCGCAATGAAATCACCTGATTTAGGGTTGATTCTTATTACTCACTATCAAAGATTGCTTGATTCAATCGTCCCTGATTTTGTTCATATCATGATTCGTGGTAAAATCGTCAAAACCGGGGGTCGTGAATTAATTGCCAAAATCGACGCTGAAGGCTATGACTGGCTCAAAGTTGAACTTGGTATCGATGAGTTTGTTGAAAAGAAAAAACCGGTATCTTTGGGAACCTGCGCCACAAAATCGCTTAAGTGACGGGGGGACTGTATATGAAAATACCTCAGTGTTTTGTTGACAAAAATGCGACAATTGTATTTGGAAAGAAATCCGTTGAATATCAAGGAAACTATCCGGGAATAAGAATAACCAATGACGGCTGGTCTATTCAAGTCGCAAACCAAAAGCAATGGAAAAATCCGATTACCATGGTTATGAAAGGGCAAAAAACCCCTGCTAATTTATATATTCATTTAAAAACTGGAATTTCAGCTTCATTTAGTATCTACTACCTTGTCAATCCCGATTGGGCCAACGTTGGACTTTTCGTGAAATTGGATGCAGGCGCAAAACTGACACTTAATAATGTGTTTATTGGCAAGTATAATTCGAATTTCATGGTTAACCGAGTCATTACCCAAGCGGATACTAGTGAAGTTGATCTTTCATCGGGTATTGTTGTGAGTGGTAACACCAAAATAGTTGATCACTACGAACTAAATGGTGAAAAAAGTCGTTTGTCAGCGGTATTATTGGCCATATCTGGGCAAAAAGAAATCTTCTCGTCAATTCAAGAAGTGTTTCATAATCGTCCGGTTTCGCAATCCAATGTGACTAATTTACTCGTTTCCGCCGGAAAATCACAAATGCATGTCGATGTTACTGAGACAATTGGGAAAGGCAATTTTCAGTCAATTTGTCATCAAAACAATCGCGGAATCATCCTTGAAGAAAAGGGCTCAATCACTGTTGAACCCAAATTGATTATTGATGAATACGATGTTGATGCTGGGCATGGTTGTGCTATCGGCCAAATTAATGCTAATGAATTATATTATCTTTTAAGTCGGGGCATTGATGAGACAACTGCAAAACGACTCATCATTTCCGGATATCTGACACCGCTTTACAAACGGATCGACAATCCCGGATTTCTTAAGATCTTATCAAGAACAATCGAACTTCAAATGAAAGGAAATGATTGCTAATGGAACAAAACATTTGGCGAGCTGATTTCCCGCAGATAACTGAGAAAGACATGATTTACTTAGATAGTGCCGCCAGCAGTTTAAAACCGAATTCGGTTATTATGGCTGTTACTCATTATGACCACGATTTATCAGCCAACATTCATCGTGGTGTCTATAAGGAAGCATATGAAGCGACTTTTCTGTACGAAGAAACTCGGGAAAAAGTAGCTAGATTTATCAATGCAATCCCAGAGGAGATTGTTTTTACCCGTGGAGCGACAGCGGCCTTAAACCTTGTGGCATTAAGTTATGGATTAAAAAATATCCATCCAGGCGATGAAATTATCGTCTCGGAATTAGAGCATCATTCATCATTACTTCCTTGGCAGAATGTTGCGTTGAAAACCGGTGCCAAATTAGTTTATGTTCCCCTTGATTCCGAAGGGAGAATCACGATTGCTAATTTTGAATCAGTACTTTCCGATCATACAAAAGTTGTGGCATTAACTTACATATCTAATGTTCTTGGATATATTACCCCGATTGCCGAAATCATCACTTTAGCTCACGCAAAAAAAGCAATCACAGTGATCGATGCCGCACAGGCCATTGAGCATATGCCGGTGGATGTAAAAACGCTAAAATGCGATTTTCTAGCCTTCTCTGGGCATAAAATGTTGGGACCAACAGGCATAGGGATTCTCTATGGTAAACAAGAATATCTTGAAATTATGGAGCCAATTGAAGTCGGCGGGGACATGAATGATAATGTCAATAAATATGATGCCGAGTGGAAGGATTCTCCCTATAAATTTGAGGCGGGAACAATGCCAATTGCATCAGCAATCGGATTGGGAACAGCCATTGATTACTGGCAAGAACACAACATCATGGCGATGGAGGATCATGTCCGTCGTTTGCGCAAATACACGTATACTCAAATTAAGAAAATCCCGGGAATTACGATCTACAATCCAACATCAGAAACGGGTTTGATTGCATTCAATATTGATGGCGTCCATGCCCATGATGCTTCATCGTATTTTGCCGAACACAACGTTTGCCTACGGGCTGGCCATCATTGTGCGCAACTTGTTATGAAATGGCTCAATATTGAAGCGTGTTTGCGGGCATCCTTATTCTTTTATAATACTTTTGCGGATTGCGATCGTTTTATTGATGCCACTAAAAATGCCGTGAAGTTTTTTCATAAGATGGGATTTTAGGAGGACGCGGAAATGGAAAATTTAGAAAACTTGTATCGAGAAGTCATTCTTGAGCACTATAAGAATCCACGAAACAAAGGACTTTTGCCTGATCCATCATACGTCACCGTTCATATTAAGAACCCATCTTGTGGCGATGACATAACTATTCAAACGAAAATAAAAGATAACCAAATCGTGGATTGTCGTCACGAAGGCAAAGGCTGCTCAATCTGTTGTTCATCAGCCTCGGTGTTAACTGAAACCATGATTGGTAAATCTACAGATAAAGCAAAAATCATCGCTGATAATTATTTGAAAATGGTTGCCAACAAAATATATGATGAAAAAATCGATCTTGAAGAGGCCGAAGTGTACATCGGAGTCAGACAGTTTCCGGCTCGCGTAAAGTGTGCCTCGATTGCTTGGCAAGCTTTTATGCAGGCATTGGCAAAGAAGTAGGTGATGTTCTATGGTCAAAAACGATAAAGTCAATCTTGAGACTATCGATGAAGAATATAAATACGGTTTTCAAACGGAAACAAAAACCGTTTTTTCGACAAAAAGAGGATTAACCAAAGCGACAGTTATGGAAATATCAAAAATCAAGGGCGAACCCGAATGGATGCTTGATATCCGTCTCAAAGCTTATGCCGCTTTTCTCACACTTAACAACCCAAAATGGGGACCGGATTTATCAATGATTGATTTTGATGACATCGTTTATTTTATTAAATCCTCCGACCGGGTCGAAAATAATTGGAACGATGTTCCCGAAGCAATCAAGACAACATTTGATCGCTTAGGTATTCCCGAAGCTGAACAGAAATACCTTTCTGGGGTTACTACTCAATTTGAGTCGGAAGCGGTTTACCACAGCACGATTCAAGAATTGGAAGATCTGGGAGTTGTTTTCTTAGATACTGATTCAGCATTGAAAGCCTATCCTGAATTATTCAAAGCCTATTTTGGCAAAGCGGTATCATATAATGATAATAAATATGCGGCTTTAAATACGGCTGTGTGGAGTGGCGGATCATTTATCCACATTCCCAAAAATGTTAAAATCGATAAACCACTTCAATCATATTTCCGAATCAATTCGGAGCGGATGGGACAGTTTGAGCGAACATTGATAATTGTTGATTCATATGCATCGCTTAATTATGTTGAAGGCTGCACAGCCCCCATTTATTCAAATGATTCTTTGCATGCGGCGGTGGTGGAAATATTTATTGCCGATCATGGATACTGCCGATATTCAACAATTCAGAATTGGTCAAACAATATTATCAATCTGGTGACAAAACGGGCCATAGTTGAATCATATGGTCATATGGAGTGGATTGATGGTAATATCGGCTCGGGGCTGAATATGAAGTATCCTTCGTGCGTTCTCAAAGGCGATCATGCCAAAGGGACAACAATCTCAATTGCACTTGCAAGTAAAGGACAATATCAGGATACTGGGGCCAAAATGATTCATTTAGGAGAATATACAACATCCAAAATTATATCCAAGTCAATCGCGACCAAAGGTGGAAGAGTAAACTATCGCGGACTTGTTAGTGAAGGGCCTAATGCCAAACACTCCAAAAGCAAGATTGAATGCGACACGATTATCATTGATCGGGAATCGGCATCAGATACGCTACCAACTAACATCGTCAAAAATTTCCAAGGAGAAATCGAACACGAGGCTACCGTTTCCAAAGTAAGCGATGAACAGTTGTTCTACTTGATGAGTAGAGGATTAACGGTTGACCAAGCCACAGAAATGATCGTCATGGGCTTCATTGAGCCGTTTGCCAAAGAGTTACCCATGGAGTATGCCGTTGAACTAAATCAACTGATTAAAATGGAAATGACTGGATCCATTGGATAATATTGAGCCAAAGCGAGAGATAGGCATGAAAATCCGTGATAACGAAGGCAATATCAGCTATTTTTTGTGGTAATCCTATTTTCATTTAGGATTTCTTGTGATAGAATACTTCAAAAAGGTGGTGGTGCGATATGAAACTGGTTTTGGCGATTGTCTCCAATGAAGATGCTAGTAAAGTCATCAAAACATTAATTAAAGAAAACTTTTTCGTGACCAAACTGGCAACGACAGGTGGCTTTTTAATGAGTGGAAATACCACCATTTTAATTGGGGTTCAAAATGAGGTCTTAGATAAATGCATCCAAATAATAAGTGATACATCAAAGCGACGGACTAAACTTGTACCTAACGCCATCTCTAGCGAATTTGGAATCTTTTCCTCTACACCTGTGGAAGTACAAGTTGGGGGAGCCACTATTTTCATCCTTGATGTCGAACAACTAATTAAAGCATAAATTAAACATGACTTAACCAAATGGCAACCTTCGATGATGGTTGTCATTTTTGTTATCTCAAATTGGAGATAATGACCGCAAATATATTATCATATGTTATAATTTGTTAAGACGTGACAGTAAAATATAGATATTTATCCTTAAGTTATTATGAAGTAATATGACGAAAGTGGTGATTTGATGAGAAACCGAAAAATATATCTTGCCATGAAAAATAACGATTTCGAAGCTTTGCGCTTGATAATAGAAGGTTATGAAACACTTACTGCCACACTACGTGAGGATGGAATTGTCGAAATCACTGACTTTGGCTTTAATGAGACAGCCGATTACATGGATATTAGAGAACTGGCAATGCAGGAATTTTATCTTGATTTTGTTGCTTTTGTTGTCCCTAACTGTCCAGACTTTGATGGGGAACTGTTTTTGCCGTTATTACGTCAATTAAATCCGGGTATATATCAGATAAGTGATTTGATTGTGGAGATGGTTTTTACCAATCATATTGAGATTAAGAACTATTTAAAAAAGTATTATTACTCATTGTTTGGTCCAGAGACGATTGAGACGGTATTAGGATTTGTAAAAGCGAATCAAAATGCCTGCCAGGCAGCAAAACAACTTTACATGCATCGAAACACTATTAATTATCGTCTTGATCATTTTATCATGGTGTCAGAGATTAATGTCCGCTCATTTAAGGGCGGAATGGCGATGGTTTTGCTTTTCCGTTAATCACGATATTTTTGTGCATGTTGCATATTGGGTTATGGGGCTGATTGCGATATAATTATCCCAAAGTCATAACTCATCAGGAGGATGAAAATGGCAACTCTATCGTTCCGAAATGTAAATAAAATATATGATAACGGTGTGCACGCGGTTTACGATTTTACTTTAGAGGTGGCAGATAAAGAATTTATCGTCTTTGTCGGTCCATCAGGCTGTGGTAAATCAACGACACTAAGAATGGTCGCAGGGCTAGAAGATATTACCACAGGACAGCTTTACATTGATGATAAAATTGTCAACGATATCGCTCCAAAAGACCGAAATATCGCTATGGTTTTTCAATCATATGCATTATATCCGCATCTGACGGTTTTTGATAATATGGCTTTTGGGTTAAAACTGCGTAAAACGCCTAAAGCTGAAATTATTCAACGTGTCAATAATGCTGCAATGATTCTTGGATTAGAACCCTACTTAGATCGCAAACCGAAAGCTCTGTCAGGCGGGCAACGGCAACGAGTTGCCTTGGGGAGAGCGATTGTTCGCGATGCAAAAGTCTTCTTGATGGACGAACCGCTTTCAAATCTTGATGCCAAGTTAAGAGTTGCTATGCGTGCTGAGTTAATCAAGCTACATGAACGTTTGAATACGACGACCATTTATGTAACTCATGACCAAATTGAAGCCATGACAATGGCAACAAGAATTGTTGTCATGAAAGATGGGTACATTCAACAGATTGGCTCACCCAAGGACATATATGACCACCCAGTTAATATGTTTGTCGGTGGATTCATTGGAACTCCAGCAATGAATTTTTTAAATGGCACAGTTAAAACCGATGGATATTTTTACTGTGAGAATTTAAAATTAAAGTTAACAGAACAGCACTTTGCTGTATTGAAAGATAACCATCTCGTTGAACAACCGGTAATCTTTGGTATTCGCCCCGAAAACATCCATGATGATCAAGGTTTTTTGACTGCTAATCCCGAAGCAAAAGCAGAGTTTACCGTTGATGTTTCCGAATTGCTTGGCTCAGAAACCAATATTCACATCAATATCGGTCAGGCTAGCGTCATAGCTAAGGTAAGTGCTCGTTCTGATTTGCGAATTAATGATTCGATTGTTTTGGCTTTTGATATGGAAAAAGCTCAGTTTTTCAATCCCGAAACTCAATTACGAGTCAAATAACATTCTGTAATCCGATGAATTTATTAAACCGTTCCCGAGGGGACGGTTTTTTCAAATTCAAAACGCCTTTGTTTGTGATATATTGATATCGAGTAACAAAGGAGTGAAGATATGATTGATTATATAGAAAAAAAGCAAACCGGTGTGGTAATGATTGTTACGAAGAAAAAAACCATATTGTATGATGAACCGCTCACACGAGTTTTGCAAAGATATGCTCAAAGGGAATTAACTTCGATAGGAGCACGAATCAAAGCCACAAAACAACAATTTAACTTACAGTCGAAAGTGCCTATATATTTGGGGAAAGATCTTCTGTTAATACCAATAAAATCGCTGCGTTCTCCGCAAGCTTTATTGGTCAATTTTTATGCGATTAGATCGTATCACAATTGTAGCGAGGGTGAACTAAAGCTTGTTTTTAACGATGCCGTTCAGATAATAATTGGATGTAAAGCTTCATTTCGAAGACAGATGATGCACTGTCGGACAATCGATTTATTCATGTCGGAGTGTCAATCAAAATAAGAAAATGTTTTCATCACGAAAAACTCAAGGTTAATAAGTGGTTTTTATGTCAAAAAAAGAGTATAATATTTGCGGAAGTAGAAATACTAATATTGGAGGAAAATGCGATGAACAAAAAAACAATAACCGAAATTAATATGACTGGGAAACGAATCTTAGTACGGGTTGATTTTAATGTTCCTATGAAAAACGGCGTTATTACTGATGATAACCGGATTGTGCAAGCATTACCGACTATCAAATACATACAGGAAGAAAAAGGCAAAGTAATTCTTTTTTCGCATTTAGGTAGAGTTGAAACGGAGGAAGATAAGGCTAAGTCATCGCTTGCGCCTGTGGCAGTTCGGTTACAAGAATTGCTTGGTACACCAGTGAAATTTGTGCCTTTCACTCGAGGAAAAGAGCTTGAAGATGCAATTGATGCTTTGAAACCCGGCGAAGTCATGATGTTTGAAAATACCCGTTTTGAAGATGTTGATGGCAAGAAAGAATCAAAGAACAACCCTGACTTAGGAGCTTATTGGGCTAGCCTTGGTGATATATTTGTCAATGACGCCTTTGGCACGGCTCACCGTGCTCATGCCTCTAATGTGGGAATTGCTTCTCATCTTCCATCAGTGGCTGGCTTTTTAATGGAAAAAGAGTTGCGTTTCATTGGCGGTGCTGTTGACAACCCGACCAGACCGTTTGTAGCGATTTTAGGAGGAGCGAAAGTATCTGATAAAATCGGTGTAATTGAAAACCTATTGCAAAAAGCCGACAAAATATTAATTGGCGGCGGAATGGCATATACCTTTATGAAAGCATTAGGCTATGAAGTCGGAAAATCAATTTGCGAAATTGACAAAGTCGAGTTGGCAAAGGAACTACTGAAAAAAGCGGCGGGAAAAATTGTGTTGCCAGTTGATGTCGTAGTAACAAAGGAATTT
>Ga0172381_10000790_pt1 | contig 39221 bp, 40 predicted proteins | sample Leawel6488metaG_FD_119754 | JGI IMG/M metagenome (GOLD analysis project Ga0172381, IMG submission 119754) | Leachate microbial communities from a municipal landfill in Southern Ontario, Canada - Leachate well 64-88 metaG | ecosystem: Engineered > Solid waste > Landfill > Unclassified | place... | reverse complement strand
CATTTTCCGGACAAACCTCCGGGAAGTTTGTAAACGGAGTCTTAGGCACAGTTTTTAAACAATTAGAAGAAAGTAATTAGTGATTAGTAAAGAGTAAATTAAAATTACTGTTTACTTATTACTGTTTGCTAGACAAAATGCAGGATTTTAAAATTTTAGAGAACAAACTTGGGTTAGACTTTAAAAATAAAGATTTATTAACCCAGGCGTTCACGCACAGGTCATACTTGAACGAAAATCCAAGCTTTAATTTGCAACACAATGAAAGGCTGGAGTTTCTGGGAGATGCAGTGATAGAGTTAATTGTAACATCTCATCTTTACAGGCAGTATCCTGATAAGCCGGAAGGGGATTTGACAAATTGGCGAGCCGCCTTGGTTAATGCCAAAATGATGACCAAAGTTGCCGAGGAATTAGGATTTAATGACTTCCTTTTGTTATCAAAAGGGGAGGCAAAAGAAGGTGGAAAGGCAAGGGCTTATATATTGGCCAACACTTTTGAAGCATTACTGGGAGCCTTATATTTGGATTCTGGGTATGAACCGTGCGACAAGTTTATCAAAAAATACTTGTTGGCAGAATTGCCAGATATAATTGAAAAAGGCTCTTATAAGGACTCCAAATCATGGTTTCAGGAAGAGGCTCAGGAAAAAGTGTCTATTACGCCCACATATAAAGTAATTAAAGAGTCCGGGCCAGATCACGACAAACAGTTTATAGTAGGAGTGTTTTTGGACGAGGATATGGTAGCTGAAGGGAAAGGAACATCAAAACAGGAGGCCGAAGAAGACGCCGCAAAAAAGGCTTTAGAAGTTAAGAATTGGAATAAAAAGTAAAATAATATAAATATAAAATGCTAACAATTCGATTAACAAGAAAAGGAAAAAAGAATCAGCCGTTTTTTAGAGTGGTATTGGTTGATAAAAGAAAATCCTCAAAGGGTGGAAGGTCTCTAGAAGATTTGGGATATAAAAATCCTTTGACAAAAAAGGTTTCTTTAAAGAAAGAAAGAATTTTATATTGGATTTCAAAAGGAGCTCAACCATCTGAATCAATACATAACCTATTGATATCAGAAAAAATTATAGAAGGCAAAAAAATCCACGTTTCAAAATTAAGCACAAAGAAGAAAGCAGAGATAGTAAAGGCTAAAGAAGAGGTTACGGCAAAGGCAGCTGCAGCCGCCTCGCAAAACGAGGCGAGCCTCGCCCCAGAAGGGGCGGGAAGCCCTCCCGTAGAACCAGCTCCTGCAGAAGAGGCTAAACCAGAATAATTATTGACAACAATTTCATAAACGAGTACAGTATAAGTACAATCCAAAGGTCGTAGAGATTTATGATTAACTTGATAAAATGAAACATGGCAGCAGATAATGACAAAGAGTTTCTTGAGTACATTGTCAAGGAATTAGTTGACCACCCAAAAGACGTCAAAGTAGAAAGAAAAGTTGACGAAATGGGAGTACTACTTTCTTTGAAAGTAAACCCAGAAGATATGGGTCAAATCATTGGAAGAGAAGGATCAACAGCCAAGGCAATCAGAAACTTAGTCCGCATAGTCGGATTAAAGAATCACGCCAGAGTAAACCTCAAAATTGAGGAACCAGAAGGCGGACGTGCTCCAAGAGCTGAGAAGAAACCTCTCTCTGAGGACATCGAAAATATTTCTCTGTAATACTATTTTACAGAATATAAAAACTGTGCTAAAATAAGCGCAGTTTTTATATGATTAAATTTGACGTAATTACAATTTTTCCGGAAATATTTAAGTCCTATTTGGGCGAGAGTTTGATTGCACGTGCGCAAGTAAAAAAGCTTATAAAAATTAACCTACATGATTTGCGCAAATGGACAAAAGATAAACATAGAACCGTTGATGACAGACCGTTTGGAGGGGGGCTGGGAATGGTGTTGAAAGTAGAACCAATATACAAAGCAGTAAAACAAATTAAAAAGAACAATAAAAAAGCCAAGGTAATTTTGTTTACTCCTAGAGGTAAAAAATTTAATCAGAAATTGGCGTATAAACTCGGCAAAATGGATCAAATCGTTTTTATTTGCGGGAGGTATGAAGGAGTAGATGAAAGAGTCGCAAAAAAAATTGCTGACATGGAAATTTCTATAGGAGAGTATGATTTAATGGGCGGGGAATTACCGGCTATGGTGGCTATTGAAACTATTTCTAGATTGGTGCCAGGGGTTTTAGGGAAAGAGGCCTTGTTAAAGGAAAGAATTTCAAAATCCGGGGGGTTTTTAGAGTTTGCCCAGTACACAAGACCAGAAGTTTTTTCTCCGAAAAAAGGAATTAATTGGAAGGTGCCAAAACTCCTGGTATCTGGAGACCACAAAAAAATAGACGCATGGAAGATGTCTCATGGCAAGGTCATAGGATCCTGAGGACGTTCGGCTGAGTTCAGGCGAAGCCTTTGTCGAAGGGTTATTGAATAACATTAATTTTTGTGGTATAAATTATTATATATATGGGCAGTTGGCTGAGCAGCAAAGGCACTAGACTGTAAATCTAGCGGGTTTTACCCTTCGGGGGTGCAAGTCCCTCACTGCCCACACTTATAATCGGTTTGCCGATGTAGCTCAGGCAGCAGAGCACATTCTTGGTAAGAATGAGGTCCGCAGTGCAAATCTGCGCATCGGCTCATAAGAGTGATAACAAATTAAAATAAAGAACATGGCAACAAAAAAAGCTTTAACTAAAATGCAATGCACGGTTTGTAAGACCACTAATTATTTTACAAACAAGAGCAAGGCGGTGACTACTGAGGAGAAGAAACTCCAGCTCAAAAAGTTTTGTTCTAAGTGCAGAAAACACACACCGCACAAAGAAACCAAGAGATAAATATAAACAAAAATCCGGGCTTTTGGCTCGGGTTTTTGTTTTGTGGTATAATAAATGAATTATTACATAATTTATATTTGTATGAAAAAGATATTTAGCTTAGGTGTTTTATTATTTGTGTTGCCGATGCTGATATTTTCAGCCTCCAGCGCTATGGCATCTACACCGTCTTTATCTGTATCCAGTACCGGAAGCGGAGACGATGTGCAGATAAATGTGACCGGAGACGCAAATGCCGGTGTTTTGTTTTTTTACACTAAAACCGGGACAGGGTCTCAAATGGATGTGCTGGGAACCACCAACTCAAGCGGCAGCTATTCTGTGGTAATCAGTTCGTCTGCATATGGCATAGCCCAAAACAGTTTGGTTTATGTGAAAACAGGCGGTATAAACGGACAGCAGTCACAGCAAGTTACATGGCCTTATTATACAGAGAATACAAATACAAATAACAACTTAAGTTTAAGCCAGACAGCGCTACTGTTAAACGCCGGCCAGACCTCTTCAATAACTGCCAACGTCAGTTATTTATATTTGTTGAGCAATTCTAGCCCGGCTGTGGCCAACATAAATTTTAATGCAAGCCAAATAACAGTGCAGGCGCTTTCCTACGGATCAACCGTGGCAAAAATTTGTGCAGTAGGAAGCACTACAAACTGTTCTGATTTAAATATCACAGTACAAAGTACAGGGGCCCAACAGCTTACTTTCAGCCAAAATAATTTTTCCATTTATTCCGGGCAAAGTTCCACGGTAACAATTAGCGGAGGATCCGGCAGTTACCTGATCACAAATAATTCAAATGTAAATTCAATCCATACCAGCTTGAGCGGTTCTACCATTACCCTTACAGCCACGGGGACCAGCGGATCAACTTCCATAACCGTATGCACTAGTAATATGAGCTATTGCGGAATTTTAAATGTAAATGCTACCAGTGTAAGTTCTACAGCCGTAACATTCAGCCAAACCAGCCCTTTTGTTGTAATTAACCAAAGCACAACGGTCACTATTTATGGAGGCACAGGGACCAGCTTTTATGTTTCCTCCAATTCAAACCCCAGCATTGTCCAGCCCAACATTTCTAATAACACATTGACTCTTTTGGGCATTGCATCGGGTAATTCTAATATAAGCGTGTGCGCTTATGCGGGCAGCTGCGCTACGGTTGCGGTAACTGTCGGCAATAGCGGTAGCAATAACGGGCCCTTAAATTTAAGCCAGTCGAGCGTTAACATTTTAGCGGGGCAAAGCACAGCTATAACCATTTCCGGAGGATCTACTCCTTATACAATATCTGCGCCTACTACGTTAAACATTTTTAGTTCTAATATTAGTGGAAACATTTTAACTATTTATGGGGTAAATGCCGGATCAACTTCAGCCAGTGTTTGTTCATCCGTAGGGTGTTCTAACCTAGACGTAACTGTGGGGACCACTACATCTACCAGCAACCCGCCAACTTTTAGTCAGAATAATTTACTACTTTCTGTTGGTCAGCAATCAACAGTGTATGTTTCTGGAAACGGAGGATATTATATTTCTAATAACTCTTCTCCAAATGTGGCGTCGATTATGATAAACGGAAATTCTGCAAATGTTACAGCAAATACAGCCGGAACAACAAATATATCCATTTGTCAAAACAGCGGGCAGTGCGCTGTGTTATATATAACCGTAAGTTCTCCTACTACAAATACACCTGTTGTTACGCCCGTAGTTTACTTTTCTCTTTTAAGGTATTTGGGTCCGGGGGACGACGGAGATGATGTTTTGGATTTACAAAAAGCTTTGGCTAAATTAGGGTTGCTTTCTGCTACTCCTAACGGGCATTATGGACCTGCCACTACAGCTGCAGTACAAGCATTTCAGGCTCAAAACGGAATTTCACAAACAGGCAACGTGGGGCCCCTCACCAAAACCGCTCTTGAAAATAAAAAAATTGTTATGGAAGGCACGTCTTCTGGCTGGAGTAATACCTCTAACACCGCCAGCCAAACATCTCAGCTAGAAGCTTTAATTGCTTCTTTGCAGGCTCAAATAAACGCCATAATTTCTGGCAACTAAGCCAAACAAAAAACTGAGCCTACGTAAAGCCCGGTTTTTTGTATAACGTAGCATCTGTCTTTATTATCTATCTTCTGGCATTAAACTGGCGTGAACTTTTATTTTTTTTAGTTAATCAAGCTTTAATTAATTTTTGGTAAACAAAAGTACGTTAGGCATTATGAAAAATATTTTAAAAATGATATTGGTTTTGATTGTGGTTGCGGGCCTTTTTTGGATTGCCGTATTTTTGAACCAAACTCGTGTCGTGGAAAATGTTGTTGCCCCTGAAAATAAAGAGTGGGGCGTCTATACGGGGGGGACGGCTTCCTCATTTGCCGGATTTGAAAATCAGGTCGGAAAAAAGGCCAATATGCAGGCTGTCTTTATCGGCTGGTATGAAAAGTTTCCCGGGGACATGGCATTGCCTTTAAAATCAAATGGCCAGACTTTGGTTATTTTTTGGGAGCAATATGATGTAACATTAGACGAAATTATATCTGGTTCTACCGATAGCTATATAAAGCAGTTTGCAGATGACGCAGAATCGTATGGCGGCCAGGTTGTTTTGGCGCCGTTTCATGAAATGAACGGAGATTGGAATCCGTGGTCCGGCGCTTCCCCCGGCAATAGTCCTGAAAAAGTTGTGGAGGCCTGGAAGCATATACGGGGCTTGTTTCCCATAAATAATACCAATATAAAATGGGCGTGGGTTGTGAATAATGATTCCTCCCCAAACACGGCTGACAATCAAATAGACAGGTATTATCCCGGAGACAATTATACAGATTACGTGGGCGTAGATGGGTTTAATTTTGGAGACCCTTGGCAGACTTATTCAGAAATATTCTCAACGCCCTTAAACAATCTTAAAACTTATAACAAGCCTATTTACATATTTTCAATAGCTTCAGCTGAAGGCCCCAAAAAAGCCACTTGGATTAGCGATGCGCTTTCTCACATAAAAAAAGATCCCGATATAAGAGGATTTATATGGTTCAACGAAAACAAAGAGAAAAACTGGCTGGTAAATTCAGATAGCCTTTCCTTAGATGCGTTCCGAAGGGGGATAGAGTAAACAATAATTAAAAAAACATTACAAAGCCGACCTTATGGGTCGGTTTTTGCTGTGGATAAAAGTCTTTACCAGAGGACGCTTATTCTATATAAGGAACATAGTATTACAATTAAATTAAAAATCTGGCATTCTAAATTATACCTCGCGAGTATAATTTTAAGTTTCAGGTTTTATTACGCCTACAGAAAAAACAGCTAAAAAATACCATTAATTACCTACACAATAAATTACAAATGAATAACTTTAGAAAACCTAAGGTTGTAAAAAAATTATTAGTAACTGTTTTGTTGGCCATGATATTCTTGGGTGCCCAGCCTGCTGTTGCAGCCACCAGTTTAAGCACTGCTCAAACTTTGCGCCAAAAAATCCAATCTCAAATGGATGCAGTAAGGGCAAAAATTGCCGAGCAAATAGGCTCCACCAGGACTACAAGAACCGTTAGCCAGCCAAGAACATATACGCGTCAGCAATTGTCAGATTCAAACACAACACCTACGCAGGTGGTACAGGATCCGGCACCGGCTCCTGTAGTCCAGGCTTCGCCAACAACAACCCAATCCCAGCCAACAGCAACTTTACCAAGCTCCAGCTCTTCAAAAATGTGGGGAGCTTACACTGGGAACACAGCATCATCTTTTACCAGCTTTGAGCAATTGGCAGGAAAACAGGCCGATGTCCACGCCGTATTTATGGGGTGGGGCGACTCTTTTCCAAATGATTTGGCCAGTCCGTTAAAGTCTAACGGCCAAAGCATCCTTATTTTCTGGGAGCAGTATGGAACTTCGCTGGATCAGATTATAGACGGCAGCCAGGATTCTTACATAAAGGAATTTGCCAATGAGGCCAAATCTTATGGAGGACAGGTTCTTTTGGCTCCATTTCATGAAATGAATGGAGACTGGGATCCATGGGGAGGAACAGTGGGTAGCAACACTCCGCAAAAAGTAATTCAGGCGTGGCAGCACATGCACGACTTGTTTGCCGGAGCTGGCAATGTAAAATTTGTCTGGGCGGTAAATAATGATTCGGTTCCGGACACTTCTGAAAACTCAATCAAAAATTATTATCCCGGATCTTCTTATGTTGATTACGTGGGCATAGACGGGTTTAATTTCGGAAGCCCATGGCAAACATACGACCAGGTTTTCTCTTCGGCCTTAAGCCAGGTTAAAGGATATGGAAAGCCAATTTTACTTTCCTCTATGGCTTCGGCAGCGGGATCTGCTAAAGCTGCTTGGATATCTGACGCTTTGTTAAAAATTTACAGCGATTCAAGCATAAAAGGATTTATCTGGTTCAATGAAAATAAAGAAGAGAATTGGCTGATAAATTCTGACTCCGCATCTTTGCAGGCATTCAAAGACGGCATAAAGTAAAATTTTGCAACAAAAAAATCCCCTTCGGCAAGCTCAGGGGGATTTTTTTATTACATTTTTTGCAGGCCTTCAGATACGGTTACAACATCTACATTGCTGGTCTTTAAATAATTTACTATGCTTTGCAGTGTTTGAGGAGTATCTCCATAGCAGTTGGAGTTGTCATTGTCTGTTTGATGGAAAACCAGAATTAGCCAGGTGTTTGTGGCTGAGGCTGTGTCTATCCAATTTTTTACCTGGTCAAGCGTTGTTGCGGGAGCATTGTCTGCTCCGCAAACTCCGCCCCTTTCAACTATCTGGACATTTAAGGCATAAGGGTTTGTTGATTTGTCATTAAATCCAAGGTCAACAGTGCGTCCGCCCATAAATCCTGAGCTTTGAGCAACGCTTTCTACGGTTGCATTATATCTTCCAAAAGGATAGGCGATGCTGTTTACGGGAGAAAAATTGGCAAGCAAATCTGTCCTTGAGCCGTTTATTTCATCTTGCAAATCAGTTGTCGGGTCTGTGAGGCTTAAATGGTTTCTGGTGTGAGCGGCAATATCGTGGCCTTGCTGGTAAATGGTTTTTATTTCCTCTAGGGTCATATATCCGTCTGCGGTGTCGCCGATATAATTGGTTATTATATATTGCGTACTCTTAAATCCCGCTGCATTTAAAATGGGGATGGCGGTGTCGTAGTTTGTTTGCCAGCCGTCGTCAAATGTCAGGCTTACCATGCCCTTGTTAAAAGTGCCAGGATTGTTTTCTTGCACCAAGGAAAAGTTGTCCACTGTTAAAACTCCTACATTGTTAATTAAGTGATAAACAGTCAGTGAGGTCACTCCAAGGGGAACATTAAATCCTGCCTGGAATTTTTTCCAATCTGCTGATGCGGCAGGCACTCCTATTTCCTGATATGAGAGCGTGTTGCCTGCGGTATGAAATTCCACAACAACGTGCGTATCAACGGTTGATTTGTACTCGTCGCTGAAAACATAATATTTACCGGGGGTCACACTCACGGCATTAAAATACCATTTAGCGTCGCCATTATTGTAAGTGTTCATGGTTATGCTGGCCCCATTGCCAGAGTATCCTGGCGTAGGATAAGTAAACAAAGCGTCGTTTGTGCCCCAATTTCCTTGGTTCCATGAATCCGGAGCAGAAGTCCCGTTTTCAAGATTTGGATTGGGAATTAAATTGTCCGAAGGAGGTGGGGGTGGTGGTGGCGGAGGGGGCGGAGGTGGAGGGTTAACCGCAGTAACATTAACTTCTCTTGTCACTTGTGCGGCCGGGTTTCCCGCAGCGTCAGAAACATTGTACGTAATAATGTACTTACCAACAGCCAACGTGTTTACCGGGTTTACAGTTACAATTTTTGAGGTTAAGTTTCCGTCAATATTATCTGTGGCCGTGGCGCCTGCATCTGTGTAACCGTCTCCAACAGTCAAAGAAATATTTGGGCTCCCGAGTAGAGTAATTGCAGGGGGTGTGGTGTCAGAAGGAGGGGGCGGAGGCGGTGGAGTTGCACCGTCTTGTCCCAGATAATAATCATCTGTAGTTAAGAATCCCCTGGATTTTATGTAATGTTCCACGGTCACAGATACAGCCCCTGAGGGAGGGGTTATGGCAACTTCCGCTTTATTCCAAGTTGAGGAAGGCTGCAAAGTGAGAAGCTCGCTTTTTACAGAAGACCCGTTTTCCATTTTAAAATTTGCCTGAAGATAGCTTGTGGTATCTGCAATATAATAATCTGAAAAAGTATATTTATTAGATGGGTCTATGGCTACATATTTAAAATACCATCCTTCGTCTGTAGCTCCGCCAAGGCTGTTGGAATAAAAGCTTTGGATTTTTATGGCACGGCCTCCGTTGTGTCCTGTCACAGGATAATAAAAGAAAGAAATATTCCTGGTATTATGGTTTCGAAGCCAGTCTGTGGGATAACTAAAAAAGTATGAAAATATCCGTCCGGACTGTTCGACGGACGGGTTAGATATTAAATTTGGCGAACTCTGGGCGTTTGCCAAACCTGGAGTCTGCATAAAAATAATGCCCAGAAGCAGTGCCAAAGAAAATACGAAAATTTGTTTAAGTTTTTTTTGCATAATCATTTTTTAATTTTTTTTAATTTTAATTTTTTTTTGTTAATAAAAGATTAATAGAAAATTATCCCACAGGTACGCTGGCATCAGGAGGGGAGTAGCCACATTTTTCTTGAATAAGGCATTCAAGGCTTATGCTTTTACTTTCAAATTCAATGGCAGCTCCCTTCAGCAGTTTGTAGTTTGACTTATCATTAATAATTCCTGCTCCAAGTATTCCTATCGAGCCAACAACCACCAGTAAAAGTGTAAATTCGGTTATTACTGCTATGGCAAGCGAGGTAAATGCCCTGTCCGCAGAATTGTTTTTTGATGCACGGAAAGTCTTTTTGTTGTGAAAAATAAAATTGCTGGAAAAGTTTTTTACTTTTACGGCTGCTATAATCGTCAAGTGTGCCAGCATTGACACTCCAAAGGCTACTGAAAACATGTTTTACATTAAGACTTAATTTCCACTCGGTCGGGTTTAAACCAATAAAGGTCTTTTCTTCTAAACACTATCTGTTTTAAGAATTGTTCCATAAATATATATGCGTTTACATACCTTAAAAATATATATCCTGGCAAAGCAAGCAGAAGATCTGGGCGCCTTTCTTTATAAGCTCCAAAGAGAGCCAAGCATATGGTGATAGACAGGTACAGGAAAAAAATATAAATCGTCAAATAAAAATTTATTAAAGGCAGGATAAATAAAACAAGCGAAAAGGCCAGCCCCTCTGCATATATGAGCGACAATTCCAGCGCCATGCCGGGGCTGTTTGGTATGGTTAAATGCTTTCTAATGTTCTGCCATCCTCCGCCAAACCATCTTCTCATCTGGTTTATGTATGCGTTTAAAGTTGGCGGGTCTTGGGTGTAGCAAATTGCCTTCCTGCTGTATTTTATTTTCTGGTGGGATTTGTTCAGCCTGTATGTAAAATCCAAATCTTCTGTAATGGTGTCGTGGGTAAAAAGAATTTGCTCGCGGAAAATTTTTGTGCGGAATGCTCCCGCAGCTCCCGGTATGACAAAAATAAATCCTATATATTCCTGAGCCAGTTTGTCTATGTTTTGGCTTATGGCATAGTCCAAAGCGCGGGAAGCGGTAACCCAGTTGTACCGCATGCTTTTAACATATCCTGCCACAGCGGCAACAGCGGGGTTTTGCATTTCTTCTTCAATTGTTTTTACAAAGTTCTTATCCAGCGTGGTATCCCCGTCTGTGGCTATATAAATGTCTCCGGTAACAAATTTTAGCCCGTATTCTTGCGCGTGGCTTTTGGTGCCGGTATTTTTTATTGTTCTGACAATTTTTATTTTGCCCTCAAATTTTTTTAAAATTTCGGGAGTTTTGTCTGTGCTGGAGTCGTCGGCAACTATAATTTCATCAGCCGGCCTGGTTTGGTTCAAGCAGGAGTTAAGGCATCTTTCTATTGTCAGCTCTTCATTGTAGCAAGGGATTAGGATAGAAATTTTCATACTTCCTTTTTAATTAATTATCCGAGTTTTTAATTTTAATTAATTTTTATTAAATATCTTATTAATTTTTATGATTTATTTTCGAATTCATACCTGATTACAAGAACCTGTGCCCACCAGGAGTTAACTTTATATTTTGAAACAAGATGTTTTACAGCTTTTTTACGCCCGTTTTTTTTGACATTAAAGCCACGCAAAATCCTTCGCCAATCCTCAAATGTTCTTTGCGTTCTTTTTTTAATCACTTCTTCCTTTATGTCTTTGTATCCTTTCTTCGGCATGTTTAAAGTTTATATTTTTTGTTTAACAAACAAATTAAAATTTCGTAAAAAAATTTAATAGTTTTTTAAGGCGGGTATTTTATTGTAAATGGAGATGTAATAGGAAGGGTCGACAAAAACCGTAAGAATTTTGTAACAAAATAAATTAACTGAAAAAAAATTATGAATAAAAGAATAAAAAGGATATTTTATGGTTTTTCAGCATTAGCTCTTTCAGCTCTTTTAGTGGTTTTGTTTATGCCAAGGGCAAGCACTGTTTTAGCCGACAGCTTTACTTTGGGTAACGACGCCACTTCCAGAAGCCAATTGGACACGCGGTCCAATTTCACAGCAGTGGATACAAATCACTCTGCCGGCATGGATGGTCAGATTGCCAGCTTTAGCTATTATGCGACAAACTCAAACCCATTTAGGTTTGTAGTTGTTGATAATGCGGGCATGATAAAATGGATTTCAGATGAAGTCACGCCATCAACGGTTCCTGGCGCCAATACGTACACGCCTCCAAGCCCCGTGGATGTAAGCACAGGTGACAATGTGGGTTTGTACTTTACCTCAACAGGCACCATACCATATGAAGCAACGGGAGCTGGCGCATATTACACGCCAACGGATTCCGGAATGCCAACAACAGGCGCAACGCTTACATATGAAGGTTCTGAAGGCAGGACATACTCGTTTGCAGCTTACGGAAGCGAAACCACAACTCCACCGCCTCCACCACCGCCACCGCCTTCTGTAGTAAATTTCCCAGGGTTTACTTATGGGCAAATAGACTACACTACCGGTGATTTGCACAGAGTGGTTTCGTTCTTTGCTCAAAGCAACAGAAACACCAGGCCTTATCTGGGCAATGGAACATTTATCTACAAAGATGCAAATGGCGACTGGTACAATGTGGATATAAGATATGTTGCCGTACAGGGCAGTGATACTTACTTTGCCGGACGTGTAACCGACTCAAGCAACGCCGATTGGAAAAACCAATGGCTGTATGCCAAAGTTCACGACGGGGGAGCAAGTGGTGACCAGATTTCAGGAGAGTTAATGAGAGGCACAGAGGCTTTACTGCACTTTGTGAGAAATAGTAATTTGACAGACCCGTCTTCAGGCCCGTTTAATGTGACAAGCGGCGACTTGATGGTGGTGTCAGGACTAAATTTCAATGAATAAGTAGCCAATGCCCGAAAGATAAAAAACGCCCAGGCCTCGCCCTCGGGCGTTTTTGTTTGCCCTTTTAACTTGCAAAAATTCCCAAAAAGTGGTTATATAAATTTAGTTCAAATTCTTGACTCTTCAGAAGGAGTAATAAAATGTCCGGGAAGCAAGAAGACTTTCCTTTGGCTTCGCTAAGACACGTGGAAAACAAGATCAGCAAGTTGCGCTTGCTGGTAATACAAACTGCCTCAGACATTGCCAGGTCAGAATTAAATCCAGAAGAGTCGAGCCTTACGGTGACAACAGCCCACGTTGACAGGGCATTTGTTGTGCTCTTTAGAGAAATTGCCAGTAACCCTGCAGGAGTTGTAGAGCATCCTGGATTCTAACTAACGTTTTGGCCGCGAGCCCCGCTCCGGCTTTTTTTATGCCATTTTCCGCCAATTTTGCTTGACATAAAAATAAAACTTTGCTATAATGCTAGCATTGTACACAACATAGGAGATATTTTTGTTCGCGGAGTAGCGATCAAAGATATTTCCACAAGTTAAGGAGAAGCAGTATGCTTCTGAAGGACCTGCTGAAGCGGGTGGACGAATTCGACGTTACCACGATACAGCCCATTGATGATCTGGTCGAGGAGACCGACACCGTGGTCGGCGAACTGCCGCCAGAGCTGATTAGGCTCTACGGCGCGCTGGACGAAGATCGTCAGGCTCTCACGGCCTTGAAGAACCGGCTCAGCGCCGAGGCCAGGGAGCTGGGCAAGAACATGACCGATGCCCTGCGCGAGAAGTTCGACGCCGAGCATCAACTCGCCCATGATCGGTACAAGGCCTTCACCGGCCTGTTCTGGGCAGAGGTCAAAAGCGTGTTCCCGCAAATGGTGGGTCGCGCCAGAACGAACTTGCGCGCCGGCTTCAAGGTCGCTGTCTCGGATTATCCGGACTGCGACTGTTCGATCTGCCGCGGCGAGACCGGCAGCATCCCCGCGCTAGCTCTGGCCAGCCTGATCTTCGGAGGCCGCCGTTAGGCTTCCACGACCAGCAGCATACGCCGTCTCCGCTACATGCCCTTTCTGTTTTCGGACAGAGAGGGCTTTTTTTATTGCATTTTTTAGCCCAAACCCCCTTGCGAAACACCCCCAAAAGTGGTATAAATATTGATTGCAGTATGTTCTGCAAACGCGTACCTTGAAAGGAGAATAGCGATGAAAACGAAGTGCTTTTTCTGTTTTGTAGTTTTGGCATTCTGCGCAAACGCCAATGCCGATTTGATCAATTTCCCGATCTGCACTAACACCGCAGATCAGGGAAGCCCCACTATCAGCGGAAACGTTGTTGTCTGGGAGGATTCTCGCAGTGGCGATTGGAGTATCAACGGGAAGGATTTGGCTACTGGTCAAGATTTTTTGGTTTATTCCAATCCTGTGAACCAGTTTGATCCCCACCTAGACCCGTCAATCAGCGGAAACGTTGTTGTCTGGTCCAACCATCTTATCGGTGGGGTGGCAGAAATTTATGCGTACAATCTATCCACAGGCGTTGAGTTTGTTGTTTCTTCAAACAATGATATTCAAAGGCGTCCTTCGATCAGCGGAAACGTTGTTGTCTGGGACGATTTTCGTAGTAACAATTACGATATCTACGGATATAATCTGGAGGCTGGAACAGAGCTCCCAATTTTCGTTGGCGTTGAAAACCAGATGTACGTCGATATCAGTGGCAACATTGTGGTTTGGCAGGATTTTCGCAACGGAACATATCCGGATATTTATGGGTATGACCTTATTACCGGAAACGAATTTTCGGTTGTCGTGGATGACACATATCAATCCCACCCTTCTATAAGCGACAACGTCGTTGTTTGGAATGAAGAGGGGTATGGTGATGTTTTGGACATCTATGGGAAGAATCTGCTTACCGGAGAAGTGTTTCCAATCTGCACAAACGGTGCAGCGCAAAGATGGCCAGTTATCGATGGTGACATTGTTGCGTGGATGGATTACCGCAATGGTAACTGGGACATCTACGGATATGATCTGGCGATTGGCACAGAGTTTCCCATTTGCACCAACGGCGCAAGGCAGGATTATCCTTCTGTGTATGGGGACGTGATTGTCTGGCAAGACCTCCGCGCCGGGAATTATGACATTTATGGCGCAATATACGAGGCGCCGGTTGGAGTTCCTGAACCCAGCACAATCGTCCTCTTGTTTACTGGTTTGATTTCCATGGGATGGTACTTTCTCCGCCACAAAAGATACCGGCGAGAATGAGAAGCCACCCGTCACCCGTCAAGCTTCATGGCCCTTGCACCGCGCAGGGCCTTTTTTATTGCGTTTTTTTAGCCCAAACCCCCTTGCGAAACACCCCCAAAAAGAGTAAATTAAAGTAATAAAAATTATAGGGGATTAATAAATAATTTCATGTTGCTAAATAAATTTGAAAAATTTTTACAGTCTGTTGATCTCAAAAAATATCGTGACCAATATAGACCAATTAAAATTGTGGAAATGGACCTCCCTAAAGAAATTCAGGCTATAAATTTATTGTATAAAGTGTATTGGAATAAAAAAGAGTTCTTAAGCTTTGAGGAGTTCTATAAAGAGTATCTAAAAGAGTATGAAACTGATATAAAAAAATTTCAGGAAAAAACTGGAATGTGTAGGGATTGTTTTAATAAAGGGTTGCCAGCGAGGATCTATAGAACATGGGCTAGTATTATAACCCAAATACATGCCGGTTATGTAGCAGAGTCGGTTTTTGGGTTAGATACAGTCTCGATGTCTGGGGAACTTGATCACCAAGGCGCTGATTTTCAGGTGTTGTACAAAGGAAAAATTTTGAATTATCAAGTTAAAAAGAAATCATTTAGTAGCGAAGTGAGACGCGGTAAGGGTGGAGTTAAAAATAAGATAAAAGGAGAATTTATAGATATAAATTATGAGGTTCCGAGTGGCGATTATTTTGAGAACCCCAAGAGAAAAGACGGCACATATAAGCTTCCATATAAAAGATTCAAAGAGAATAAGGAGCTCAAAAGGTTTTTAAACGGTTTTGTGGTTTTTACCCCGTACGCTTTTGAAAAAAGGAAGAGGGAAATTGATAGCAAATTAAGATAGTTTTTGCTTAATTTAGATAGAAGCTATTGTCTTCTGTGCAATTTTTATATAATCAGGATTAATCTCAAAGCCAACATAGTTTTGACCTAATTCTTTTGCGGCTAGACATTCGGCTCCTGTGCCAACAAACGGCACTAAAACGACCCCATTTTTTTGGGGCATAGCCGATTTTATTAATTTTTTACAAAGTTCCAATGGTTTTTGTGTTGGATGTTTTATTATTTCATGGCCGACGTGTTTTTTTAGCTCTCTCGGAGCGAAAACATTTTCATTACAGGTTTTGCAAATAAACCATCTTTCGTTCATTCCTGCTCCGCCAGCTAAAGCTGGTATTTTTATTACATCACGAGGAAGTGCTCCACCCTCGTGAGCATTATAAATTGTTTCTTTATTACCGCTACTGAATCGTCCTACAGTTTTTTTCCTGACTTTGCCAGCCGCGCCATTTAAGAATCCCTCCGTGTATGGTTCTCTAATGTTATCTTTATTGAAAATTGGTACGTCTTTCCATGCGCAAATAATTGATTCATGACTTCTTTGCCAAAAATTTAATGAAGCGACGTTTTTGTTAGTGTAGTGCCAAATAAGCCATCTCTTATTTATGGGTATTTCAACCGAAAGATAAGCCAAGATTTCGCTGAAACCATAAATAAATATTGTCGCAGTGGGCTTCATCACCCTTATGCTTTCATTGATCCAACTTTTACACCATTCAATATACTCTTTAAGCTCTCTTTTATCGCTATTGTTACCAAAATTTTTGCCAATGTTATATGGTGGATCTATTATTATCACATCACAACTTTCATTTGGTAATTTTTTTAATTCTTCCAATGCATCACCCAAAACAATTTTATTAAGCGCCAAAGAACTGCTTCTTTTTGTTCTGTCAGAAACAAAAATATTTTTTGATAGTAAACTATTTTCGTTTTTAATAACATCGGCGACAACTCCCTGGATGGAAAAGTCTCTATCCTTATTAATAATAATTGGTTGCATGTTTTTATTGGCTGGTTGAAGACGTATGCAATTCTTTTCTTTGTAAAAGGTTTTAAGAGTTGTCTCGCTATTATCTATCAATGCGACCACCTTATCGCCGTTGTTGGCCACGCTTTGCTGCTTGACTAAAACAACATCTCCGTTGTCAATATTTTTTTCAATCATACTTTCTCCCGTGACTTTCAATGCGAAGTAGTCTTGATTTGGTTTGATTTTTGTTTTTGGTATTGCGATGCTTTCGCTACTTTGCTGAAACATTTCTATTTGTCCACCTGCCGCGATGGTCCCAAGGAGAGGCACGCTTATAAATTTTTCTTTTGAAAAAACATTTATTGATCTTCGTTGATTTTCGGTTGTATTCAAATATCCTTTTTGTTTTAAAGCTGCGACATGTTGATGGACGGTGGCGATAGAAGACAATTTAAAATAGTTGGCTATCTCTTCTAGGGTAGGAGAGTAGTCATTTTTTTTGATATATGTTTGAATAAAATCCAATATTTGTTTTTGTTTTTTCGTTAACATGTTTATATATTTTTATTTTCAATTTAATTATAGCATTTAGATACCGAAAGAAAACCGAAAGTTATCCACAGCTAGCGTTTGACAAGATTTTTAGACAGAGTAAGATTTAGGGTGAAATAATTTTTTAAAATCGATATATGCGTCAAATATAAAATAGTAAAAAATATGAATAAAAAAGAATTAGAGTTAAAATTAGTGGAAATAAACGGCCAGCTGAAAGCATTGGGTGATTTGAGTATGCTCTTACAACAAAGTCAGAGTCTACCCTGCCATCATTAATGATATGCAAGGTAAGAAAACTGAGATGGAAAGTTTTTTAGACCAACTGCCAAAACAAAAAGAGGAGATGATCCTTCTGGCAAGTGAAAGTAAAAAAACAAGCGAGGAATTAATTATTCGTAGCGAAGAATTTTCAAAATTATTTCAACAGATAGAGGAACTGCAGCAAAAAGTTAGCGGATTAGTAGAAGAAACTAAGGCTCAATTGGGCGTTGCCGCAGATGCAAAATTAGCCGCGACTTTTGAAGGGGTCCAGGTTGAATTAAAAAGAGAAAAGGAGCTATGGTTCGGGTGGTTAATGAAAGCTGTTTTGGTTTTAGCTATAGCTACTGCGGGCATAGTTTGGTGGCAGATTATAGAAACTGGAACTGTTTACCATCTTAGTTTTCCTGTGCGCATTGCAGTTCTTTCCCCAATAGTTTATTTTGTGGTATTCATCAATAGAGAATATAGTCGGGTCCGCTACCTTATAGAAGAATATACTTTTAAAGCCGCGGTAGCGCGCTCGTTTGAGGCTTATAAAGAAATCGTACAGAGCACTGATTCGGAGAGCCCTGTAAGTACGCACAGCTTTATTATAGAATCAATTAAGGATCTTTACTCTTCACCAATGGTAAATGTTAAAAATAATACCCATAAAGAGAGAGAAAATACCCCAGATATGATGTCAAATATCCGTTCTATAATGGAAGAGTTTTTCCCTGGTAAAAACGAACAATAGTTTGACGGTGGAGATAGGGCGCGATAATAAAAATTAATTAGGAAATAAAAATGATGGATATAGAATTTACTTTTTGGTTTTATGCTCTTAGTGCAATACCACAAACACTAGCTGCGATAATTACACTAACTGCAACCTTTATTGTTTTTAAATTAAATGCTATTGATTCTAATATAAATACGGATATTTACCACGCCAAAATTTTTTTACCGTCAATAGATAATGATTTTAATCCATATATTAGAAAAAATAATGTTAAGGAAGTAATTGTTTCGTTGGAAGAAGCAATTGCTAAAATAGATCCAGGCAAGCCATTTTTAGGATTACATCCTACTAATTTTTCACATCTTGCGGAGGATTGCAAGGATATAATTGGACACGGATTAAAGGCATTTCCACTTAATGCTGTAAACATATATAAATTTATCAACTATAAATATGACTCTCTCGTTGGAAGCAATGATTCAAAAATAAGGATAATAAGGTATCTTAAAGATTGTCTTATTTTAACAGCGGTTCCCATAGTTTTTTCTTTATTATTTTTGCCATTGCAAACATCATTAAACGAGCTTAGTTTTTCTTTAGTAATTTCTATTCTGGTTGGTTTTAGTGGAGCCAGTACAATGTATATATCATATGTCATATATACGATTTCCAAATTAAAAAATTAATTGAGAAATAAAAATGAAGGACAGCTCTTACAAGAGAATTGATAAAAAAGACAAAGAAAGATTCGCAGTTATAGGATTTTATAGAAATCATGGAAGAGATATAAAGGAGGCGGAGATACTATCTCCGGAGGAGGACAGTCCTATAGATGTTATTTTTGACGGAAATTCTTTCCAAGTAAAATGTTTTCCAGCCGAGGCAGAAGAAGTAGAGGGTCGGCTAAGAAGTGGCGAGGACGATGTTGTTAGCAGACGAAACAAGAACGCTGACGGGAAATTTATTAAAATTAAGGGGATGCGTCCTGTCCCGTTAATGGGTCTCGCAATGACCTCTAGAGAGATGAGAGACAGCGTTTTAGAGGCGATTAATAATGCAAAAATAAAATGTCCAAGAGGAAGTGATATTATATTATTGATCTACAATAGACATATAACAGAAGATGTTTTAGAAAAATGGACGGAAAATATGATAATGCCTGAAAATAATTTTAAAGAAATATATATTGTTAACTATAAAAAAAACCTAAGATTAAAATAAAAAATGTGGGTTATTATGGTGTGCTGATATTGATGATTGTGTAGGCGAGTTTGGTTGGGGAATATAATAGAAAATAAAACGCTGGGTTGAGGCGTTTTTGTTTTGTGGTAAAATTAGGTAACGTAACAAGTAACGTGAAAGTAACGTGAGATATCACGTGATAACCCAAAATAACCAGAAGAAATAAAGCATCACCCAGGTTGCCCGTGGGCAACCTGGCATAATATTATAAAAAATAATTGAGCCTCCTTCGCGTAAAGCTACGGACGGCCAAGGGAAATAAAAATATGGAGGAAAAAATTAGTGTAAAAAATAAAAATGGGGAAGTTCAATTTTAACCAACAAGAGTTTGAAAAAATCCGCGATGAGGCAGAAAAATTATATCATACACTAGGTTTGGTTTATTGTCCCTATTTTCAGGAGAAGATATCATTTAATGCAAAAGGCTTGCGTCATTTAAAATTTAAATCGGACCAACAAGCCCGCTCTTCTAAAGATCAAAATCCTCGGCTTAAGTTGTTGCATTTGGCCCCTCAAGTTTTGAGTAAATCTCACACACTTCAAGGGATTTGGGAAACAAGAAATTTCGAATCAATGAGGACCGAAGGAAATTGGAGGTCTCTCATGAAAGAAGTTGTTTATTACGAGTTTATTGCAGTTATTGAAAAAGTGAGAATAAAGGTTATTGTAAAACAGATTGATGGCGGTGATAAATATTTTTGGAGTGTTATTCCATATTGGGGAATTGATAAAAATAACAGCAGAAGAATTTTATATGGCGGGGACCCGGAATGCGATTAAACAAACTAAAAAACACTGCTTTTGGCAGTATTCTTTAGTGACACCTGGCTACAGCTTGGATAGCCGTGACAGGGCCAGGGCCCTCCAAGTGTCATCTTTAATATAGCACGAAGAAAGGTTAAAAGTCAATTAAACTGTGGATAACTCAAATCAAAATATTATGAAAAATAAAAATACAAGAAAGTTGTCAAAAACCGGGCGGGGAACTGTTTATGTTACTCTGCCAAAAGATATTGTGGAGTCTTTGGGGTGGAAGGAACACCAAAAGCTTACTGTTACCCGAGGCCGAGGCTCTATAATCATAAAAGACTGGAAGAAAAAATAATTTAACCAAAACACCTCAGGTTGCCCTACGGAAGCCTGACAGGAAATTATAAAAAAATTAATTGAATAAAAATATGGATTTTGAGAAAGAGATAAATTTAATAAAGGAAAGAAACAAAAAGGTGGAGCTGGACAAGGCGTGGGAAACGAGCAGGGCGCGGAAAATTTTGATTGCTGTTTTGACCTATATTGTCATTGTGATTTTCTTTTATTTTGCTGGATTGCCAAACCCTTTTGTGGGCGCTATTGTGCCTACTTTGGGCTTTGTTATTTCAACGTTTTCAATCCCACTATTTAAAAACTGGTGGATTAAAACCAAAAAGAAATAATATGGAGGAAAAAGAAATCAAACGGGGGGAGATTATTATTTATCAGTCTCCCGACAATAAAATAAAAATAGATGTTTCGCTAGATAAAGAAACAATATGGCTTGATGCTCATAAAATAGCTAAGATTTTTGATGTGAACAGGCCTGCGATAGTAAAACACATAAATAACATATATAAAAGCGGAGAATTGTCTGAAGACTTAACCTGTTCCATTTTGGAACAGGTTGCTGCTGATGGAAAAATACGCAAAATGAATATATACAATTTGGATATGATTATTTCTGTGGGGTATCGCGTGAATTCTAAAAAGGCAACGCAGTTTAGAGTTTGGGCGACTAAGACTTTGAAAGACTACTTGGTAAAAGGATATGCAATAAATGAGAAAAGGCTACTTGAAGCACAAAATAAGTTTAAGGAGCTTCAAAGCGCAGTTGATTTTTTGCAGAAAAAAGCGGGCAATGAGCTTATGGTAGGCCAGGAGCAGGAAATTTTGAATCTTCTTTCTGACTACTCAAAAACTTTAACCTTGCTGGAGCAGTATGACAAGGAAAAAGTTCCCTTGGCAAAACGCGGTAAGGGCAAGTTTGTTTTAGATTATGCGCTGGCCTCTGAGGTTATAATCACAGTAAAAAAAGATCTTGTCAAAAAAGGCCAGGCAAGCGAAATGTTTGGGCAGGAAAATAGTGAAAAGATAAAAGGCATAATAGGAAATCTGTACCAGACGTTTGATAAAAAAGAGCTCTATTCTTCGCTGGAAGAAAAGGCTGCGCATTTGCTTTATTTTGTGATAAAGGACCATCCTTTTGTAGACGGCAACAAAAGACTGGGCTCGTTTTTGTTTGTGTATTTTTTGGATAGGAATAATTATTTATATAAAGAAAACGGAGAAAAGAAAATAAATGACAATGCTTTAACTGCATTGGCGCTTTTGACTGCTGTAAGTGATATGTCAGAGAAAGACAGGATAATAAAAATAATAACAAATCTTTTAGAAAATAAGTAAAAAATATGGAGTTGAAAAAATTAACCAAAGAAGAAAAGCGGGTAATAATTGATAAGGGCACCGAGGCGCCTTTTACCGGCGAGTATGTGAACAATAAAGCCCATGGCGTGTATGTGTGCCGGCAGTGCAATGCGCCACTGTACAATTCAAAAGATAAATTTGAAAGCACTTGTGGCTGGCCAAGTTTTGATGATGAAATTAAGGGAGCCGTTAAACATACTCCTGATGCCGATGGAATCCGCACAGAAATCACCTGCGCCCGCTGTGGCGGGCACCTGGGGCATGTATTTTTAGGCGAACAGTTAACCGCCAAAAATATTCGTCATTGTGTAAATTCTATTTCATTAAAATTTATCCCAGGAAAATAGTTTAACCAAAAATTAAATAAGAAGTAAAATATGATTTTATTAAATATAGTAGTTGCCTGTTTTTTAATCAGTATTTGCGTCTGGGTGGCTGTTTTGTTTTTGTTTTTTAAAAAAGAAACGCTATCTAAGATAACAATGCTCTTAGTTTCTCTTTCTGCCGGAGCTTTGATAGGCGGAGCCTTTTTGCATTTGTTGCCCGAAGCTGCTGAAAAGATGGAGGCGGAAAAATTGTTTTTTGTGGTATTGTTGGCTTTTGTTATTTTCTTTTTGATAGAAAAATTATTTCATTGGAGGCATTGCCACAAAGAAAATTGCGAAATTCATACATTTGGCTATATGAATTTGGTTGGAGACTCCTTGCATAATTTTATTGACGGGCTGGTAATAGCAAGCGTTTTTCTGGTTGATTTTAAATTGGGGATAGTGACAACGCTTGCCATAGCCTTGCACGAAATACCGCAAGAGATAGGCGACTTTGGCGTTTTGATACATGCAGGATTTAATAAAATAAAAGCATTGGTGTTAAATTATTTGGTGGCGGCTACTGTCATCCTGGGCGGTATTGTGGGATACTTTGCTGCTTTTTATATTGAAGGAGCAATAGCATATCTTTTGCCAATTGCTGCGGGCGGATTTATTTACATAGCCGCCTCTGATTTGATGCCAGAAATAAGGAAAGAGAGCAATGTAAAAAAATCAATTGCATCCTTTGGTATATTTTTACTGGGAATTGCTATTATGTTTGCTGTAAAGTTTTTAGACCACTAAAATTTTTTTACTAAAACTAAAAAGAGGGGACGCCCTCTTTTTGTTTGCCTCTTGACAAGGCAAGGGTTATGGGTATATATTCAATATAGAGGAGCCGGTCGAACCTCGTTATTAAAAAAATATATAAAAATATGCCAAAATTAGACGGAACAGGCCCAATGGGCCAAGGTCCAAGAACCGGCCGAGGAATGGGCTGGGGCAGAGGTTATGGATGCGGTTGCGGAGGAGGATGGGGTGGCAGGATGTTTTACACAAAGGACGAAAGAGATGAAATGCTAAAAGACAGAGAAGCAATGCTGGAAAATGAGTTGAAAGCAGTCAAAGAAGAACTGGCCGGAAAATAAAAGAAGGCCGTGAGCCCAGTCCCGCTAAGCGGGACTGGGCTCACGGCCTTCTTTCAATAATAAAAATATCATAAAATTTTCATAATTTCAAATTATTATGCCAAGACCAAGACTTTGCAGAAGAATAGAATTTAATCCAAACATAACCTATTTTAAGCCACAAGGCGTGCCAATGAGGGAGCTTGAAATAGTGGAGTTAAGCGCCGAAGAGGTAGAGGCTTTGAGATTAAAAAATACCGAGGGACTAGAGCAAGAAGAAGCGGCCAAAAAAATGAATACATCTCAAAGCACCTTTCAGAGAATTTTATCCTCGGCTTACAAAAAAATTACAGAAGCTCTGATAGAAGGGAAAGCCATAAAAATAGTGCTTTAGAGTTGTTTTCAGGATTGTAGAGCTAAAACGCCTTACCGACAACCATCGGTGAGGTGTTTTTTGGTTTATGAATTTTTTAATGAAAGATTTATCTTTTGCATGTTACAGACAAGTTACGAAACACAAAAAAGGTCGAACTAAACCCCGTTAGAAATGTGCCGATAGCAAATTTTTAACGGGGTAAAAATGATGGCAACAAAAATGATGAAAATAATAATTAAGAACATTTTAAATAACATGAACAAAATAAAATTACAAAAAATATTATCAGTCTGCTCTACTGTATCTGTGATGGCTCTTATGGCTGGAGGTCCGGCATTGGCTGATTTTCACACAATCAACCAAGACACCGGTTTTGAATCCACAAACGACGTTGTTGCCACAGTTACAGACACATTTGCATCATTAAATGAAAATGCGCAAGCGGTTGTAAATGTGGGCGAGGGCACAGTCACCTCGGGAGGCAATATTGTTGAGGGCAACACCTCAGATGGTAATGCTGTAACAGGAGTTGTAAGTTTGGATGGAAGCTTTTCCAATGATACAAATACAAACACCTTGAATCATTCAGGGTTTGGTTTAGCTGATCCAACTTCACAAAACAGCACAACAGGAGCCAATTCAACCAACAACGCGACAACAGCTTTAAGCGAGCTTGTTGTAGCGTCAAACAGTAATGCCGCAAATGTGGGAAACTTAATTTCTGTTTTAGGTGTCAGCGGAAACAATGACATTTCAAACAACACAGGAGCCGGATTTTTGGACACAGGAGACCTAAATGGAAGCCTTGCCACAAACAATATGGTAAATACCAATTTTCTTGACCTCTCCTCTTCAGCAAATTCATCTCCTGTAAGCATGGCGTTAAACGACACCACAGGAGCTAACTCCCAAAACGATGCCGTGGTCACAGTGGACGAAGCCATTGCAGCTGCCAACAGCAATCAAGCCTCTATTTCAAACAGCATCTATGCGTTGTTGAGCAGTGGAGGAAACATTGTTTCTGACAACACAGGCCCGGTTGATGCTACAACAGGAGCTGTAGCCGGAGACACAACAGTAACAAACAATGCAAATTCAAACCAAACCACAGTTTCAGCTGATTTTAACGGATCTGATATTACTGCCAGCAATACTACAACAGGATCTGGTTCAACCAATGATGCTGGAGCCGTAACAACGCAAGCAATTACTGTTGCAAACGAAAATGTGGCAAATGTTGCAAACGTTGTTGATACCACTGCATTATCCGGAGGTAATGATTACTCTTCAAACACAGGAGCTGTAACCGCAGTAACCGGTGACGCTTCAAACACCGTGTCTGTTGATAATGGAGACACATTGAACAGCAACGTTACAGATATCAGCTTGAACATGGGCGGAGCTTCCGTGGCCGCAATGAACGACACCACAGGAGCTGACTCCACAAACAATATTGATGCAAGCTTAACCACAAGCGTTGTTTCTGCAAATTCAAACAGCGCAGATATTGCAAACTCTGTATCTTCTACAGCGTGCACAGGATGCAACACAGTTGACAGCAATACCGGCCCAGCTGACTTGGTAACCGGAGACGCAAGCACAGACACATCGATTGTTAACGATGTAAACAACAACACCACATCTGTAACAATGAGCCCTGTGGCTGCTGTTACTGCAGAAAATTCAACAACAGGAGCAGGATCTACAAATGATTCTTCTGCAGATGTAACAAACACTGTAACTGTTGCAAACACAAACTCTGCAGAGATTGTTAATTCTGTAGTCAGCTCAAGCCAAAGTGGTGGAAACGATGTTTCTGGGAACACCGGATCATCTTCTGTTTCAACCGGAGGCGCATCGCTTAGCTTTGATGTAAGCAACACAGGAAATTCCAACAGCACAGACGTAAACCAGTAAAAATGTAAATAGTTTTCTAAGTTCAAACTTAGAGATCTACGGATGCCCCATGGCGCCTGCCTGCCGGCAGGCAGGGGCATCGGCAGGTCATTCTATTTATAATTAAAAAATTCGTAAAACCATGAAAAATATAATCCGCATTTTTCCAAAAATTACAGCTGCGACCCTTATGGTCAGCTGTGTTCTTTTAACTTCACCGGGAGTTTTGCTGGCTACCGACACACCTCTTGCTCCCGACTCAACAATCGTTACCCAGCCACAGGCTGATTCTCCTGCGCTTGATGTCCAGCCGGTAAACGAGCCGGCTCCTGCAGACTCTGTGGTTTTGGACACAGGCGCAACAAGCGACGGATCCCAGCCTGATGCTCCGCCAGATTCATCTGCTGCGCCATTATCTGTTGATAGCGCGGCGGAGTTTATCGCGGCTCCTGCCGATACTTCACCTGCTCTGGACACATCTTTAACCGACACCACAAGCCCAAGCGATCAGCCCGTAGCCCAGGAAGCTCCGCAAGACACTACACCTACATCTGATACCGTTTCAGATCCAAGTTCTGATAATACAGACACGGGAGCTGATTCTACAAATAACTCAACTACAGACGTAAATAACAACACAGATATTACAAACCAAAATTATGCGGATATTTTTAATGACTCTTATTTAAACGCAGATACAGGAAACAACAGCGCCAATTTTAATACGGGATCGGGCGTTATTACAACAAGTAGAGCAAATGGCGACGGCAGGCTGTTGAATATTTTAAACGTTAACCAAACACAGGTTGATGGAAATGGGATTCCGTCTCCAGATAATGCAACAAATCAAAATACTGGAAGCGTTTCAGATAACAATAGCGAGACAAACATAAACAATCAACTTACTGTAAAGAATGTTAATGAGGCAAATGTAATAAATAGAATTACAGCCAATGTAAATTCCGGAAACAACGCTGCAGATTACAATACCGGCCACGGAATGATAGCAACAGGTGATGCAAATTTGGGGCTTAACTTTTTTTCATTTGCCAATGCAAACCTTTTTGGCTCCCAGAAGTTTTATGCCAACCTGCAAAATATTTATAACAGCTATACAGGCAACATAGACCTTTCAAATGAGCTGAATCACAATTCTTCGGCATTGTCGGGGGTGATAGCAAATGCGGCAAATAACAGCACAGGAGAAGGCTCAAACAATCAGTCGGTTGTGAACATTAATGACCAAACAACAATTGATAACCAAAATTCTGGGAATATCAACAATGAGATAGACGCCAACATTGTTAGCGGGCAAAACGAAGCGAATTATAATACCGGCACAGGTTCAATTTCCACCGGAGACGTTAATTCTTCTGTAAACTTAATTAACTTTTTAAATAGCAATGTGACATCCGGAAACTGGCTGCTAAAAACATTGAACGTGTTTGGAGATTGGCAGGGAGATTTAACTTTGCCCGCAATGTCTTCGCCGGCTTTAACAGCCACAGCTTTACCCGACAGCTCTTCTTCACAAAATTCAAGCACGGGATCGGGCTCGGACAATTCAACAAATTCCGACATAAACAATTCGTTTGATTTAAATAATAATAATGCAGCTACCATTGAAAACAATGTAACCGTAAAAACAAGCAGCGGAGATAACACCGCCTCAAATAATGGGGGATCGGGCGTTGTGGCAGTGGGGTCAGCTAACGCTGAAACAAATGAGATGAATGTGGCAAACTTAAATGTCACCGGAGGCGCGTGGTATTTGGTGGTTGTAAACAGATTTGGAAATTGGAATGGGACCGCGGTAAATGCTCCGGAAGCTACGGTAATCAACACAACCGGAATTTCCACTGTTCTAACTCCAGAGCAAAGCGGAGTAAATGTGACCAACAATCCTACGGGAGCTGATTCAAACAATTCGGCCGGAGTTAACATTAACCATAAAACAGATATTTCAAACAACAACCAGGCCAACATAACCAACACATTGAACATAGACGCTGTTAGCGGAGAAAATACCGCGAAACTTAATACCGGACATGGATACATACAAACAGGAAACATAAAAGGAACAAACAATATTATAAACTTTGCCAATGCAAACATAACAGTGGGTGATTGGGTTGTAGTTGTTGTAAATGTTTTTGGAAACTGGGATGGAAACTTGGTGTTTAACACTTCAGGGGGCGGACAAAATCTTAATGTGGGAGGAAGCTTGTCGTGCCCGGTATTTAATACCGATGCGTCAGGAAATATAATTTCAGCAAATAATGCAACAGGATCAGGGTCTCAAAATGATTCTGCAACACAAACAAACACAAATAATACAGTAGATAACAATAATTCAGCTGACCTAAATAACACAACAAGCATTTCTTCAACAACAGGACAGAATGAAGCAAATTATAATACTGGTTCTGGCAACGTTACAACAGGCCAAGCTGACGCAGGGTCTTCAGTGGGCAACCAGGCCAATACCAATAATGTTCAAACCGGCCAAGGCAGTCCGCCCGCGGATTCTGCATCAAATAACAATAATACCGGGTCTGATTCAACAAATACTTCAACAACAACAAATAACAGCGATACAAACACAACAAACAATAACGATTATAACGGAGGCAACGACATTTCTGGAACTAATAACACGGGGCAAAATGCATCTAATTACAATACAGGAGATGGGAGCGTTGATACGGGGTGGGCGAGCGCATTTGTGAACTTGATGAACCAAGTAAATGACAATCAAATCAGCGTGGGCGACTTAACCAACCAGATTGACCAGGCTCCGCAAGTCCCGGCCGGCCAAGATGCACAAATACCTCTTATAAATTCTCCAGATGAAGTCTGCCCAGGAGTAACAATTGAAATAACTCCTGCAGACGTTACTCTTGCCAAGGGTGCCATTCAGCAGTTTACAGCTGTGGCTAAAGGGCCCGATGGAAATCCTGTTGCTGTCCAGCCTGTATTTACCTGGACTGCTACGGGAGGAACTATTGATGATAACGGGCTTTATACAGCAGGAGACGCAGACGGGACATTCGCCGTAACAGCAGCTGCTTCTTATGGGAACCAGGGGACGGCTACAATTATAATAGATCCTCCTGCTGATTCTCCTGTTGAAAACAACCCTGCCATAAATAACACGGGCTCAGGTGGCGGTGGTGGCGGAGGAGGTGGTGGTGGCGGAGGAATATCTGCTTTGAGCTCTCGCCTAAAGGGTGACTATAACAATGATGGAAAAATAGATGATTTGGATTTTTCAATTCTAATGGCTTACTGGAACCAGCAGAGGACAGGGGCCATAGCCCAAGACGGGGGCGAAGGAGTTGTGGGCGATAAAGATTTTTCTATTGTTATGTCTAATTGGACAATAAAAATATTAGTAATTAATAAATAAAAAAAATGATGACAAACAAATATTTAGCAACAATTTTAGCGTCTTTATCGCTGGCGGTTTTGCTCCCGGTTTCTGCATTGGCCTCGGGATCGGCATCTTTGAACCTTTCCCCAAGCAGCGGCAGTTATAAGGCGGGGCAAACCTTCAACGTAAACATAATGGTCAACCCTGGTTCAGATAAGGTGGATACAGTAAGAACTAAACTTAGTTTTTCTACCGATGTACTTGAGATAAAGAACTTTTCAGTGGGCTCTGCATTTACTTATCAAGCTGGAGCTAATTCATTTGATAACAAAACAGGAACTTTTTCATGGGGGGCGGGAATCCCAGGAGGTACTACCTCTTCTGCAAACTTTGGAACAATTACGTTTTTAGTTAAAAGCCAAGGCACAGGCCTGGTTTCAATTTCAAATGATTCATTGGCACTGTCAGCGGGAGAAAATAAATTTAACGGGCAGGGAGCCTCAGCAGAATTTAGTTTGCTGGCAGCAGCTGTAGCCGGTGCTCCGCCAAAAGCCACGGCAAAAAACACCACACCCGTATCTACAGATAATACTCAGCAGGTTGTCCAACAATCTTCTGAGAGTACTGCTACAGGGAGTCCAGTAGAAAGCCAAATTATCACAAAGCCTTCTCCTCAAAGTTTTGTTGCCTCAATGGTCGGCGCTATTTCTTTGGGCACAGCCATCAGGCTTTCGTCTGTAATTTTGATAATGTTGATTATAATAGGCATGGGAATTCTGATCTATAGAATGAGGAAAGACGTATCGTCGGTCTTTAGAAGGATAAAAAAATAATATTAATTTTAAAATGATATGTTCAAGAAATTTTTATCAGCAACAACATTATTATTTATATTTCTGCCGTTTAATTTAAGCCTTTTGTCTCCGGGGCTGGCCATGGCCGCCACCTCGAGCGATACATCTGTTGTTTTACAGCCTCCCAAAATAATGGTTACCGCCAGTCCGGGACAAAAAATTTCCCGACGCTTTTCCATTATTAACAGAAGCAATTATCCGCTTACTCTAAAGCTGGTGGTAAAAGATTACAGGCAGATTTCCGAAGATGGGAAAATTGAATTTTACGATGCCCAAACCGAACCGGCTTCTTCATGGATTGTCCCTGAATATTTACAAATAGGCTTAAAGCCGCTTGAAACAAAAGAAATTGGCATTGTAATAAATGTTCCCAATGATTTTACTGGGGGAGGGCACTATGGTTCTGTTTTATTTCAGTCGGTGGAAGGAAGCCAAAGCCTGGGAGATAATTTTGGGGAGCTGGTTTTACTTACTGTAACAGGGAACGATATGAAAGTGGCCGCCACCGCAAAAACAATTGGTTTTGGTACAGGGATTTTTCAAACAGGCAATCCTGTTGATTTTAATTTCAAAATGCAAAACGTAGGGAACACTCATTTTACGTCGCAAGGAAGGCTTGTTGTAAAGGACTGGCTGGGCAAGGAAATTGGAAGTTATAATGTGGGAAATGTTGTTGTGTATCCGGGCACATCGCGCCTTTTTAGATGGCAGTGGACAAATACTCCCTCATTCGGCTTGTATAAAGCTGAAGTGTGGCTTTCGGACGCCTCGTCAAGCAACCCGGGGTTAAAATTAATTGACGGCAGATGGTTTATACTTTTCCCATGGCAGTGGGCCGTTGGAATTTTGTTAGCCCTACTGGCAGTTTTTGTTCTGGTGAAATCACGCAAAGCAATCAAAAACTCCAAATTTATGCACTGGCGAGCCAAAGATAATAAAGTGAAGATTAAAAACTTGAATTATTAATAATTTTAATCTAATGTTAATAATTCGCAGGATATAATAAATTCATAATCAATAAATTTTATAAAAATATGAGAGTTCTAATTGTGGAAGACCAAGAAAGCTTGGCAAGACTATTAAAAAAAGGTTTTGAGAAAGAAGGATACGCGGCAGATTATGTGCTTGATGGCGAAGCTGGGCAGAAACGGATAGAACTCCATAACGGCGACTATGATGTGATAATTATGGACCTGATGATGCCCAAGAAAAGCGGAGATGAAGTTTGCAGGTCTGTAAGGGCATTCGGAGTAACAACACCGATTATTATATTGACTGCAAAAGACTCAGAAGAAGACAAGGTAAAGCTTCTAGACACGGGAGCAGACGATTATATTGTAAAACCTTTCAGCTTTCGCGAGCTTTTGGCAAGAGTAAGGGCGCTTACAAGAAGGCCTGAAACATCATTGCCTACTGAGTTAAAACTTGGAGACTTGGTTTTACAGCCAGCCCGGAAAACTGTTTTTTTAAAAGATAAGGAATTGAAACTTACACTTACAGAATTTCGGCTTCTAGAATATTTAATGAGGAACCAAAATCAGGTTTTAGAAAGGGAAGCCATAACCACAAATATTTGGGATTTTGATTTTGATTCCTTCAGCAATATTGTAGACGTTTATATTAACAGATTAAGAAAGAAAATAGATTCGGGAAGAAAAAATAGATTGTTGAAAACAGTAAGGGGAGTGGGCTATAAAATAAGTGAAACATAATTACCACCCGGTCCGCTCGTAGCACATTCTTGTTTATGGTAATACAGGTGAAAACAGCCCTTGATAAACTCAGGGCTGTTTTTGCGTCTAATATTTTGTTTTGCCGTTTTTTATCGGCAAGGATATATAGAAAGTACTGCCGACGTCCTTTTTTGATTTGAGCCATATTTTCCCTCCGGCCTGTTCAATCAGGGATTTTGCCAAATAAAGCCCCAGGCCTACGCCTTCAACCTTCTGGCTGGCGTTGTCGGCTCTAAATAATTTATCAAAAACTTTTTTTTGCTGGTCTTCTGGGATTCCGCATCCCGTATCAAAAACCTTTATTATGATGCTGTCTCTGTATTTTTCAGTTTCCACGCCCACAATTCCTTTTTCCGGCGTATATTTTATTGCGTTTGTAAAAAAGTTTTCCAGAACAATATCCAATACTTTTCTGTCAAAATTGATAACGGGCAAATCGTTATCGATATTTTTTCTAAATTCCAGATTTTTCTTTTTCAACTGCGGGAGAATGGATTTAATATTTGCGTCAATCACTTGAGGTATGCTTATGGGCCTGGGGGAAAGGGAAAATGTTCGCATTTCAATCCGGGAAACATTTAAGAACAGTTCTATCATTTCGCTCATTTTTTCAACGCCGTCCATTATGCTTTCCAGGTATTCTTCTGATTCGGCGCCGATTTTTCCGGCAACTCCCCTCAAGAGCATTTCAGCCGACAAACTTACCCCCGTTATTGGAGTGCGCAGCTGGTGTGCGGCAAGCGAAATAAATTCGGTTTTTGCCTGGTCTAGTCTTTTGGATTCTGTGATGTCCCTTTCAATGCCGACAAACGATAATATTTGTCCGTTTCTGTCCATTACGGGCGCAATACGTATTTCTGCCACAAAGATGTCACCGTTTCTTTTCCTGTCCTGAATCTCTCCTATAAACGGTTTTTTATTGAAATAAATGGCGTTCCACATTTGTCCGAAAAATTTGTTTGGCATATCTTCCATCCAAAAATTGGGCTTTTTGCCTATAAGTTCCTTTTGCCTGTAGCCAAGTATGTTTTTTACGGCCCTGTTTATATAAATAATTTTTCCTCGCGGGTCTGTTATAAAAATTATGTCAGACGCATTTTCTACGGCTGTCTGCACCTTCCTTAATTCAATACTAGCTTGCTCGAGTTTTTGGCTGTGCATTTTAAGATTTTCAATAGATTTTACACGTTCTGTGACGTCGGTAATTGCTATTACCAGGCCCCGGGTGTGGTGTGTTTCATTTTTAATGGGGGTTATGGTCCAGTCCCAGTATGTAATGTCCTGCCACGGCTGATTTTTTTTGATAGACGGTTTTTGTACAAGGTCTATTTGGTTTCCTGTGTCCCTGACTTTCTCAAATAAAAGCCGGGTTTCCGCGCCAGGGAAAAAATCAAAATAATTTTTAGAGATTAGCTCTTCTTCTGTTCTGCCGTTATTTTTGCAATAAACCTCGTTTACGGCGATAAAATTAAAATCGTGGTCCAAATACGCCAGGCTGGTTTTGGTGTTTTGCATGATGATCCTGAAAGTATTTTTTTCAGTTTGAAGCTGGGTTTCGCTTGTCTTCAGCTTTTCTTCAGCTTCGTCCCGCGCCTTTTTGTTCCGTATGGAAATTACTCCGTAGGCAATGTCATTGGCAAGCTCCTTGAGCAGTAGTATTTCTTCTTCAAAAAAAGCATCGGGCTGGGAAGAATAAATGGTTATGGCGCCGAATGTTTCTTGTTCATTGTTCAAGGGAAGCGCTATAGAGGACGCATACCCGCGTTTTATGGCCTCTTCTTTCCACGGGAGGAATTTGGGATCTTCAAGCATATTGTGGCATCGCGTTATTTTGTTCTCGCGTATTGCCGTGCCTGTAGGTCCGCGGCCTCTTTCTTTGTCAGCCCAAGTTAATTTTAAGGTATCCAAGTATCCCGCTTCAAATCCGGCTGAGGCAACCGGTTTGATGGATTTTTCCTCATTGTGTTCTGTGTATCCTATCCAAACCAGTTTGTGTCCGCAGTAGTCAGTAACGATTTTGCATACATCGGATAAATAGGTAGTTTCGTCTGTTGCCCGCATCAAAATCTGGTTGCTGTTTGATATGGCCATAAGCGTGCGGTTTAATTTTTCCAGTTCTTTCTCCTTATTTTTCTGCTCTGTAATATCTGTGCCGTAAATGCGCACCCGGCCCTGTTCGGGCAGGTGATGAATTTTTTGTAAATATGCGGATTCGCCTATAACAACTTCCCGGCTTATTACGCGCGTCTTTCCATCCGCAAATTTTTTTATCAGAAAGTCCCATTCCTGCATCCAGGGATGGGACGGGCTTATATCGGTAAGGTTTGGAAATAAATTTTTTATGGTTGGGTTTTGGTAAAGTATGTTTCCTTTTTCGTCGGCTTCAAGGATGGGATTGATATTGAGCTCAGGGAAAGACGCAAGGCGGCTGAATTCTTTCTGCATTTTTTTCCGTTCGGTTATATCTTTGGAAATTATGGCGATGCCCCCTTCTTTTTTGGGATATATGGCCAGTTCGTGATAAGTTGTTTTTTTTGTATCAGGATGGAACCATTCTGTATCCAGCAAAAAGGTTTTTCTGTTTTGTATGACATTTAGATATGCTTTGTGGATTTCAGAGCCGATCATATCAGGATGAAGCTCTTCAAAGGACTTTCCTATCGCCTGTTCGTTGGAAATTGAAATATTATTTTGCGCCGATTTGTTACGGAAGACACATTTTAAATCAGAATCATACGCGGTAAAATTGTCGGTTATGCTGTCGGCCAATTCTTTGTATTTTGTTTCGCTCGCGAGCAGCGCCTCTTCACCTTTTTTTTGCTCCGTGATATCAATGGCAAATCCGATTATTCCTATAATTTCTCCGTTTTCATTAAAATACGGGATTTTGTCTGTTTTTACAATCATTGTTCCGTCCGGAGTTTTCATGCTTTCAATTATGTTGCGTTTTGCTTTACCAGAATTCATTACCTCCAGGTCATCTTTAAAAAAAGCATCAGCCTGTTCTTTTGGGTAGATGTCAAACATGGATTTTCCTTCCAGTAGGCTTCTCTGTGTGCCCATCACTTTCTCAAAAAAAGCATTTACCCGAATAAAGCGGTTTTCTTTATCTTTGTAAAAAACCATTGCAGGAACGGCGTCTATTATTGTCTGGCTTTCCTCGGCTCTTTTTTTTGCCAGAAGTTCAAGTTCTTTTTGCCTTGTGATATTTTTTGCTATATGTATGCTCCCCTGAAATTCCCCGGCTTCATTGAAAATGGGCGAAGTGGTAACCATTAAATGGGCATTTAGGCCTGGGTCGAAAATTTCCTCAGTGTGGGGCTGTTTATCCAGCCTTGTTTTCTCAAAAGGGCAATTTTTCCAGGGCTTGCCTGATTTGTGGAAAATCTGAAAGCATTTCTTGCCAATGACTTCTTCTTTTGTGATTTTTAGCAAATCAAAAGTTGCCTTATTGGCTTTGACTATTGTGAAATCTTTGTCTTGTATAAAGACAGAGTCAGAAGCATAGTCAAAAGTATTCTCCCATTCCTTATTGTTGGTTTGCGTAAGATCGGCCATTTTTATTTGCATAGTCAGTTTATATCCTTTTTTTTTATATATCAAGCACTTTTTAATTAATATAATTTTTAACAAAATTCAGTAAACTCAAACCGAGTTAAGGATGGCGGGCAGGGGGGCTTTTCGTTTTTCATCATTTTAAAGGAAGGCCCCCGTGTCCGCCTTCTTTTTTTTTATTATATTTTTTTAAGGCTACCCTAAAAAAATTAATAAAATATTAATAATTTTTAGATTTTGTAATGACTATTGATGTTTGCAATATCGGGGTGTAGAATAGCTTAACGTTTTAAAAGCATCTTGGCGACAGCTCATTGTAATCAGGGGGGGGATAAAAGAATGCTTTACCTCATTACGCACGGCTATGGCCGGCGGAAAATTGGAAAAGGCAACCCAAAGCATACGACCGATGGGTTGTTGCAGTTTGTCGGGAGTATGGCTGGATTGGTCCAGTCCATAAGCGAGAAGAGGCCGCCATTAGCGGTAGTGGGAGAAGGTAGAAGGTTCCTTGAAACTTACAGGTTATTCCTTGGCATGGGGATGCTGGAGAGGGTGCCGGTGAAGTTTTCTATGTTCTGCGGAACCGAGACATCAAGGCAGGACAAAAGAACAGGTACTTGGATTGCTTTGGGCGATGGTACTATGGCGAGTAAGAAAAGCTATATTGGCATGGCCGATGTAGCAGTGGACTGGTGGAAGGCGTTCATAAATCCGCTTCCAAACAGAACAGTGCTGTTTTCAGGCAGCACCTTAATGAAGGGGCTTGGAGCAAAAGAGAGCGCTTCTTGTTCTCTTTATATCATTCACAGGCAGGTTCGCGCCATATACTGCGCGGTCCGCCATGGCGAATCCGCGGGTTGCGAACGTGTTAAGTAGGGCTCGGCAGAAAAACCGGGCTTTTTTTATTGTTTTGCTTGAACATCAAATAAGTTGAAAATTGGCGCATTTTGTGGTATTTTCTATATAATAGGGCCTGTAGTTAAATGGTATAATTGTGGTCTCCAAAACCACTGTTCCTGGTTCGAGTCCAGGCGGGCCCGCTTTAAAATTTGCAGCTATGCAAAAGAATAATAAAAATCCAAATTTTTCGGTCAATGACCTGATTTTATTTTGCATACATTCTGTGCTGTCAAACAACGAAAAATGTAGTTTTGAACGCTTGGTCAAAGAGTGCTTTACTTTATTTCCCGACACATTAAAGTTTGAGCGTTATCCCATTTGGCCTGATTCCAGAAAATTGGACAGACCATTAAGATTCTTAAGGAATGAAAAACTTTTAATAGGGGATACAAAGACCTACTTTATGCTTACTAAAGATGGAGAAAAAAAAGCTGCAGAGGTTTCAAAAATTTTAAGGCAGGGGAAACTTCTATAATTGTCTAAAATATGATAAAATATTTATATGAAGCGTAAAAGAAAAAAAATAGCAGGGATATATTTCCCAATACCTCTAAAGAAGAAAGATTTTTCAAAAATTTCTCCCGTAACCCTTGAAAAAGTGGCCAGTATTACGGGGATTTTTTTATTAGCTGTTTTTTTAATTGCTTTTTTTGAGGTTTATATTCCTGTTAATCCCTCTTCTCGTGAAACCATCACATACACTATTGAAAAGGGATGGGGTGATGATAAAATTGCCAAAGACTTAAAAAGCTTGGGCTTGATAAGAAGTAGTAGCTTTTTTAAGTTGTACGCTATAATGTCTCTCAGACATTCTAGCCTGCAAGCCGGTAAATATAACCTGTCATCTAAGATGTCTGCTTATCAGATTGCCAAAAAAATGGCTTTGGGGGATACCATAAAAAATAAGCTGGTTATTTTAGAGGGCTGGGATTTAAATGATGTGGCCGAGTACTTAGAGAAAAAAAACGTTTGTAGTCAAGATGAATTTTTTGCCTTGGCAGATAAGGATTATTCAGAATCTTTTGATTTTCTGGAAGGCAAGCCCGATAGTGTAAGCTTAGAGGGGTACCTTTTCCCAGATACTTATGAAGTTTCAGGAACAGAAAGCTGTGGAGATGTTATAAATATGATGCTGTATAACTTTGGGCAAAAACTTACACCGGACTTAAGAGAGGAGATAACAAAACAAAATAAGTCTATTTTTGATGTTGTGACTATGGCCTCTATGCTGGAGAAGGAAGTCAGGACCTTAGATGATAAAAAAACTGTTTCAGGAATTTTATGGAAAAGGCTTGATGCTGGAATGCCCTTGCAGTTAGATGCAACGGTAAATTATGTTACAGGCAAAAGTGATGCATCTGTTAAAATTAGCGACACAAAGCTAGATTCTCCTTATAATACATACAAATATAAAGGCCTACCAAAAGGTCCTATATCAAACCCAGGTATAGAGTCTATTGCAGCAGCCATTTATCCTGCAGCATCAAAATATTGGTTTTATTTGTCGGACGGTATAACGCATTTCAGCGAAACCTTGGCCCAACACAACATTGCCAAGGCAAAATACCTAAGGTAGCCAATAGGCTTGACAGGATTAGAGTTCTAGAGTAAGATACACATACATTATAAGGAATCCGCAGACAGCAGGTGGCAAAAGCTTAAATCCTGCCGAGGATAAACATATTTTTAGATGTTTATTTGTCTGCGTGCGCAGACTTTTTTAGTAATTAAAAATTCAAACATGGCACTAACAAAAGAACAAAAAGTAAAACAATTAGAGAATATAAAGGAAAGGGTTGGCAACCAAAAGTCCATGGTTTTTGTGGATTTTAATAAGGTGCCTTCACAGGATATGTTTTCTTTGAGAAGGTCTTTAAAAGAAGCCGGTTGCAATATGAAAATTGCCAAAAAAACTTTGGTAAGGATTGCCTTTGGACAGTCTGGAATCTCCTTTTGGAATAAAATAAAGGCTGTAATACCAGGTCAACTGGCCATAGTTTTTGGGATTGAAGATGAGGTAGCGCCAGCCAGGCTTTCTAACAAATTTGCCAAAGATCATGAAGATTTCAAAATTTTAGGAGGCATATTTGAAAACAGATTTATAGACAGAGAAAAAGTATTGGCGCTGGCATCAATACCGCCAAGAAACGAATTACTGGGCAGACTGGTCGGCTCTATTTACAGCCCAGTTTCAAGTCTTGTAAGGGTTTTAGATAAAATTAAAGAATCAAAAACAATAAGTAATTAATTTCCCGCTCGCCAAATAAACTTTTTCTGCGGGGAGAGCCTCTCTACGGGGCACCCTCTCCTCGAAAAAATCTATTTGGCTCGCTTAAAACAAAATTATGGCAGAAGACAAAGTGGTCGTAGACCAAACAAAACCAGAGGTTTCCGCCGATGGCGGGACAAAGCAGGTGCCAGAAAAATTTCAAAAAATGGTGTCTGAAATAGAGAAAATGCCGATTGTAGAATTGGCAGAACTTGTAAAAGTTTTGGAAGAAAAGTTTGGCGTTTCAGCAGCAGCTCCAGTAGCTGTGGCTGCAGCAGGAGCCGCTCCAGCTGAAGAAAAAACATCTTTCAATGTTGAGTTGAAGGAAGTGGGAGCTCAGAAGATTGAGGTTATCAAGGTTGTCAGAGACATAACTGCAAAGGGATTGAAAGAGTCAAAAGACTTGGTAGATGCAGCCGCAGCCGGAACAGCTCAAATGGTTAAGGAAGGAGTAAAGAAAGAAGAGGCTGATGAAATCAAAAAGAAATTTGAAACAGCCGGAGCCAAAGTCGAGATAAAATAACGTTTTATTTTATTGAGATCCTGAGCTTGCCGAAGGATAGAAATCAAATAGATTTTAAAGACAATAAAAGCAGGGGATTGAACCCCTGTTTTTGTTTGGCTTAAACTCTTGACAAGCATACATAATATATGGTATAATAAAGATATAGGGTGAACATTGAGTTTTTGGCTTTGCTTGGAGTGTCAATTGCGTTTTGCACTTCGCAAGCGGGTTGATATAAGGAGTGAAGCCATAACATAAGGAGGACAGTTATGTCCAAGTCGAGTATTGTGAGTGGCATGGGAGTGGCAATGTCACTGATTACCTCCTTGATGAGTTTCATCAAGGAGGTGGGCGGTGACGAAGAGGCGATCCATCGCCTCGTGACCCCGGAGGGCGAAGAGACCCTCCGGAAAATGGCGAGGATCGCCATTGAAGACGCCAAGGCGGGGGAGAAGATCCCCAAGGATGGGGACAGGGCATATACACGGTATCACGACCAAAAATATGTCGGAATTTTAAGGATTGGTACAAGCCACATGGGTTGGCTTGTACCGGAGGAATCCATGGTAGACTGGGGATATCATGGATATCGGCAAGCGAGGATGGCTTTTGTCGAAGGCCGGAGCAGGATGACTGTTATTGCCATCGACAATCTT
>Ga0172381_10000789_pt1 | contig 39232 bp, 71 predicted proteins | sample Leawel6488metaG_FD_119754 | JGI IMG/M metagenome (GOLD analysis project Ga0172381, IMG submission 119754) | Leachate microbial communities from a municipal landfill in Southern Ontario, Canada - Leachate well 64-88 metaG | ecosystem: Engineered > Solid waste > Landfill > Unclassified | place... | reverse complement strand
CGGCGCGCGAAGAAGGAAAAGCGTGAGAGAATACTAGCCAAAGCTCGGGCTATTCTTACCCAGCATCTCAGTGAAGAGCAACTGGTTCAGTTCGAGGCCACTGGGGAGTTTACAGTCATCGGAGGCGATGGCTACCAATACCTCATCACGGACAAGCACCATCACAATGTGTTTCGCATCGAGGATGGCAAACAGACTCACATGTATTGCATCGTGAGTGAGGACTTAGTTCCGGATCACGACCAAATGCTAGCTCAGATGCTTCTACTGCAGGCAAACCCAGAGATGTTCCACAAGATCACGAACACTTGGGTGATGGGCGAAAACGAAACTTGGAAGTTCGTTCGACAAGGTCCAGAGATGGCAGTACAGGACCTAGATGGTTGACACCTGCTGTCCTAGGTCTCCAAAGAACCATGACACCAGGTGTCAACCATCTCCCGGACACCTGGTGTCCGATTACTTAAGTTCCCATTTTGCTTTACGGTCAGCTAACCACAAAAGAGCTTCTCGGGCCACCATTCTAAGATCATCCTCGGTCGCCTCTGACATACCATTGCTGATCACATCAAGAGCATTCCTAAGGTGCTCTAAACGAGCACCTACCTCGAGCACTATGGGTTCTTTAGAGGGTTCAGAGTCTTGAGGCGTCAACCGGTAGAGGTGTGCCATGTGTGACACTATCATGTGGGCAACCCTTAGTACTTGACCCGACAAGAGGGACTGACCAGACTCAGTGATGATCTCGGCAACTTTGGTGCTGATCTCGTTGTACAAGTCTGATGTGTTTGAGCCCTTACCAGGTGCTGTGGTCCAATCAGTATTCATACTCACTCACTTTCAATCCAAGTTGACTCGCTGAATTTCTTGGCTAAAAGCCGCTTCTTTGCATCCTCAAACTCTATCTTTTGAAGAGTGTCCCCGAGCTGATCAATGGTCTCCCCCAACCGGGCAACACGCTCACTGAAGGTGTTTTTGATGTCGGTCATCTCCTGAAAGTGAGGTGATCCCTTGTTGTTATCCAACCAAACAGTGATCCACATCTCGGCAACTCGTAGTTCGTTCAGGTCCTGCTGAAGGTTAGCGTACCTCTGCTTCACTAATATTCCTGAAGGGACTACTACTTCAAGCAGGTTATGTAGCCACTGGAACATGGGTTTCTCCTTCGGCAGTAGTGGTCTTGGGGGTTGGTGGGAAGAGACGCTCTTTGGCTTGCGCGAGAGCTTTCTTCTGAAGGTTGGTGGGGAGGGCTTGAAGGGCAGACACGATGGCTGCAACAGCCGCGTCGATGTCACCGGCGGCCTTAGCCTTCTTTACCTCGGTCTTACTGTTGATCCGGTAGACGACTTTCTCGTCCTCAACTAGTAGTTCGACCACGTCAGCCAGGGACTCACCCCCCTCAAGCCTCTTGGCAATCAGTAGTGAGTCCTCAAGGTCGGTTTGGAGTCTCTTCAACTCACCATTGAACTCAAGCACAATGTAGTACCGCTTGACCTTGCCCTTACGGGTATGATCACAGCACTCATAGAGACCCGCCTCGTCAGTTTCGTAGCTGGTCCCCTCGTTGCGCTTCCCATACTTGGAGCCAACGAATGACCGAGTAAAATGAACCTTAGGAGCTCTCCCGGTCAATATCGCAATGTACTGTCCAGATTGACCGTAATCTGATGATGCACTCAGACTTATCGTTGTCATACCTACTATTACGCGCGAGGTACGGTAGATCTCAACCTCAATCTAACTCTGGTGTACTTTTGACATGCCTCGACCAGCCAGTACCGAACCAAGGGTACGTTTGAACCTCGAAGTGTCAGAACGAGTACGAAATCGTCTGGACCGAGTTAAAAACCTCACGGAAGCCGACAGCATCACTGAGGTAGTTCGGCGGTCAGCTTCCGTGTATGAGGTTCTTCTGCTTATGTTGACCAGGGTGAAAAATTGGTCTTGAAACGACCTGACGGTACGGAGCAAGACTTACTCTTGTAATTCCCTACTCAGTAGCTCTCTGTACATTGGGCCGAGTATTCGAGAGACGTTCCCTTTGAGTGATGATTCGGTGATCCCAAGTTCAACCATCTCATCGGGGTAGTCCTTGGCGAGGTCAGAGCAAACCGCTACTAGGAGGGTAGGCATGTCCTTCATAGTATTGGATAGCCCGATACCTGAGTCATGAAGTCGACCGATGGCGTTGATGACACGACCCTCGGTGACATACTTGGCTGCGAAGTCATCTGCCGCCGTTGGCCCCCGCGGGATCTTCTCCAAGGCGGCTTGGGCGACCTCAGCAAACTTTGCGCACTTGTGCTTGCAGATGAGCCACTCCCCGAACACGTTCCGGAAGAGCGGATTCGACCGGAGTACGACTCCTTCAGAGATGTTGTCGACTCCGAATCCATTGAGCAAGCCCTCGGTGCTTGGCTTCTCCAGTAGAGCATCGAAGTTGGCTTGAGTCGGCTCCCCGCGCCAAACCTCATGAACCCTAGGCAAACCAATCTTGTCACAGATCTCGCAAAACAGGTCATAGGTGACGAAGTTTTGGGCCACCATGATATCAAAGGCTCGAAAGAGCGGTTCCTGTCCGGTGCTGTACCTGACTCCTTTGGCTTTGATTCCAGGACCGTAGGCCTCTCCAAAGACTGTGACCTCAGAGAACCCGTACGAGATCATAAGGACCTCGAGCATACGGTTCAGCAGATCGGTTTGAGCCTTGAACTTGTTGACCACGCTACCGAGGGGGAACTTTTGGTCTCCAACCCCATACTCAAGGTCGCGCGAGCCGTACCCTACCTCCTCGATACTCTTCATGCCGAGTGGAAAGCTCAACCTAAAATTGCTCCCGTGGAGTTTCTCGGTAGCGACTACCTCTTTGACGTGAAAGATCTCAGGGCAGTCTGGTAACTGAACGATTGAAGGATACTTTTCCATTAGGTTGATCACACAGGTTCCAACAAGTTCAATGTCTCTTTTGAACCAAGATCTCCGTTCCAATGCCGAAGTAGCACGTCCCGATTCTTCTCAATGAACCGAATGACTTGTTTTTGAATCTTACCAGGGAGCTTGCCCAATACCACGGGTGGCTTCGTGATCCGTACTGACACTGCTTCTTTCAACCCTTCAGTTGTGATCTTGTTTCCAAGTACAACCTTGACTCGCGGACCATGCTGGGCATCCACACCATAGAACTCACCCGCTGAGATCCAAATAACAGCTCCTTCAACCCCGGTATCCCCAGGCAGAAGGTTGGACATTGCCTCTAGATGGAACCTAGCGGCTACGTTCTTGACGATCTTTTCCATGGACTTACAACCCAAGCGTACAATACCATAGGGTTTCACGCAACATCAAACTAAACGGCCCCGGGGACTAAGTGAGCGAGTCTGCAGGTCTCGGAGTCTTTGACGACCGCGGCTCAACCGGTACGAAACGGCTTCTTCTGGTACGTCGAGGGTATGAGCCATTTCGGCTACGCTCTTCTTGTGGACGTAGTACATCTTGGTATCTCGCTCAAGTAGAGTTAGACTTGGGAAAAGTACGATGGTTCCACCACGTTAGTGGCCTTACTGACTTTGGATTTCCATGATACATCGCCAGAGTTTTTGCATAGTATCTATAGGATACTATGAGATACTCAAACTTTTCTAGGCCATTTTGAAACTTACCCACAAGGAATCGTCATCCTTAGTATAGGAGTCGATAACCCACTGCAAGTACAGCTTCGAAGCCCCATCCAGGGTTGTTGCCGGGTATCGCTGGTCTTCTCGACACCAGGTGTAGATTGACATCCCTACAGGGTCCTGAGTAACCCCATAACCCCTCATCTTTGAGCAGAAATTGCAAAACCGTTGCAACTCTCTGAACAAGTCAAAGGTTCCCGTAATCTTTGCTGTTTGCTCCAATACCACATCAAGCTGCCGATAGAGTATGTGGAACCCACTCTGAGACGGATGAGCTTCTACAAGAGATAGTTTGAGCTTCTCAGCATCCCTCTCTGAGCTACCCGGATCATATCCGTTATCCTGCACTAATTGACTCAGTAGCATGGTAGCCGTCTCAGTATGTAGCCGTTTTCCACTCCTAGGTCTACTCAAGCACCTAAGATGAATCAGCGCCTCAACCGTATCTTCTAGTTCGTGTATGTTCATAGCACCTTGAATTCATTGTTGTTTTTATGACTTATCTCAAAGTTACCAAACTCGGCGTGCCCGCCCCGGGTTTTCAACCAGTAAACTAGTGATTGATTCAAATCAATCTATTTTGTTCTTGACTTGTCGATTTAAAGCCGTGTCAATGCAGGTTTATCCATAGGTACCATCTACTGGATACCCTAACCTCGAAACAAGTATCATACTTTCAGTGTCAACTTGCCTCTAAAGATGTTGACATTGAGGGCTCCCCCTGACACCGTAGATACTCAAATGGTCAATAACAAGTGCAAGTTTGATGGTGACCGAATGGTAATAGGTCCGGACGTTGGTGCCGGCGAGGAACGTCCTTGTATACGTCATCACCCAGACCACAGAATCACCAACGGGTGGGTCAAACCGCTGAAGCAAGGGGAACCCCTGAATGGGGCGGAGCTGCTCTCAGTCAAGTATGACTCTCAAGTAGGGGACTTTGAAGTGGAATCGATCTACAACCCTAATCGGGAGGGTACCAGCGCTCCGATGGGAACCCAGGCCAAGACCCCGCATGGTCCAGCCATGGTTGCAAGCGATGAGTATCGATCCGGATGGGACCGAATATTCGGCTCTAAGGCCACAGTGGGTAGCGCCTAAACTTGTTGAGATCCTTCGAGGTGGTGCGTAATAATGTGCATGACCACGAACCTCGTAAGTATTCTCACCAAGGTAGCTCTTGTGATCGGCTTGTCGAACATAGGGTTCAGCTGGTACAGTAGAGTCACCCCCGAGACTATCTGCTTGACCCTTCAGAAGTCGGGCTTCGTCTCGCATTGTGAGAGCGGTACCCCGTGGGCCTTCGAGGTACCGAGGCATCGTTCGCAGTGGAGGTTCTATCCAACCAATCCTGAGATATTCGGTTGCTACAAGATGTCGGAAAGCGGGGCTCTTGTTCGATGTCAGTTTGAGGGGGCAATTACTCAGTTTGCAAGTACGGAAGATCTTGACATGGCAATTGAGTACATCACTAAGTCACATCGTAGTGTAAACACTGACCCGAAAGCCGATTTAGTAAAGGCGGATACGACCTTGGAGAACTTCATACCCTATGTTTTCACGAAGCAACGGTTGCTTATCATGATGCCAATTACTGAAAATGGTGTGGTGGTTCAGAACCAACTCGAGTCGTTGCTAGGCCCTAGTAATTGAGAAATAGCATGAAGATCAAAGGGAAAGCATTCATCTCGGGCGCTTACAGTGGAGGTAGTATCTCCGAGACAGAGATCAACGTCTCAAAGGCGAAGCGTGTTATCGAGGATGCTATCAAGGCTGGGTGGATACCCCAGTGTCCGATTGTCTATTGGCACCCCTTTGCTGACCTCCAGGACTATGACTTCTGGCTCGAGGCTGCTCTAGTCATACTCAGGACTTGCGACGTCCTAGTATTGGTTCCGGGCTGGGGAACATCTTCCGGAGTTAGAAGAGAGATTGAGCTGGCGAGACAGTTACATATTCCGCTCATCTCCGCCGCAGAGTTGAGTACCTATCGTCTTTAGTTCAGATTCACTCTTGCTTCGAGACGAGATGCTATCTTTCGCATCAACCGTATGTCGTCGAGGTCCCTACTGTTTTTGACCATAACCCTCCAGTAGGCTTCTTGCTCTTCAAGAGGCGAGGTATCCCAAACCTTGTTCATGGCCTTCACCACGGGGTGATTGGCATCGAAGGGTTGACCTGTTTGGGCATCAATAACTGCTGGACGACAATCAGTACACTTGGGGTCAAACTTCTCACAGCTCATGGAGGCCGAGGCTACCTCGATTCGGAATGGAAATCCAGTTGACTTCTACGAGCTTCCGGTGTACCTAGTGGGCAGAGGGTCCAAGGCGGCCTCCTAACGGGTAAAATGACATGCGGTACGTCATCCGCACAAACCCCAGGATCGATAAGGACTAAGAACCTTCTCAATAATCGATCGCTGGCCGGAAAGTGGTTCTCCCGGCTGGAAACTGGTTAAGACCAGGCCTATCTGGAGGAACAACGCCTTGGACCACTCGCAATCTTCTGGTTCTGACTCTCTGGGCTATTTTCAGAATCAGCATCCGAGGAAGGGGGATTTATGTCGATGCCCCCTATAGAAGTGGGCATCGACATAAAACTAGTAACGGTCATCTGGCCTAATCTGAGAAGAGATCTCAAAGATATTGACTTTTGACACCTATAACTGGCATTCTCCGCGCCTATGCTACTCTGGTTTGGTCTCGCTCCTTGGTTGTTTTGTCTCGAAGTTGCAATCTACTTGGGGATGGTAGTCCTAGTAGAGATGGAGTCCTACGGTCTATCTCTCACACTCATTCTTGCCGGTCTGATAGCGAGTCACTTCTTACATGTATTCTCGATGGTAGACCTCATCAAGAATCACTTTATGGTAACCCTAGTGTGTGTTCTGGGTTACTTCCCATCTGGTACTATCTGGGGGGTATTCAAGTGGTTTCTGTTCTTGCATCGATTCAATGATGCTCGCAAAGTAGCCTTGGATGAGTTTCATGATGACCAGGAAGCTGCTAGAACCAGAGCGCGGAATGGCAACGCTTATGCAACTGACTCACTATTACTCAATAGAACTGATCGTGAGCATCTATCTGGTGGGCACTACAAGAACACCTCACTCAGCAAAGCGCCCCGAATCCGTGACTACAGGGGAAAGGTAGTTGGTTGGATTTGCTTCTGGGTCTTCTCTATTGTAGGTACAATATTCCACGATCTAGCTCGTCGTATCTCGATGTGGATCTACAACAGGATCAGTGGATTCCTACAATGGATGTCCAACAAGGTAGTCGGAGACATCCCAGAACCCATCGACGAGAAGGTCACTGACGATGCTAAGCCCTAGCTCATGAAGACGTTCGTACTCACCTGTTGTATGCTTTGATCAGAGCTTCTTCAACCTGTGCTAGGTTTGTTCCGTCGTAGCGGATGATGCGCGGGTCGGTGGTGGGCTTGTCATTGTAAGGGTGGGCTACGGCAATCACTAGCCCCCGAGGCCTGTTCTGTAACCAAGCTTCGTAGTACTCTGGCCAATCGTCGACCAGTACCCGGCCGTAGACAATCTCTTTGGTCTGCGAGATGGTGATCGAAGCATCAGGCAGGTACTTTTGAGCCCAGGACACTTTTTCGGACCAAGAGTTGGGTACTTTGACGGAGGCCTTCGTGAGCACTACGAGTTCAAACCCTATCGTTCGAACCAGGTCCAGAACCTCGAACCCTCGCTTAAGTGGCTTCAGGTTCAAGTAGAATCCTGGCTGGCTTCGTACCAGCTTGCGCCGGTTCTCCAAGTACTCACCCTGCTTACCGGTCTCCCCAGGAGCTACCAGCTTGGCCAGCTCCTTACCCATCTTGGTGTCGTAGTCAGCTACAGTACCGTCCAAGTCGATGAGAGCGAGACGATCATCCTTGGGTATCGGTGTCTTTGGGACTCTTCTGGTAGGCGTGAGCATATTGGTGTTACACCAATATGGAATCGTCAGTCGTTTGCCATTAGAGCTAACATTCTGTTGATTCTGGCCGTGTTCATCACGTGCCCTGGGAACACTATTGGGTCCAAATAATATGTGAAGGTTGAACCAGCAGAACGCATGTAATCAACAATTGCTTCACTGAGTTCGTACCATAGCGGGATGTTCAAGGGGAACCAATACTCATCGTTGATGTCACTTACCAGATCTGTGTGTCTCCCAGGCCAACTCGCGGCTATTCTGAGAGTCCCCCAATAGTCCTGACTGTAAGGTGGGTTTGAGTAGGTAATAGTTGGAAGGTAGCTCTCCCAATCAACAGGGGACCCGAGGTACCCTGTTGGGTTAGTTACAATAGTTTGGATGAGAGGCAAACCTGGGATATTGCAGTACCAAGAGGCGTATCGAGAATCGATAGCTGCAACGATGTTCCCGCAAATGCCACCACCTGAGTGCCCAGCAAGAATGCACCTTGTTGGGTTAACCTCAGTCACAGCTTGATTAGCACTCACAATGATGTGGTGGATAAACTGTAATATGCCATCTGGACCCCCATCATTAGCAAGGGGCCAGGCTTCATGCTCTGCAAAGTGAGTTAGGGTACCACCAGTATTGCTCCAAGCCCCTGCTGAATAAGTCCAAGATCCACCTACTACAATGTTCGTTCCCACTGGATTCGTTGGGTAATCAAACGCCATTTGTTGGCATAAAAGCACGTAATAGCCAGCACCTAGTAGTGCTTGGATAGTATTACCCTCAGCAGGACCGGCATAGTCAACCCAACCCACATGACCCGCCATCCAAACAACCAACTTATTGTTCGGGGTAGTCGGGTACAACAAATAGGTGTACTGAGGATCACCCCCTGGGCGCTGACCGGGTGATGCTACCGTGTACCGGGTCATGTGAGTGCAGTTGGCGGGTAGGGCAATGCCCACTCCGGCGTAGTTGAAGTTCTGTTGAACAACATCTACTCCATCAGTTGGTAACCCATGTGGGTAAATCACATTTATGAATGCAGCTCTCATGGATGCCCATTGAGCTGGATTCTGATTCCAACGATTACTCCAACGCGGTGAAATAAGATGCATTATACAGCCGCCAACATCCAATAGTCGAAGATTGCATTCGTTGTGACCATGTTAAACCTAGGTGGAACAGCGCTAATTGCAGGAAGTGCAAAAGTGTAGACTGTACCGCTATCTAGTCTAACTCGTACTGATCCATCACCTATACTCCATATAGTAAACACATGCCAGTTAGCATCTTCTGCTATGAGTAGCTGTCGTTGACTCGGGCTAGGATCAACAGTTAGTGGGTTGAAGTTTCCGTAAATTGCATAGAAACTATTCACGGTCGATACTATGACCATTCCTAAACCTATTGTCTCACTCCCAGCACCTCTATCAATATAGAATTTGAAAGTTTCGTTCAACCTTGCAACTTTGAATCTGATTCTAAAAGCCCAAAGTTGAGACGTCAGTGCTACATTCGAGAGTAAGTTCAGGTCTGTAGGGGTAGATGGGGATGCTAGTTGAACCGCCCATTCTGGGTAAGCTCCATCAGTAGAAGAGAAGTCAATGGTGGAAGGTGCGCTAGTTTGATTTATGTGTGTACCTGGTGTGATTGCATAAGTTATAGCACCAAAAGCGGGATACCCAGTTGTAGGAAGAGTATTGAAGTCGTCGAACTTGTAATGCAACGAGGTTGGGAGGACCCCTATTAGAGCAGCAGAATCAGCTATGAACTGCTGGTCCACACTCAATGATGAGACGATGGATGAACTACGACCAACTCTGGCTTTGTAGGCTACTCCAACCGTGTAGTCTTGAAGCACCACCAAGTCAGGTGGGACTGATACAGCATCACTCGCGGGCGCCGTAGAGGTCAAGGCTCCTGCAAGGGTAGAGGATAGATAGCAGGGTTGCCCTACCACAGGTGTTGAATCAAAGGTGACAATTGGTTGAGCTGAGAATGGGACTACTTGAATGCTGTCCCACATGCCTATGATGGCTGCAGCATGAGATACAGAGTCTGCCTGGGCTTTAGCTAATACCCCAGCAGAGACTAGTCGAACAACGTCACCGAAGGCAGCAGAGCCAGAGTTAGTAATGGTTGGGGGAGTTGGTAGTGCACCCCTTTCGATCTCGGTTCTCATCTCATCGAGACCACCGGCGGTAAGGACCCCTACAACTGTAGTCCCCAGTATGTGGTCCGCAGCTGTTGTACCCTCAATACCTCTTGTTACAGTCCAAGTTGCCCCTGCTAACCCTGTCACCAGCAGAAGCTCTTGACCGATCCTGATTCTGAACTCGGGTAGTACCGGGAAATGTGCTACACTTTGAACCGAGAGAGTTAGGTCCCCCGCCCCAAGTGAAGCTGACAAAGTTGTACTGGCTTGGTTGGCGAATCTCTCTGTTGTCATACCTCCCAGTTGAAACAACTAAACGAATACTGACCCCTCACAAACTAACCCCTGAGGTACTCACTCGGTGTAGCTTAGGCCCTATGCCGACCTCTTTGAGTAAAGCCCAAGCTTGCCTTCTGTGCCAAATCGTGGGGGACTCTCTTGGAAGCCTCGTAGAGTTCGAGTCTGAAGAGCACATCCGAAAGCAGAACCCGACTCAGAGAGTGCGGTACCTTGCCGACGGTGGGACCTGGGATACCTTGGCTGGGCAGCCAACAGACGACTCAGAGATGGCCTTGATACTCGCGCGCACTCTCGTGGACAAGGGCTTCTACAGCTCGACCATCATGCGTGGGGTGTACAAGTACTGGTTCGATAGTAAGCCCTTCGACTTCGGGAAGACCACTCAGAACGGTATCCTGGGGACCCCTAGCTTCTCCAGTCAGGCCAATGGGGCTCTGATGCGCGTGAGTCCGATCGGTATCTTTGGAGCCCATAGGAGCATCCGGCACACCATGATCTGGGCAATGGAAGACGCTCTGCTCACCCACCCAAACCCAATCTGTCTCCACGTGAATGCCCTCTATGTCTCAATGCTTGCTCAAGCCATCAGCGGAGACCCGGGACCAGACAACATCTACGCAACCTTAGTGTCAACTGCCGTCGACATGGGAACCCATCCCATCATCCTCGAAGCCATCGACCGCGCGGGTACCGCCCCTCCTGAGGACTACATGGAGAACATGGGATGGGTTATCACTTCCTTCCAAAACGCTATCTACCAGATGCTCCATGCACCCTCATTGGAAGAGGGTATCGTCGATACTGTGAATCGAGGAGGGGACACAGACACGAACGGAGCGATTGCTGGTGCACTACTCGGTGCAATCTATGGGTTGGAGAAGGTTCCACAGGACTGGAAGGACACGGTGGCCAACTGCTGGCCCTCGGCTGATAATCCAAAGTCCAAAAGACCTCGACCTCCGAGTTTTTGGCCAAACGATTTTATGTCGTTGGCGGAGAGACTGCAATCCGTTTGACTTTTAGAGTTATTTAGCATCTATTAGGACACCATGGCTGACCAACCATCTAGAGACGAGAAGGGGCTTACTCTTTCAGGTCGGACAATGCTCCGCATCCTCATTGAGTTTGGTAAGGCTTTGACTGCCTCTCGAAAGCTTGGCGAAGAAGGTAGCTTCAAGTTGCTTCTTAGCCCGACAATCCTTTTGGAACTTAGGGCTTTACTCTGGCTCTCGTCTGGAATGGCCAAGCGGATAGGTAGTATCAAGGAAGTTGAAACTTACCTGCAAGCGCATGCTGAAGAAGACGAGACGGTTGTCCTGAGTGGTATGAAGGATATGGGGCGGGAGATGCTGGATGAGATACTAACCCAAGGCGGCATCTCGAAGTGCACTACTTGTGGACAGATGGTCTGCCCAGTATGCCGTGAGTGCCATGGTTGCAACAAGAGCAAGCACCACGACTTGGGATCTAACCCTTTCGCTCCGCCAGGTAAAGGGGCACCTAACTAGTGCTGTTCAAGAGCGGTACGACAACCGACGGCAAGACCGTTGTCTGTGGAGTTTTTCGTCTATATGAGACAAGGACTCCCTTTGGATGTTCTATTCGACGCTTTGATAGCCCACAATTGTATCCCTGATTGGGAGCACTTCGTACAAGAAGCTGAAGTAGCCGGGATGAAGAATCGGGACCGGGTCTTGTTGAAAATCGATGCAGCTATCGTGGATACCTACGGACCTAAGGTCCGTGATGTGGTAATCAACCGGCTAAAGTCATGAACGCCGAAGTATCATCCAACACCGTGACCTGTAAGGGTCCCATCGAGCTAGTGAACATCTACGGGTGCACCCCGTGTCCTTGGTGTGGTGGTAAACATCGAGCGGGCTACCGGAAAACCAATAGCGTTGACTGTGATGATTGCGGGTTTACAGTACCAGCTGACTTCTCTGACTCGTGATTAAAGGGAACAGCCCCCGAAACCCGTTTAGACACTGGTCGGGGGCCTATTTACCTGTGTCCCCGAACAATAGTCTAAATACGTCCAGGGGCTTATCCCCTAGTATCACCAAACACTGGTTCTTGTCAACTTAGTTTCAAGGCAACGTCGGTCTTGACTTCGAAGACACGGGCTTCGCGGTGATGATCCATCACAACCAGAAGCACTTCGTGGGTTTCTGCGTCTGAGATCCCGGTCACCTTGATGACCTCTTCCAACACCCCTGCTGCATTCTTCACTGATCCTGTTACTTGAGCCATAATTGAATTCCTCCGGGAACCCTTACACCGGGAATGTCTTGATCCCTCTGCCAATCAGGTGTAGTGAATTGGACTGGCATGGCAAAGACACTGGTAAGTAAGCAGATACCCTTAGAACTTGTCACCCTACCGAGCCCCCCGATGTGGAGGTATGATGTGGTTCTACTCGACCAGAGTGGTTTCCCGTGGAAGCTACATGATAACTACGAGGTTGATGGTTACTGGGCAATGTTGGAGCCTCTGCGTGAGCGTAAGTTTGACTCACCAAAGATCTCTACCTTGGTTCCCTATGATGAGGGGGTTGCTGCTGCGTATCTAGACAGGGTCTTCAACTACATGAGTCGAGTGGAAGCTCTCGACGTAGAGATCAGGAAGATCCGGAGTGGGACTTGGTTTCACGATTGGGCCTCCAATGATTGGTTGATTGACCCTGTGCATGACTTCAACCAGGATCTTGAGGTAACCCCGAAGGACACTGTCACGTTTGCCGATTCAAGAGGCATGAGTTGGGGCCCGCTGAACTGTGACCCCATGGTTGAGCCAGCTACTTGGCCATTCCCCGGAAGCGCACTCTCCGGTAACCTTGTATTCACCCCTATTGAACATCACAAAGAAGCGTGGACTATCAAGTTTGGTGAGCTCAATCTTGATGTTTTTAGTGTAAGTGACTTGATCACGTGGGTGGAGAACCTAATAATCTATGGGTGGTTTGAAACCATTCAGAAGCTATGCCCGAATGGAATGAAACTCTCTCATCCTGGGCGTGGGGTCCCGTCCGCAATCGATGAGACCTACTCTTCAGTACTTGAGAACTATGGTATGGACGATGGCGGATAAACCCGAAGTCTGTGCAGGACTCTTCAAACCCTGCTCAATGCCGGTAGCGCATCACCTGGAAGATCCCGATAGGGTTGGTCCTTCTATCCCCCTCTGCGAGGAACATTGGAAGTGTGCAATGGAGTTGGAGAGTGCACTCAAGGATAACCCAGAGTTTGCGGATCAGTTCGCCAAGGCCATTGACAAGGCATCAATACCCACTAGATACGAACGCAAGCTGGTGATTTGATGGCAATTACTACAATATGGCAGGTTATCACCCACTTGGAGGACAAGGTAAACTTTAGATTTCCTCTAGGGGCCAAAGGGTATGTCTTCCACGGCTCTAATCACTTACTAGCACCGTATTCCGCGGATCTAAGGGGTAACCAGATTATCTCAGTCCCACTTCTTATTGCTAACATCAACACCATTGAAGAAAAGGCGCGCGAGGGCGGTGAGCGTCTTACTTCCAAGAACTGGTTCGGGTTCAACATCGCTGATGGGATCATGAACCTCGTGACCTGGTACGAGACCCCTGGGTCCTTGGTCAAGTATGGGATGATCTACACGAACACTGAGGTATTTCCGCAGTTCCAAGCTATGATCCGTGAGCCTGAAAAGCCGTTCGAGTGGGGCACTCAGGCCCCCCCGGTACGTCGAGTGAGTCGATACGAACGAGGTTGGGTGATCTGAAAAAACCTCGATATAACGCACGAAGGCCATTGATTACCAAGGACAATAGAGGTACCCTGCCCAGATGCCATTAGATCTACGTACTAAAGAGTCAATTAGGGCCGGAGTTCAAAACGAGAGTAGCTACGGTCAGACCACCATTGTCGAATATGTTCCAGGAAATGGCTCACTTTACTTGATGTCCTTTACGGATTTGAGTAAGTTTTCCCCATTAGCGAAGGACCGGTTGGGCCTAGGGGAGGATGGTTCTGGGGTTTTGGTGTCCTACCTGAATCAAGTCCCAATCCGCACAATGGTCGTCATCGACAATAAGAATCAGCTACTTCATTGGCGGTACGTCCAGGAGAAGCTCTCTCTGCATATTGCAGATGCCATAGTTCTCGCGGAGTTGATCGGACTATTGAGCGAGAGGCCGTTCGTCACTTGCGAAGAATTCTTGGTTGAGGAAAATCAAACACAGGCCGATGCCCAACCTTGTTGCGAGCGAGACCACAACACAGACGGTAACTGTGACCGGCATCCCGGTAGCGAGGCCCCCAACCGATGAAACTGAAGTTCCTTGGATTCGAACTTGAATCCAGGTTTGAACTCAAGTTTGGCCCAACTATCGAAACAAGGATTCGCTATTGCAGGGGTTTGAAAAGGTTTGGTTATTGGCGATGTCGATTTTTGCATCGCACCACCTGGATACTAGACGATAAGTTTCAAGGGTACCGGTGGTACTGCTGTAAAGACTGCAAGGACACCTGGCTAGAACCCCAGCGGGGGACAGGTGTAGTCGACTAGATGATCACTATTCCAGCGTTCTGGGTTAAGCAGGACTCCGATTTTCCAATCCTCGAGAAGGATGCAGGAGTACCGTTCTTGCTACTAAGCGAGAACGGTCACGACATTCTATTCAAGCGGAATAAGACCACTGTCTTATTCAAATTCGTAGAGGTGTCAGCGAACACTCAACACCCAAGTAACGTCAAGGATGAGATTACAAGGCTTATGAAGAGCCTCTATGTTGCCTGGCAGGGGGTGCTACCGAATCAAGGACGAGCCCAGTTCTACGGGTTCATACGAGGTGGGTTGATGAGTCACATTGATCCTGAACCTACGAAAACTATGCATTGGGTTCATATTGGACTTGGTTACACGACCTACCCAATGAAGAACATCACCTGCGGGGTCCCAGAGCGAGTCCAAGCCCTCTGTGACGCCAATCAGCTACCGATGGAGTTAGTCCTCCCATGAACACTCTTCCTGAAGACAACAAGCCAGGATCTCCTGCTGAAAAGCAAGTCCGCAAGATCCTACAAGGGATTCTGATTATCCAGAAACACAACCCGAAGGTCACCTTGATTGGACTTGACAAGGGGGTCTACGTTGGACCTCTAGACAGCCCCGAAAGAGACTTGTCCTTCACGACCGATGAGGTCAAGCATCTCAAGAAGCTTGGTTGGTGTTGGAGTGAAGAGCAAGAGTCTTGGGAGTTCTATACGGGCCATGGCTAACTCATCCTACATCAAGCTAGTCACTTCGGTGATGAGTGCTATGAAGGAGGACAACATCAGTAGTGATGTTGCCGAAACCACCGTCATCTCAGTGCTTGATAGGGTTATTAGGGCGGCCTGGGACAACAGTGATGATCTCAAGGCAAGGTTCAAGACATACGACAACTTCAGGGTACACGTTATCAGGACACGACTCGTAGACCCTGATTCAAAACCTGCAGTGACTAGGATCAAGAGCCGATACGAACGAGATCCGGTGATATGAATCGGTTGCGCTTCCTCAAGTTCATCGAGGCGGTCGAAGGGATATTAGAAGACAATGGTATCTCGGGCAAGTCTGCTCAAGACATCACCCTCAACTTGTTCACGGAGTTGTTCACGGCTATCTGGAACGATAGTTCGGATATTCGAGCTGAGTTCAAGACCAAGAGGGACTTCATTGTAGCGGTGAACCTCGACATCAAGAGGAGATCCGCAGTGAGAACTCGATACGAGAGGGACCCGGTGATATGACCCCCGAAGAACCACCAGATCCTATCGAGATTCACGAATGTTCGTACTTTGTTGACTACATGGATGAATACCACGTGACGCTGATATCCTTTGGCCCTACGCCGAACAGAGTGCGCCAGTACCTGCGTCAAAGATTTGTCTACTCACTGGCTGAAGTAATGGCCGTGAGGATACCCCTCCAACTTCTCAACTCGAATGAACTAGAGGCTGAGGTTCTACAACAAGAGCTCGAAAGGATCGGAGCTGAGGCACAAGTGGTCTGTAAGGAGGGAGGGCCCGATGACGGAACTCAACAATATCCAATGGTTAGGGTTGGGTTTGCCCACAATGTATGACTCTTTTGACTTGACCTGTTGAGTTCTACAACCCCTCGCGCGTAATATAGACCAAAGACCTCGATACTCTCGAGGTTGGTAATACGCACCCACTAGGGGGACAAGAATGAAACAAACCACAAGCCAGAATCAAGCTCAGATACTCAAGCTACTCCCGGAACTGATTCAAAAAGCGACTCTCGCCCAGACCAGACTTTCCGAATCTGTAACTCACTTCGAGATTACTCAAGATGGGGTTTTGAAGTCCACTTTGGCCCCGTTAAATGGAACCCAACGGTTCACTCCTCAGTTCGAGGAGTTCTCAGAAGTTTTGCTGGCGGCAGTTATTGAGATCGGTGAGAATCTGTTGAACATTACAGACACTATTGAAGAGATTGAAGCGGCAACAAGTCAACTTGCAGTTGGCGTTGAAACCCAATTGAAGATCAGCCCGGTCGCCTCAATGCGCTCAGCAGTTAGTAGCCTCGAGTCGACTCTGAGAACCCGGTCATCTCAATCGTTGCTTGCGGTCAAGTAGTAACGACCAGATCACATAGGGGTAACCATTACTATAATGGTTACCCCTGGTGTACATTGAGGACGATGATTGAGTACACCCAAACCAATGTTGTGCACGGGAATTGTTGGCAAACAGCGGTAGCCTCCGTCCTTGAAGTCTCTCCTGAGATCCTACCAGATCAGACTGTATGTGACCTCTGGGACAAGCCAAACCCGGAAGAGAGTGGAACGTGGACGCGCAAGGAGCCCTTCTACCAGAATGAGCTTGGGGCTTACCTGAGAAAGCATCACGGGCTGTCCTACATAAGCCTAGCTCCGTACTTCATGGGTGCCTTAGAGGTGAAGTCACCGGGAATTCACTTCATGTCCGGCAAGACGGCCAGGACAATCAAGAGCAGAGAGAATCACGTTGTCATCGCGCGCTATGGCGAACTAATCTGGGACCCGCACCCGAGCCGGGCCGGCCTCATTGAAGTCTTGTACTGGTCTTTCCTCATCCCTTACCCGGAAGAATGGTCCAAGTACTCGAGCAAGGAACATGACTGCCATTGTCCGGAGTGTGGCGGATTCTCCTTGGAACAATCAGCCTAATTGACAATGGTCCTCAACCACGGTAGCTTTGACGGCCATGCTACCGTGGTTCTTGTGCGGGTACATCCCTCCGGTCGTAATAGCTCTAGGTCTCGGAGACCTACCCTCCGAAATCCTCATGTCTCCCAACTCAGTATCCAATGCTGGATACTTGGCAGAGACCTCGTTCACTTCTCAAGTCTACTGTCACCATGAGACCAACTGCTACCTAGAGCTAGCCGAGTGTTGGGTCGAGCCGGGGAGTTTCGGTCCGAGTTGGGTTCAAACACCCTTGCTCTGCAGCACCACGGTGCGTTGTCGTGACCTGGGGTTGCCACCGGAGGTGTGCTGTCATGCCCAGTGAAGCAGATACCAAGTACGTCTTAGGGTGGACGCTTAAGAAGGAACCCAAGGTTGACATGTGGATCAACGGGTACAACCGTAGTGATGTTCAGATCACCTTGAACAAATTTGGGGAGGACTCTTGGAGCTTCACCGTGCAACTACCTCTCGGAAGTCCAACCATTGGGGGCACTGGTAAGACTGAGAAGGCCGCACGAGAAGACTTGATTGCTAACCTGAAGAAGGTCAAGAAACTACTTGGTAACTTCGAGATATAACCATGCCCAAAGTAGAATTTGATGTTCGAGAGCACGGTGGTTTGTTCGTGTCAGTCGAGTACTTCGACAAGGCTCAGGAGTTCATCTACCTGGCCGCTGATTTGTTCGGAGGATCACTCGACTTCACAATCCTCCGAGGCATACCCTATGAAGGTGCTCCAACACCTGTCCTGACCTTGAGTGAGCCACCAAACTACTCCATCTGGGTCTTCCCCAAAGGCCGCCCTAAGTATGCACAAGCTTACATGGATCTGGGCTCCAAGCTTGGGTACCTGGCTCGATTAATGGACTGGCCTTCTCTAAAGTACCCCCTTGAAGTGACGCCATGCGTGGCGAGTGAGCAATGAATACCACACAACCTACCCAGCAACCTGAAGAGAAGTCTTACTCGGTAAAGCTAGGGATCTGCTTAGAACTGCTGCGCAAGATCAACTGGGCTCGCCGGGTAGGTAAGCTAGGATTGGCGGACAAGCTCCTCAGTGAGCTTCATGCAGTCGATGGTAAGCGCTGACCTTTCGTTCGGTCTCGTACTTTCTCAACTAATCCCTTGAGAAGTTACTTACTCATGCGTAATACTCCACGAGTACATGCCGATCACCATCCAAAAAGAGCCCGACGATGACCTGACTCAGAATACAGAGTCTGAGGTGTGTTGTTTTTGTCGAGGGGCCACTCCGTGGTGGACTGCACTCTCTGATCGCAAGCCTGGTCAGCAGGTAGCGTGTTGTCCTCAATGCGCGGCTCGTGGAAACCCATCGGATGTACCGACGAAGGAAGTCTGGTGTAGGCGCGAGAAGATTGCTTGTCGACCCACCTTTGGACAGATAGCTCGAGGTACAGACAGAGACTATCCACCAGCACCCATTGTACCAACTGAGGAAGAACACCCTGATGACCCATTACAGCAGCCCAGAAGCCGAAACCAGAGCCCAAGACATCATCCTGTCTCTCCAAGCAAAGCTCGAAGGAGCCGGAATAAAGTCTGAGAAGAATCAAAACTGGTACTGGTTCAGCCTCACGGTCACTGAAGATCCTGAGATATACCGGGCGATGACAATCACTGAAGGGGTTGACAAGGGTGTTCTCGTAGTGTCCTTCGACACAATTCGAATGGAGCCCGATGATGAGATCCTCTACCGAGGGGTGGTCATGCAAGAGGATCTGGAAGACTTTGGCCAAGAGCTATTCGAGGAAGCCCTACGGCAGAACAGCTGGTTCAAACGGATGCAAGAGCGCCGGGCTGAGAACGAGCAAAAACGTCGAGAAGTCATGGCATCCCTTGGTCGACTCCGAGAGGATCTGCCTGAGTACGCAGACCTAATCACCCCTATGTCACAGACTGAGTGCCTTTTTAGTGTACGCCTCCAGGGGCTTACCGAAGCGCGCGTACGGGCGATCGTCGAACTAGTAGGGGTTACTCAAGGACTCAATGCGGATCGCCTGCAAGGGGTTGTAAAGATCGTTGAAGCCCTACCGAAAGAGGAAACCCATGCCTGAGCATACAATGAGGGTCGGTAATCTCGTGCTCACCGGAGATGGGTCCTCTTACACGTACGAAGGAAGGGGTGACCAAGGACTCAAGCTCAAGATCCTCCCTGGGTGGAAAGACAACAAGGCGGTGGCCATTGTCCAGTACCCCAAAGGGTGCAATAGCGTAGAACATGCTGGCGAGCTACCGTCCGTCATTGAGGAAACATTGAGCTCCATGAGGCAGGATATCGAGCAAGAAGTTCGACGGGCCAAGAAGAAGTTGGAAGCCTTCAACGCTCAATGTACCGAGATCCTGGCAGCTATTGGAGAAACTAAGAAGGAAACTGATTGAGATTCTACCCACCTCGCGCGTAATAAGGTCCATGCTACACGAACGAATTGCAAAAGCCCTTGGGTGGACGGTTGAAGAAGCCCGGTCATTCTCACTTCCGGCACTCCGAGAAGTGGTTCGGCCGGTTTCGATGAAGCTTGCCTACGAGATCACCTTGCAAATCCAGTTCGGCAGTATCTCTGAGGCCTTGAGCCTTGTTGAAGGTTGAACACTATGGCCCGTTTCCGAGACATACCCTTACTCCCGCGCGCTCACTACGAGGTCGATGTCGACTGGCACTTCTTGGAGGGCTTCATCCAATCAGCCATCAATGAAGATGGCCTGAATCTCGACCCTGACTTCCAACGAGCTCACGTGTGGTCCAAGCAACAACAGCAGGACTACGTCGAGTATGTCATGCAAGGTGGCGAGGTTGGTAAGAACCTCACCTTCAATGCAGTAGGTTGGGGTACCTCTATCGAGCTTGGTTCCTACGAGATCGTCGACGGTAAGCAACGCCTTGAAGCTGTTAGGGCCTGGCTCCGAGATGAGTTCAAGGCCCATGGATACTACCAATCAGAGTTCACGGACCGGATGAGACTTCACATGGGTTTCAAGTGGCGCGTTTGCAGCCTTGAAACCCGAGCTGAGATCTTGCAATTGTACCTGAACATCAATGCCGGCGGGACCCCGCACACCCAAGAAGAACTTGACCGGGTGCGCATCATGCTCGCGCATGAAAAGGGTGAACTGTGATGTGTGACCACGTACAGTATGACTCAATGACTCAAGAATATGTAGTTTGCTGGAAGACATTTCCGCATAATGAGCATGTGGGCAGGAATAGCAAAAACTTCTCATGCGAGTGGAAGAGTGATCTTAAGCTCTCCGACTTGCCTGAAGGTTCAAAGACCTACAAGGCGGACATCAGGAGAGCGTGGTGATTTATGGCTATTTACCCAGCGCCCTGGTTCTCTCTTGGGTTTGCGGTTGGAATGGTAGCAATGTATTACCTAAAACCAATCCATGATGCCAATGTCAAGGAGTTGCGGATTGAGGCTGTGAAGTCCAATGGGGACAAGCAACGAGAAGAGTTCAACCGGGATATGCTGAGGCTCACTCAAGAGCGCCACTTAGCCAAAGAGCACAACCGGTTGATCCTATCCCAGTACTGGCGGGACAAGTGTGAAGCTGATCAGACTAACAAAATACAGATCTGCATTGATGGACCTCCGAAAGTAGTACCATGAAGTTCTTTATCAATCTAGCCTTAGGGCTATCTATACTTGTGAACATACTTGTTCTTGGAACCAAGTCCTTCAAGAATGACCCTGCACGACGTGAGCAGCAGATCGCTCGCTACCGAGAAGAGGATGCTCATGCTACTCAGCAACAAGCAGCCTATGACAGGAACCAGAAGCTCCTGATCCAACTCTGGGAAGACAAGTGCCCCAAGGGTAAGGACCCAGCTATTCCAATCTGCGCCGACGGCCCCCCAACGTACATTCCAATCACGTATTTCTGGGGGCACCAGCTGGAACTCCAAAAGTAACCTAACTTCGGTGTAATTGGTGCCAATGAGCACCTGGGGAGATGAGTACGACCTGCCAAGGCTACCGGAAGACTGGGAATGGCAAGCACAGGACGGAGATACCTTCGCGGCTTGTCTATTCACCTGGGAGTACGACTGTATTGTCAAGTTATCCGGCGGTAGCGTTCACATATCCACTGGAGTTGCGCCGATAGAAGTGATAGAAGCGGTGGTTAGGGTAAATACAAGGAAGGCCCATGAAGGAACAAGTAATCGTAGTCCTGAAGCGTAGTACATGGGACCAGTTACTACACTCTACTAACGGCTTCAAAGGCGTAGCCCTACCTGCAGTTTGCCGGGCTAGAAAAGTTCACCTACGACATGTAAAGTCGGTCAATCAGGTGCTCGAGGCTCTGGAGAAGTTTGGTCTAAAAGTAGTAGTAGTTAGGGGGCCTGAAAAGGACTTCAAAGTCACCAGTAGCACTAAGCTTGTCATCACAGTCGGAGGTGACGGGACACTTCTTGCGGCCTCTCACAAGGTCCCCGCTGGTATTCCGATCCTCGGAGTCAACTCGGACCCCAGGACTTCAACAGGTTACCTTTGCGCAGCTCACGCAACAGACATCGAGGGCTTTCTGAAGGTCAAAAGCTTCATGGGCATGACCAAGAAGGTCACCCGACTGCAGGTCTTAGTCGAGGGTAAGGTGGTCTCGAATCGAGTGTTGAATGAGGCTCTATTCTCGCACGTTTGCCCTGCCGCTATGACCAAATTTGTCTTAGGTAAGGTTCGCTACGGGTGCTCGGGTCTGTGGGTTGGGACCGGCGCTGGCTCTACCGGAGCCATGAAGTCAGCAGGCGGTACCGATTACCCACCGGAGCACAAGAGCCTTCAAGCTATCATCCGAGAGCCCTACAACGGTTCTGGAGAGTCTATGAGGTGTTTCTTGAACGGTACAAGCTTCAGGCTCATCTCCAAGGTCAGCGACGGAATTCTGTACCTTGATGGCCCCTTCATTCAGCACCCGGTCAAGTACGAACAACGAGTGGACTTCAAGATCTCAACTGAACCCCTGTCGATGATTCTAGAGTAGACTATGCCTCATTATGTACACTTTGGTATCGCGTTCTTGATAGGTCTGGTCATAACTCTCACCTATGGTTACTACCGTAGAAAGAAGAAGACCCATTCAAGTATGGAAGACCAAGTCGAGTACCCAAAGATTGCACGGGTCGAGATCCACCCCTACTGCTGTAACACGTGCGGTAAGCCCTTAGAGCATAATGATCTGGTCGTCTGGTCTGAAAAGAAGAACGGTTGGCAAAGCAAGTCTTCGCACGCAGAGTGTGTAGTCTTTATCCGCCATCCGGAAGGCCATATCACCCACCTCAACGGTGAGATGGTTAAGATCCATTCCAGTGGGGGTATCGTAGACCCATTGCCGATTGGGTCTTTACTCCTAACTGAAGATGAATGGGATAATTGGGCCCCTCCAAAAACAGTGAAGGGTGTGAGACTAAACCCACACCCTTCGAAGTTGAACTGAATACCTTACTTCAACGATGTCTTCAGGCGTTCCGCTTGAGATGTGAACTCATCAAGGCCAATCGGGGCGGCAGGAGGAGCTGCAGCAATCGGGGCCGCACCACCAACAGTCGGAACCGGAGCGGGATGTGCTATGAGGCTCCTAGCTTCGTTAATGACCGCCTGTACACCTTCAACAGCAGCTTTCAAGTCAGCGAGTACCTTAGTCAAGTCTGGCTTGTCCTGCTTTGCATCAGCCGCTGTTTGAATCAAGTCACGGACTGCAGTCAGGGACTTCTCCACAATAACAACAGCGGAATCATACTTCTGCTGAATTAGTACCTGCTTGTCCGCGGGGATGTTGCTCTTGACCTGCTGGAACACAACGTCAGCAAGGGCCTGAACAACCTGAGTAGACTGAATGATCGAGTTGGTTTGGGCCACTGGGTCAGTTTTGAAGTTCTGCCACCAGGCTGAACCACATCCTGTACAAGTGAAAAACACCATAAAACTAGCGAGTAGAATACTTAGCTGCTTACGCATTATAGGACCTCCGATAAGTCGTACACCACGACCCACACTTAGGAGATTCCTATCAATTGATGATTGATCTCTAAGTATCACCTAAAGTAGTTGAGATCCACCATTCTGATGCGTAATATGGTGCATGAGCGAACTAATCCTCAAAGCTCTCAAGTATGCTACTTCAAAGCATCGGGGACAGAAGCGCAAAGTATCGGGGGCTGAATACATCACGCACCCGATACTTGTATCCTACCTAGCCGCTAGCTACAAGCGGTCGAAGGCATTGGAGACTCTAATCTGTGCGGCCATCCTTCATGACACTGTTGAGGACACGAAGGCCACATACAACCAGATTCTTCGCCTATTTGGGATGCCGGTTGCCTCCCTTGTATTCGAACTGACCTCGGACTCAGCAGCCCTCAAGAAGATGGGCAAGCTGGAATACCTGAAGAGTCACATGGCCGGCATGTCCAGCTATGCTCTTTTCCTCAAGCTTTGCGATAGGTTGGCGAACCTTCGAGACAACCCTTCCCCCAAACAGTTGGAGGAGACAGCAATCATCCTCAAGCACCTGCGCACCAAGCGCAGGCTAACCAAGAGTCACTTGGCCGTCATGGCCGAGATCGAAAAGATCCTAGGGTCCAATGAGAATCACCGAAATACTTGATCAGTTGGACTTGGCCCTGCGAGAGCTACTGCCTCTGACAACGAAAAACGACGCCTACCGGATACTTCATGGCCTACAAGAGAGGCTACTATCTGAGATCGATGGAGAGACTGAACCTGAACTCAAGAACGGATTCACGTCCCGACCCAACCGGTACGGGGTGTACGATGGCAGCCTAATGAAGATGCACTCGATTCGTCTTGACCGTATGGGGTATGATAAATTTGGGACACTTTTCGGCACGGGGCGCCCTCTTTACTGGTGCTCATCAGAGGACGGAGAAGTTGAGTTGACCTTCCGCGCAGATAATAGGCGAGAAGCTAAGAGGTATGTGCATGAGAAGTACCCAACAGCGAAGTTCAAAAAGTGAAGGACCCGATGAGCGAATCAGAAAAAACCAAGATGCCTAGCGTGAACGAGGACATTGATTGGAAAGCAGTCCTCGATTATGCGGTGTACGGATGCAATGAGCTCGAGGCAGGTGGGGCGGTCCCAGACTTTGAGCACCTCTTGACCGTGAATGTGCTAGAAGCCATTTATGGACCCTATGTATGGGCTTGGCTACTGGCGAAACAAGGCGAGCTAGTTGATACGAAGACCAAAGAGTTCCTAGAAAAACAGAAGGTCGCAATGCCACACCCAGCACGAATCTATCGCACCCTCGATGAGTTCCTCTCAGACGTCATCGGAAGCGGGTACTCCAAAGCCCACAAGCACTATCGGTTCTGGGTTCGGAAATGGAATGCCTGGAAGACCAAACACCCTGGGCTCCCCTATCGGATCAAGTGCGCCATCTGCTCAGGGAAATCAGCCAAGCTTGACCGGAAACATGGCCAGTGGAAGGACAAGCAGCCCCACCGGGGAGAGATTTGGGATTAGTCTTGACCCACGAGAATCGTGGGTGTAAGGTTGTTTCTCCAGTTTGGTTAGTTCGGTTGTCGTGGTGTAAATAGTTAGGCATAGGTAGAGTGGCCCTGGTACCTCGTCAGTACCAGGGCCGTTCCCTTTAATGCGACAGTACCCGGACCACACACGACATTCGACTGTCAACGAAGATGCACACCTTGTCTGTCCCATTCAGTCTGTAGATGTACCCAGTCTCATTGAATCCGCAGAGGTAAGTACCGGGGGCCTCGGGTAGAGCATCTAGCACTTCATCTCCATCGAAGAACCAAATAGGCTGGTGACCGAGATAGCTCTCGATGTGTTCGAGGCATTTGCCCCTTGTGTCCTTGAAGGACTGGAACGATTGCATGACCATGCTTTGAAGTAGGAGTTCGAGCCGTTCTGAAAGAGCATGAAGCTCCTTGTCTCGGTCTCGCCCAATGATCTCCCCCTTGGGATTGGATAGCTCTGACTTGATCTCGAAGGGTCTAATGTGTCGAATCTCGATGTCCTTGGGCTCAGTGGTAGGCGGTATCTCTAGCTTAGAACACTCATTGAAGGAGAGTACAACCCACACTTCCTTGTTGTCCTTGGCCTCTGGTAACTTGATGCAATTGATACCATTGCTGTCGGATCGGTAGTAGCTGATAAGTCCTGGAACTTCGTTGAAGACTCTTATATCGGTCATCTCTCCGAAGCTCGTGATTTCTCCGAAAGCCCTCATCAGAATCTTTTCGCGCCGGAGTCTGAGGGACGAATCCACGCTGACCACAGCAGATATCGGAATATCTGTGTAGTAGCGTTCGGGGGTATCCCGTAGTAGCATCTTGTCCCCGTTAACGGACGCCACCACCAGCTCATTATCCCCCTCATACTTGTAGTGTTGTACGAACACTCGGTCACTTACTTGGACTTCAGGCATGGTTCCGGACTACACCGAATAATCATAAAAAGCCACCGTTAAGTGATACCTTGGTGTATACTAACCAAGCATGCTAGAAAATCCAATATTTACGGATGAGTCCCCAGAGTATCGCGCGTGCAAAGAGTCTGGCAAGCGGCTCCATGCCAAGATGAAGGTCGAGGGGTTTGAACTGACTGGGGTTGGTGTTGGGGTCAGTTCCGATCGGAAGCGTCCGACCATTCACATTAGGCTACATCACAAGCCGTCGACCCCCAAGGTACTTGAGACCTTCGAGGGATTCGAGGTGAATATCGTGGTCACCGGGGCGCTCGAAGCGCAATGACTTACGACGAGTGGAAGGCTGAAGCGGAGAGGGTTGTTGACGAGATAGGTCTACTTCTTGAGTCCATTTGGGCTGACTCTGACCCCTACGACTTGTTCGAGGCAGCTCAAGCGGCTTTTGATAAGGGCCAAACCCCCCAAGAGTTCATCAATGAGATCTTCGAGGATGATATCGCTCGACAAGCCTATGATGATCACCTACAAGAGGGACAACAACCTCTGCCGAGGTACTCACGGGGGACCCTAGATGCCAAAGACTCGCTGGTGGTTTTTTCAACCCTCATCCGACAATCTGGTGAAGTTCACCCGAGAACACCGGTTTGTCAATGTTCTAACAAAGAACGTCGAGGGGGATGTTGGAATCATCGGAGCTCATCAAACCAGTTGGTATACTGGGGATCGTCTCACCGGGGCCCATAACAGCGAAGGTTCTGTTCAACTTCCTCTGATCACATTTACTGCACAGGATGAGCAATCTATCGCTGTTGCGTTGAAGAGACACTCCAGGGATCTGGAAGCTTTTGGTCAACGATTCAATCTATTCGGGCTCGATGAGGGTACCCTTTACGTAGTGCTCATGAGTAGTGCGCACGAAGGGTCAATACTCACTATGACACTGGCTTTCGGATTCACAATAGCGAACCTAGTTCCTGACTTCGAAGGGGTAGAGCTACCAACCATCTTCGCGGGTAACCTACCTTCAGAGCCTACTCGTCGAGTTTCCAGGTACGAACGCCCTTGGGTGATCTGAATGTCAACCCACTACATCCCCATCAGATGGACTGTAAAGTCCATTGGGACTCGCGCCATCTACACAGGATGGTCCGAAGGGGAGGGTAGTTATGTGTTGGGTTTGAAGCCTGGAGATCCGGTCACACTATTTAGATATGGTCGCCCATTAGAGATTGAAAGTATCCAATTCAGCGCGCCCTTCAAGTACGAACAACTCACTGAGTACTTCAAGGAGTTCTTCAGTGTCCGTGGGGTCAAGCCCCTGAAACAGCACTGTTTGCATGTGATACTCCACGAGGAGGCTTGGCAAGTGGGTATCGCCTTGTCCTATCGAATGCTCCTCTCTCACCAGTTTATCGCAGAAGCTACCGAGCGCTTCAAGAGGTTTCCGTTACCTAAGACTTTCCAAGTATCTGAGTCTGAACCTATTCTGAGCCGGTATGAGCGCCCTTGGGTGATTTGACAATCATCAATCATTGTACTACTTTAGATCATCTTGTCCCACATTCCAGTTCATATCTCTTGTCATCAGTGCGATAACCATTGCATACTCGGTACCCATGAGACCGACTTAGGACTTATCCTTGATCTGCTACCTCCAGAAGGCTGGGTTCCTCACGAATCTGGAGAGAAGATCTACTTTCTATGCCCCGAGTGTGAGCACCCCAAGTTGAATAAGAAGGCTGGGAGTCCAACTCATCCACCACCACCTCGCAAGAAACGATGAACGAATTTTCTCTGTTACTCATAGGATCAACCCTTGAGGAGGCTTATGATGGCAAACCCATCTTCTGACCAGCTACAGAGGCTCTGGGATACCGTCGTTGAGTGGCGTGACCAGAACGAGGTTACCTGTTCAGAGTCACTTCTGCAGGTAGATTCAGTCAACGAGAGACTCCCCGATTTAGTGGAGTCTGTTCTGGACATCGTTGGTTACGCGGAATAGTATACAATTACCGTGTAATTGTAGTGAACTTAACAAGCTCAGCACTTTACTTGCCTCTGAAAGTAGAGTACCTACTCGTAGTGATATTCTCGTGGTAATCGAGAGTACGGATTCCAGTATCGAGGAAAGGCAGAGTATGGCAGAAGGCAAGAAGGAACTAGTCCTAGTTAACAACGAGTACGCCTGGGTGAAGGACTTATCCGGCGGCATGATCTACGTATATTTAGGCCCGCACAAGGAGCCATTGTCCGTAGATTCAGTGATTGTTCTCCAAGGCCCTAATCGAGAGTTCATCCCTACTGGCGGTGAGCTACTGAAGGGGCAGACTTTCGTCCAAGCTCTGGAGAGCCAGTACATCATACTTCATAATCCCGAGACACCTGGTACGAGACCAATGTCGAGGGGGAAGAACGAAGCTGTTGCCCTTCAGACCGGCAAGAGCATCGTCAAGCGCGGGCCTTGTGAGTTCCCACTCTGGCCTGGGCAGCAAGCAGAAGTTGTTGACGGTCATCGCCTGACCTCGAATCAATTCATTCGAATCCGGGTAGAAGGGGAGATTGCTCCCGACGACATCAAGGCTCTCCAAGATCTCATCAAAGAGGACTGGGTTGCCCCAAAGCCAGTTGAGTCGGTTCCGGCCGAAGTCAAAGGGAGCACTAGTGAGGTTGACGCCGTTTATCGCTCCCAACCTGAAGTACCTGAGTCTGTCGAGCCACAACTACCAGAACTCACTATCGGGTCCGAGTGGATTGTTCGAGGCTCAAAGACCAAGTTCTTCATCCCACCCACTGGGGTCAAGGTGTTGCTCGCCACCGATCCTGTGACGAAGTCGGCCAGAGAACCTTATGTCATGAACGGGGTTCAACTCGATGCTGATGAGTTCGTCACCCTGAAGAATCGTAGTGGTAGAATCAGCTATGTACTTGGGTCAACGACGGTAATCCCCTGTGAAGACCAGGTATTTGTTACCAATGGGCTATCGAATCCCAAGTTCAAAGCTACCAGTATCGATGATAACAGCGGTGTCCTACTGCGCACCCTCGTGGCCATGACCCCAAGCGAGATTCAAAAGCGCATGGGATCTGATGTGAGAATCCAATTCACTCCAATCGCCGGCATGAATGACGAGAGCGAAGACCCAGCAGACGAACAGCCCACACGTGAGGTAAGCTTACCCCCTGGAACTCAACTCGTTGTCTGGCGCACGAAGCGTTTGATCTTCCCGGCAGATGGTATCGAGATCACTCAAAAGTTTGAAGCTATTCACATTCTCGCCGGCACGGCTCGGTACGTGAACAACTCCATCACGGGTCAAACTCGCATTGTCCAGGGAGAGCGCCTGTACCTAGCTGATCCTCGTTGTGAGGAGTTCGTAACTCGGGATATCCCGGATGATACCCTGGCTCTTTGGTTCCCTGGTACGACCATCGAGAGCTATAACCCTGAACTGGTCCCGTGCATTACAATCCCCCAGGGGACGGCAGCCATGATTCTCAAACGAGGGTCAAATGCCGAAGTTAGGAAGACCATCACTGGGTATGCTACCTACTTCTTGGAGTGGAATGAAACCCTCTGTGAGATGAAGCTATCGGCCTCACGAGGTGGTGAAGCAAAGTCCTACAAGAATGCCATTAGAGTCTGCTATCTTTGGATGCAGGGTAATCGGATCAACGACGTTCTTGTTGACGGCCGGACTCGTGAGGATTGTGAGTTCGAAGTCAAGTACACATTGAGCGTTGACTTTGACCCAGCCCACAAGGACTCTTGGTTCAACGTCGACGACTACGTGTTCCTCGTCTGCGAAGAAGTCAGGTCTCGCTTGCGAGGTGGTCTACTTGCCACCTCTATTAGTGACCTCTCGACGAACTACGTCGAAATCATCCGAGACATTGTCCTCGGAACCAAGCCCACTACTACCACTGAGGGTGGGGCAAATGCAATAACTAGGTTGGCAGACCTGATTTCGCATCGTCCTGGGATCAACTTCCCTCGATTTGGGGCTACTCTAGTAGACATCAACATCAATGGGTTCCGGATCTCGGATGAGCGCCTGCAGCATCAGCTACGAGAGTTACAGATGTCCGGCATCAGTGAGTCGGTCAATACTCGTAAGGCTCAAATTGCACTAGAAGGTGAGCAACGGAGAAGCTCTATCGAACATGAAAGGGCTACCCTGCAAGGTGAAACTGCAAAGTTCAAGTTGCAGATTGATCTCGATAGTACCGAGTCTGCACAGGATATTGCGCGCAAGAAGCTTGAAGCTGAGCAGAAAACAGCCTTGGCTCGTGTTGAGAGTACTAAGGCCTCGGAACTTGCAGTCTTGGACAAGGATAGTGAAGTCGCTACTAAGACGAACGAACTATCCAGAAGCACTAGAGAGGCTGAAGCAGCCCTAGCCCAGATCGATGCTCAGATTGCGGAGCTTAGGAAGACCGCGTCCTTGCTTGCCTTGGCCTCAAAGGAGAAGAGTACTGAGATCGAACGTCTTGATGTGATTGCCAGGCAGAAGGCTCAGGCGGATGCTGCAGCCACGGTCAATGCCTCGATACTTCCGACCCTAGGAGCTCACTTGGCAGAGATCAGGGACTCTCTTGTGGCTGACAAGCTCATTGGAGCCTTCGGGTCAGTCTCTGGGTTCCGGGGTATGGAGGTCGTCGAGCTGGCAGCCCAGACCCTCAGTGCGCTACCTGGTGTGAGTAACGTGCTATCGCGGTTGAGGAAAAGTCCAGCCATTCGAGAAGAGCCAGGCGAACGAAACCGCCGGTAAACCCCATCTAGGTTGACTTGAACCTCCTTGGCTCCATGCTGAGGGGGTTCAAGTCATTTGACTATGGCAAGTAACATCCCTGATAAGCCTCAGTTTTGGCAGATGCCCCACGTGGCAATAAGCCCTGGTGTAAGCCCTTGCATGCCCGAAGAACCAGTACTACCAGTGGTCGCTAGGCTACTACCAGAGGGCGAGGAACTGCGTCCTGTAGGTGAGCTGACAGTACTAGCGGCGGACGAACCCCATCGTAAGACCCTCGGATGGTTTGTTCAGGAGTACTCTGGGGTTGAACTACACCCAATCATCGACGGGAAACCTGGTCCAGACCCAGTTCCTATGACGGAGGACTTGGTTGTAGGACGTGACTATACAGCCATTGGACTCAGGGGGGAGCACCTAAGGTGGACAGTAGAGAAGGACAGCTACGGAGAGCTCAGCATCTCCAACGGGTCTAGTCTGATTGGGTGTCTCCAACGTGGTGGAGATGACCGCAACTGTTGGGTTGTCACTGGCATGATCAACACGAGGGGTTTGACAAGGCTAGTAAAGACAATGACGGAAGAATCCAAGTGATGGGTAACCCCTACCAGAATGACAAGGGTTGATGGTTCTTCGATGAGTCCGACTTTGAGCACGGCCTATTCGATGACAGATCTACAGCTGAAGCAGCCTTGGGTAGATACTGTCAGGATAACTTGGGTGAGAAAGTATCTTAGACCCGTTTGATGTTGTCGTTATCAAGCGCCTGGATAACTATCAGCTCAGCGGCTTCGATCATTGAGAGTCCGGTAGCCCAACTGGGTTGAGCATTGTCAGAGCACCAATCCTGCAGATCGATTACCTCATCCCCCATCTCACTTGTGCCATAAGGCGGAACAAGTATGGGAGGGTACCGACCAATGATGGCCTTGAGGGCCTCTCGGAAGTAGTTTGGGCGCTCGGGGATGATGAGAACGGTAGATCGCTTCATTACCCTGGTAGGCTTCGTCGTCGAGAACCCGAAGCCCTCCGGGCTCCTGAAGATGAATACTTGAGGTCCACTACCGTACTTGGTACGAAGTTTCTTGGTCGCTGCTTGAGCAGCCTCATCAGGAGTTGCGTAGTATTGGCATTTCGCTGCTGACATCGGGCCCCATAGATTCTTCAACTAACTGGCCAAAAGAAGTGAAACCAGCGTCGTGCTTGTAACCTTCTTTGCCCGGAGCGAACAGAGGAACTACGAAGTAGCGCCCACAACTTACTCGAACAACATGCTTGCGTCCGGTTGTGACTGTCAGGTTCCGGGCTTCGACGAGACTATCTTGTAGGGTTGGATCTTTACGATCCAACCCTTAAGTAGGTTGAGTGCCGCTATTCTCGTCATGCCCGTGTATTACGCATGAAGGCTATAGAACCTCAACAACTATTTAGCCAGCCATCCCATCCCGAATCTCATTCAGATCCTTGTGGGTCTGAAACAACCTGATGCTGACTTCAAGCATTTCGTCAAGAGATCTCACAACATAGATGTTTGGGGCAGCTGTTTGATCCAAGTGACCTAGGACTAACTCGCGTGCGCGCAAAGACGATTTGCACCGGTCAGGATCGGTCAGGCGCTCATGAAGAGTGGTCTCAACATAGAACACGAAGCTCCGGTTCATGTTCTGCCTCATGGCCTTGAGCGGACCAAAGCCCATCTCGGAGAGAGATCCCTCTCCATAGGACCACCCCAGAATCGGGAATAGAATCACCTCGTCTTCTGCCAAGTGCTTGGCTTCCAACGGGACCATTCCTGGGTTCCAATCATTGACCATCGGGTTGAAGTATTCAATTCCAAGCTCAGTGTACTTGGACATAAATGGATCTCTCCATCGATTTTTGTCGCAGGTTCCGAATAATCCAATGCAGAGCACGCTACTAGGCTACACCAATGCTACTCATGAGTCGACGTGATAATGCAGTCGGCCATTAGATCAAGTAGAACCTCGAATAAACTAGGGGCATACCTTGACTAATCCGTAGTTTAGGTGAAGTATATCACTCAATTCATGAAGTTCTCTGTTAGATTAGAGTCGAGTGACCCGAAAAGTCTGCTGCAGTTGGTATGTGAAGCCAATAGGCTAGGGGTTAGGGCTACAATATCCGAGGTTAGAGGGCCTAGTAGTCCTCCAGTTTCTAGGGCCTCAGAGATCCTGCCCTCTACCAGTCCTAGCAAGGTGATTAGGTCGCGTCAAAATACCTTCGAGTACTTGTTGAGGTACTTGTGTGATAATATCGAGCAACCCATCCAGACCAACGGACGTCCGAAGCTACCTCTATCTGATGTGATCTATGCCTCTGTACTCAAGGTGTATACCAACAAGAGCTTACGTGGAGCATATTCAGACATTAGCGAGTCTAAATTGATCCATGTAGCCCCCCACTACAACTCACTCAGTAACTACTTTCGTTTATCAGAACTAGCATCGATTCTCGATAGCTTAATCACTCTGACGGCTTCTCCTTTGATGCCTATGGAGTCTAAATTTGAGCATAGTGTCAGTAGCTTCAGTACGACTACATATCTCCCCAAACCAAAGGAGTACGGAGCTAAACCCCCTCAACGCTGGATCATCTGCAGTGCATTAGTGGGCGTTACTACGAATCTGATCTCGTCGATCGAAACCAGTTCAGCGTATGTTGGAAGCCCAACTGAAATACCGGAGCTACTACCAAAAGTACGAGCTCCTAGAGCCCACAAGGCTGAGATCCCATCTAGTGTTCTATCAATGTGGAATAGATTATGTAGTGAGTTGAGTACAAATAGCTCGAGGCTAAGTCTAAAGCCGAGCAAAGTGTCTGCTTTCACTATAATTAAGACCAAGTTTGGTGGGGCTGTCAAGTCCAAGGATGAGGTAGCCCAGGTTAATGAGATCCTATGTAAGGTACTAGCCCATAATCTTGGAGTTCTGGCTGTTCAAGCTCGCTACGCCGGAGTATACCCTGGATTGCTGACTAATTGTTGAAACACAATCGTATATGATGGTTTTTCGTGAGTAGAGGTTCTGGTAGGCTAGGTAAGATGTACCTATTGACTATCGAGTCAGATGACGCCGAGTCGATCATCAGTATCCTATGCTCTGCAGGTAAGTTGGGTGTCAAGTCGGCAGTAATTAATGCCGGAGAGTTAGAACCCTCTCCCCCTCAATCAAAGCAATTCGAAGTGGCTCCGGCTCCACCTAAAGCTGAAAGGCATCAGAGTACCATAGTCACTAAATCTAACTCGACTTGGGACATACTGATGTCCTTGGTGAATGATAAGCAAATGATCCTGCTTAGAACTATTAAGTCCAATCCAGAAGGGATTAAAAGCCAAGGATTGGCCAGTGCTCTTGGAGATGTAGATCTTAGAGCTGTAGGTGGCGTACTTGGTGCCGGACTGAAACACAACATTCTGAAAGCTGGTTTCAAAGAGGGTGAGGTTATCATCACGCGGGGTTACGGAGTGGGTCGGATCTACTTCCCTGGTCCGGTACTTTTTAGTCAGGAACTTCAATTGACTCAAAAGTATACTGATATTGGAATAGTTAGAAGTTACCCACCCGAAACCATCCCACCCCCAAGGAAGAAGCGCAGGTTAAAAGACAGATCAAACGCACCTAAACTTGTTGAAGCTATTCAAATCGTCATGCACGACAAGGATTTGACATCGAGGGAAGTTTATGAGTTGTTGGACGCTAGAGGTTGGCTACCTGAGTCGAATGACCCAATGGTCCACATTAGGTACACCCTGTCTTCAAATGAGTTATTCCAAAGAAGTGGCAAGCGTGGGGTTTACCACCTAGTTAGTGACAACCCACATCTCAAAAGTGAGTCTACCCCTAATAAGCCTCTAACTACACTAACCCCTGTGCACACTCGGCATCATTCAAGCCCACCAGAAGAGCCGCTTGGTGAGGGTGATTTTCTATCCGGAAGACCACTATCCGAAACTGAATCCCAAAATATTGTTGACTTGATGATGCAGGACAAGATCCCTGTAGACTAGGACTCTATGGATACAATAATGCAGCAATCGGTGATCGGCCGGCCCTCGTACTTGCAGCTCAAGTCCCCTAGGCACTCCAAGTACTTGGTTTCCTTGATCTTGAAGAAGAAGTAAGGGCTCCCCTCGACTAAACCGTCGAGTTCGCAGTCCCCAATCTCGACGGTGCACTGGACGTTGTGCGCGTGAACTGGCTCTTTGCACTCAACTTCTCCCCCGCAACCCCAGCCGACAATCTCCCCAGTGGTGAGGGTCACCTTGTCCCAAAGCTTCTCAGCCGCCATCACCTCAGCGTTGTGCCATGCTAGATCCCAGCAACTGATTTTGCAATGATTGTACCGCTTAGTCGTGTAGGTGATGGCTGTGCCAAGTGGCACAAACCTTGGATCGTTCTCCTCCGTGATGATGTAGAGGAGATCTTCAAAGGTCAGAACCTCGTCGAGCATTTGACCATCCATCGCGTGGACGTCACACCCCGGAAACTCGGCACGTGCCAACCCGCAGTAGAGGAGAACTACTAGGAACGCCAGTGCTTTCATATCACCCAGGGTCTTTGGGCTCGGGTTTGTTTCGGAGGTGGTTGATACTCTGGCCCTATCAGGTCGTCCAAGGACATCTCGAAATCAGACTTCAAGCACCGTACTAGACTAGTCGGGGTATGCTCAAAACAAGGGGTGACGTTCACTGTCGAGTACCCAACTCCGATCATGATATTCTGCCGGTAGTCGTGGACTGCACCGAAAAACCTTACTTGGTTAAGAAGTCCTTGACGCCAGGCATAGACCACAAGCATTTGAACTCGTATCGCGAGACCCCCATTGAAGTCACGATCAAACCTGGGGTCAGGAACCCCTGCCATAGGTAGGGTGAACCCAAAGTTTGAGTTCTCGCTGGGCGCCTTTACTCCCCAGATCTTGTCGTCGGCGGCTAGTACCAACCCAGGGCTTTTTCGTCGGTAGTTCACTACGTTGTGAGGGGATTCGAGCCAGGAAACGGATACTATCACTTGAGGAGACCTCTCGCGGTCCCCCAGTCTACCCATGCTTTGGATATCTTTGCAAGGTTTCCAGACATCTCAGGGAACTTGCAGGGATTCTCCCCGGTGATGACCTCCAGAGCAACTGACCACCAGTCAGGGTCGTCGCGCATCTCCTCCAAGAGGATCGGAACCACCGGCATGCCCAACTTGATGATCCCCTGATAGGCCGGATGATCCGATTTGATGAAGGACAAGAGATTGGTGTCATTGTGCCATTGATCTCGAAGTTCTTTGAACTTCTCTCGAGTCCACAGAGTCTCGAAGCGGCGAGTCATCTCCGATTGCCCAAGCGACTTCCACAGGTAGAGACGAATCCTTGCCCCTTCGACGCCAGAGGCAAGCTTTGGGCAGTCGTGGAGCGACCAAGCTATCTCAAGTAGATTGTCATCGCTCTTGGCTTTCTCGTACCGTACTCGAAGCTCGTCGGTAGGCTCCCTGCCCTTGAGGGGTCCACCATCGACTAGGTACCAGAGGTCAGCCGACATAGCGTCCAGAATGATTGTGTCCGTGTCATTGAGCTCATACCAGAGCTTCTCAGCCCTACCCTCTACCTCACTCATCTCAGGGGTAATAGCACCCTGGTCATCGTTTATTCTACAATCGGCCAATTTGATGAGGAGCTCTACGCTCTCCGCAAATCCTTCGGATAGATCGTCTAGTAGGGTGGGCATCGGTTACTCGGTTTGGGAGTGGACTTGTACTTCATCAGGCTAAGAGCGGCCATCGCTCTCTCTTGACCATGGTGAGTCAGTGTTACTGCTGTGGTGACTCTACCGTCAGTATTTTCAACCAGAGGAAGTTCTATCAACCCTTTCCATACCATATAGTTCAGCGCGGTTTCAAGATTATAACCTTCTGAGGCACTGATCTTGAATACGGTATCCGGGGCTAGTCGATTATCTAGCCAGTCAACCGCCATTTGGTCTAGTAACCTACTGCTCTCAGCTTCAATGTCTTCGATGCTGACCATTGTTTTCGAATACACCGCGTGGTAGGTTGAAATTCTGATCCCATTCGTAATACTGAGCATGGCTACCATCAACAAGAGTACCAAACTTTTCGAAGAACTTACCGACCAAGAGGCCCAAGACCTTCAGGTGTGGGTTGAGGGGGTTATGTTTCGAGGAACGTTCCCGGTTAACCACCCTGACCTAATTGAGCAGTGGCTCACGATATTCGGATTCCGTTTGAATGAGAACACATTGCTGGTGATCTCGACAGTACTACCTCAACACGTTCTCATGTCCCTACTGAGTAGACGAGATCAGGAGTTCGGCGAGGTCTGCAAAGAACTCCATGTGGCTCCGTTCTTTGGGCATACCGGTGTCATGGGAGCAATCAAATCGTTGGTTGAGGCAGTTGACCTAGGGCTAGGGGCAACCCAATCACTAACCAAAGCGTTGGATCTGGCAGTAAAGGGACCCAAGGGATGAATCGAACAGCAATGAAACGAGTCAAGGGGCCTAATGATGTGCCAGGTGGCCCTCACTTCGCTGTGCTCATTTACGGTAGTCGGAGTATCTATTTTGAAGGAGATGAGCGTTCTAGGACATGTCCAGGTCATGGTTACCCGGCGCACACTGATGTCTTAGATGAGATTGAGCATTGGGTAACGACCGAGCGTGCCGTGCTCGATGAGTTCGTCAGTATCCAGGAGATGGCAACTGGTTCAAATAAGAAGCCCTACGTTGTCATTGAGGTGAACAAGAAGGCTAGTGTCAGGCATAGCACCTCGGTTGCCTTCTAATGGCAATGCCAGGTTGGGTACGAGTTGGTCTTTGGCTTCGAGACAAGGAAGAGCCAAGTGATCTGTACCAAGTGATTGAGGTCAAGGGAAACTTCGTTTGGACTAAGGAGAAGGAGCCGGGTAGCGGATTGCGTAAGACCCGCTGGGACTACCTCCATTCAGTCTTCCTCGCCTCCAACTTCTTTGAGTGCGATGACTGTCGTCGCAAGCCTGGGTCACCGGTACTATGCTCAGATTGTTTGGAGCGAAGATCAGAGCTACCGAGGAAAATACCCAATCAATGTAGGCTTCCTCGCCTCTGTGATAGAGCCTATCACAGAGGGTTCGACAGTATTCCGCTTGAACCTGCGAACGAGCCTGACAATCAAGTAATACCTACTAGGTATGAACGCAAGTGGGTAATTTAGTTATGGTGTAGCCCCAGGTGGATGCCGTTCAGCAACATCTTGGAGTTCGTGGAAGGACCTGATGGTCTTCGCTGGACGTTGTACCCTGTCCAGAGGTTAATTCTAAAGATCTACTACGGACTTGAGCTGGACAACACTCAGCGGACAATCACTGTCACTGATAGGTTCCAAGAAGAGGATCTCTACAGGCTCACCGAGCAAGAGTATCTCGGGTACCTATATGGAGAGGGTCGCTGTAGCGTTCGAGAGCAAGATACTATCACACGCAACAATATCGTTCTAGTCATGGGGCGTAGGACTGGGAAGACCCTGTTGGAAGCAGTCATAGCCAACTACGAGATCATCCAACTACTGCAAGCGGGAAACCCTCACGAGACTCTTGGACTAAGCCTTTCTCAGATGTTAGAGGTGAGATGTGTGACCTTCAGCAGCAACATGGTTCAGCATATAACTGACATGTTGAGTACTCAAGTGGATACTGTCCAAGACCTTCGTACTGCCCGGTCAGGACACTCTAGATCTGGCATCACTTTTCGCACTCCTGCTATGGATCATACTGGTATCCCCCAACGCGGTAACCTGAGACTAAGAGTTGTGACTGGTCAACCTCAAATACATGGGACCTCGTGTTCAGCTCTCATCTTCGACGAGTTAGCCCACATACAGAATGAGCAGGAGGTTACCCAAGCACACTTGCCGTCGCTCCTAACCCCTGGGCGCTACGCCATGCTATCAACCCCAAGAAGAGCCTCAGGGTCCTTGTACAGTCACTTTGTTCACGCGATGCAAAGTAGAGCTCCTGAGACCCCACTAGCTCTTCAGATACCAACGTGGGAAGTACAGCCCTCTATGGGTGAAGGGTTCTTGAGGAGGTCCTTCGAAGAAGATCCCATGCGATTTCTTGTTGAGTACGGGGCTGAGTGGCAAGCTAACCCTCATCGAGTGGTGACCATCAACATCACTATCTAAGGCTTCAGGGCATCGGTGATGGCATCGACAATATTCAAGAGGATGTTGTCTTCGTTGTTATCAATGATGAAGGTGAACTCTCCAGGGGTATTGCCAATTGGTAGTAGGTTGATCATACTTGAGCCGTACTGCTCAGTCCAACCTTCAGCATCCCAGGCTTCAGCAGCTTCCTTTGACCGGTAGACGAACGTCTCAGCTGAGACATCAACCTCAATTACCGAAGTCCCCCACACACTCTCTATCGCTTTGATAGCCTCAACTATGGTTTGCTTAGGGTCAAACTTAGTTGGGACCGTGATATCGTAGCCGCCGATGTCCATAGTGGTGACCAGAGGTACACCACTTAGTGCTCGCACACCACCAGAAGGACTCCGATTATCAACAAGGCGATACTCAGTCCTTTGGCTACTCCAAGTGCTAATTCACGTTTGAACTTCATAACTCATCCCTTGGTTCAACAGTAAGGGTCATGTACGCGCTACCGTCTACCTGGCGGATTACTAAGTGGCGTTTCCTGACTACCCAACATCCCTCAGCAAATGGAAACACCACCTCATCATCCTTTCGGAGAGCCAGAGCTACTT
>Ga0172381_10000788_pt1 | contig 39236 bp, 33 predicted proteins | sample Leawel6488metaG_FD_119754 | JGI IMG/M metagenome (GOLD analysis project Ga0172381, IMG submission 119754) | Leachate microbial communities from a municipal landfill in Southern Ontario, Canada - Leachate well 64-88 metaG | ecosystem: Engineered > Solid waste > Landfill > Unclassified | place... | reverse complement strand
GTGGGATGTAACAGATTCGAACTGATGACCTCTTGCCTGTCAAGCAAGCGCTCTAAACCAACTGAGCTAACATCCCGTGATAGGGATGCAAAGATATAATTTTTTTTGTACGGATATACCGCGATGCCTCACTGCAAAAAAATGTATTATTACAATAATTACCCTTCTTTCCGGTACACACCGAGGATTTCACCGTAATATACTATATGATAATCCTTCTTGGGATAGAATTGCTTATCAATAGGGCCGTCCAGGCTCTGCGGATCCAGCCGGTGTTTGTGAACGATACGGCACTCATAATGGATCATGGATTCACCTATGTAAGGAGTGTCGGTTTTTATTCCCGGTTCCATTGTAAACCCGCAATGCTGTATCTTGTCCACATCTTTTCCCGATTTTGAGCCGCAAAATGCCAGTTGTTTTTCATACCCTTTTGGCAGAATGCAAACAGAAAACGTAGCGCTCTTTTCAATCTTTCCGAAGGTATATCGCGTAGGCCTGACCATAATGGTAAAAATGGAACGGTGCCAGATAACGCCCAGGGTCCCCCAACCGATGGTCATGACATTGGGAGGATCTCCGGCAACCAGAAGGATCCCTTTCCCGTTCAATTCATCGAGTGTTTTCTTCATCTCGTCAAAAATTCCGATTTCCTTTTGCATAATTTCCTATTTTTGATGCAAAGATTAAAAAAGAAACTGTTTATGAAGACCCGGATCATTAATTTTTTCACGATTATCCTCTTTTTCTGCATTTCCTCCGTGGCAATTGCGCAAACCGAAAAAAAGAACATCAGCCTTGAGGATATTTTTAAGGACCGTAAATTCTCATCAAAAGGGATTGCCGGCATCCAATCAATGAAGGAAGGAAATTATTATTGCCAGTTGAAAAAGGATAGTTTGAACGTTTATGCTTACGAGACCGGCAAGCTCATCAGAACGATCGTTATAGCAAAGCAATTGGTTCCGGCTGGTGATACAGCCGCCATTCCGATGAATGAATTTGAATTCAGCGAAGATGAAACCAGGATTTTATTTGCAACAGATGAAGAGCCGATTTACCGGAGGTCTTCCAAGGCAAATTATTATGTATATAATGTCGCTACAGAACAACTATTCCCATTGTCGAAAAACGGGAAACAACGCCTGGCTACTTTTTCGCCCGATGGAACAAAAATAGCTTTCGTACGGGACAATAACCTGTTTATAACCGATATCCCGTCAGTTATCAATCCTGGTTCTTCTGTCAATGAGACACAAATAACTTTCGACGGAAAGGCTAACGAAATAATCAATGGCGCTACGGATTGGGTTTATGAAGAAGAATTCGAGTTTTCGAAAGCTTTTTGCTGGTCACCCGATGGAAATAAACTTGCTTTCTACCGTTTTAATGAAAGCAAGGTCAGGGAGTATCAGTTAACCTATTATGGTGACCTGTACCCTGAACAATACAAATATAAATATCCCAAACCAGGTGAAGACAATTCAATTGTGGATATTTTCTGCTATGACCTGAACTCAAAAATGATTGCCAGGGTTGATATCGGGAAGGAAACGGATATCTATATCCCACGGATCAAATGGACATCCAGTCCGGAAACCTTAGCCCTTTACAGAATGAACCGTCACCAAAACAAGCTGGAGCTTTTGCTGGCAAATGCTGTCTCTGGAAAAACGAGGGTGATCTATTCGGAAGAAAACAAATATTATATCGAGGTCAATGATAACTGGCATTTCTTCAGCGATAACAAACAATTCCTGTTGACCAGTGAAAAAGACGGGTTCCGTCACATTTATCTGTTCGACATGGACGGAAACCCGGTCCGGCAGTTGACAAACGGGAACTGGGAAGTGACGGATATAATGGGCGTGGATGAAAAAAACGGGCTTATTTATTATGCCTCCACAGAAACCTCCCCGCTTGACCGGGATTTGTATTCCATAATGGTTGACGGAAAGAAAAAAGTTAAGCTCAACACCAAAACCGGCAACAACAGCGCCGAATTCAGTGGAAATTATGCCTGGTATATCGGACGTTGGTCCAATGTTAATACCCCACCTTATATTGCTGTTTATAACGCCGCAGGAAAAGAAATCAGGCTGTTACAGGATAATGCCAAACTTCGTGGGACCATCCAGGAATTCCAGTTTAGTAAAGCAGTTTTTTTTACTTTTCAAACTTCCGATGGAATGGAATTAAATGGATTGATGGTGAAACCTCCGGATTTTGATCCGGCTAAAAAGTACCCTGTGTTGTTTACTATTTACGGAGGGCCCGGATCGCAATCCGTACTCAACTCCTGGGGATCTGTATCTTCGTGGAATCAACTTTGGGCCCAGCATGGTATTATTGTCATTTCAGTCGATAACCGGGGAACCGGTGGAAGGGGAGAAGCGTTTAAAAAATGCACCTACCTTCAGTTAGGTAAATATGAAACCCTGGACCAGGTCGAGGCAGCGAAATATCTTGCAACACTTCCTTATGTGGATAAGAACCGGATCGGAATGTGGGGCTGGAGCTTTGGGGGTTATCTCACCTTATCCTGTCTGACCCGCGGAGCGGATTATTTCTCTTTCGGTATTGCTGTCGCCCCGGTCACTAACTGGAAGTATTATGACAATATTTATACAGAACGGTTTATGCGGACCCCAAAGGAAAACCCGGGGGGATATGAGGATAACTCTCCGGTAAACCATGCTGCAGAATTAAAAGGCAAACTATTAATGATTTGCGGAATGGCGGATGATAATGTACACCCACAGAACTCTTACGATATGGTTACCGCGCTTGTGGCTGCCAACAAATCTTTCAATTCACAATTTTATCCAAACAGCAACCATGGTATTTATACCGGAAAGAACACTACTTTCCATCTCTACAACCTGATGACCGACTTCATTATGAAAAATCTATGACAGAGGAATAGGACAGGAGATAAGCAAATCATTCCCTATCTTTTATCCTGATATTTTTATTTTTGGAAATTTAGTAAGAAAGTTATACTTTTGCAACCCCATAGTAAAAATAGTATAAACCATTAACAAGAAAGCGAGCGAATAGCATGATTATCGTACCTGTTAAAGAAGGCGAAAGTATTGACAGAGCGTTGAAGAAGCTGAAACGTAAATTTGAAAAAACGGGTGTTGTCAAAGAACTCCGGGAACGTCAGAAATTTACAAAACCCTCAGTGAAACACCGCGACGAAGTAAATCGCGCCATCTACATACAGCAGATACAGGACAAAGAGGCTGCCATGTAACGGCTTTTATTTGTAAGAAGAAATTTTGTTTTTTGGGTGATATTTTTGTATATTTATCGCCTATTTAGAAACTAACAGGATTTCTTCTTACTTTTTTGTTGACCGGTGAAGGAGCGCTTTCTTGCATATATTCAGTTCGAAAAACGGTATTCCCCACACACCGTTACTGCTTACCGGAATGATCTGGAACAATTTTTCTCCTTCCTGGATGTATATTTTGGAATACGCGATATAGCAGAAATTGACCATTCCATGATCCGTTCCTGGCTGGTAAGGCTGATGGAAGATAAAATGTCAACCAGGAGCATCAACCGGAAATTGACAACCCTCAAATCTTTTTACAGGTTTTTACTTAGGGAGGGAGCTGTTGAACAGAACCCGATGTTGCGTGTCGTATCCCCCAAAAATCCCAAACGATTACCTGTGTTTGTTGAAAAGGACAAAATGAATATCCTCCTCGATGAGACTGAGTTTGACGAAGGGTTTCCCGGGATCAGGGACAAACTGATCATTGAGCTTTTTTATTCAACTGGAATAAGGTTATCAGAATTGGTAAACCTGAAAGAATCTGATATTGATTTTCACCAGGATACGATAAAGGTTCTGGGAAAACGTAATAAAGAACGGCTGATTCCGTTCAGTAAAAAAATGGAGGTCATGCTGAAATCTTACTTGGCGGAAAAAATCAAAGTCTTTGGAGACACCCAAGCGCTTTTTCTGACAGATAAGGGACGGAAAATTTATCCAAAGATGGTCTATTTGAAGGTACACAGATATTTGTCTACCGTTACCACCATGGATAAAAAAAGTCCGCATGTCCTGCGTCATACTTTTGCGACCCACATGCTAAACAATGGAGCTGAACTGAACGCGGTGAAAGATTTGTTGGGGCATGCAAGCCTTTCAGCCACACAGGTTTATACTCATATTACAATAGAAAAACTAAAACGAATTTACAAACAAGCCCATCCCAAGGCATAAAAAAGGAGGTCGGAATGAATGTTAAAATTAACTCTGTTCATTTCAAGGCTGACAAGAAATTGGAAGCTTTTGTCACAGACAGAATGGAAAAACTTCAAACTTTTTTTGACGGAGTGATTGGAAGTGAAGTGGTTTTAAAGTTGGATAATGGCGAAACCAGGGAAAATAAGATCGCCGAGATCCGGTTACTGATTAGAGGGTATGACCTTTTTGCAAAGAAAGAGGCTTTGACTTTTGAAGCTGCCATTGACCTGGCAACTGATGCCCTGCGTAAACAACTGGTCAAACATAAGGAAAAAGTCCGTGGAAGTTAGTCCTTATTCATATAACGACAGCGGAGGCAACCAGGCAAAGTTGCCTCCGCTGTTTTCAAAGCCCTTTATTGACAGTCTTTTTGAAATTCGGTACAGAGTTTGTTAAAAAAAATCACTTTCCGGGGATAGAATTTAAAAAAAAATCTTGTTTCGTATCCAATTTGTTTATAATTTTGCAGTCCTTTTCAAAAAAGGATAACGATTGCCGATGTAGCTCAGCTGGTAGAGCAGCTGATTTGTAATCAGCGGGTCGGCGGTTCGATCCCGTCCATCGGCTCTGAATTCCCGGAAAGTGGTCCGGATATAGATTAAATCATAAGGTTCTTTGAAAGTTTGAAACCCGTTATAAAGCCGACAATCCTGATCAGGTGATGTTACACCAACATACATTATCCTATATCGGATGGGTTGCCGGTAAATTTGTAAAACAGGGGAGATACCAGAGCGGTCAAATGGGGCAGACTGTAAATCTGTTGGCGCAGCCTTCGGAGGTTCGAATCCTTCTCTCCCCACAAATTAATGAGGAATGAAAAATGAGGGATGAGGAGTTCATTCCTCATTCGTAGTTCCGAATTGAAATGCGGAAGTAGCTCATTTGGTAGAGCGGAAGCCTTCCAAGCTTCAGGTGGCGGGTTCGAGCCCCGTCTTCCGCTCTGAACATAAATCCGGTTGGATTGACACTCTTTGCCTTTGTAGCTCAGTTGGTAGAGCACTTCCTTGGTAAGGAAGGGGTCAGCAGTTCAAGTCTGCTCAAAGGCTCAAGTTTATAAAAGCCATATCGCATTGTGACTTTTTAACCATTGATTGACTTATAAACATGTAATTAAACTTAAATAAAATGGCAAAAGAAAAATTCTCCCGCACAAAACCACATGTCAATATAGGTACTATTGGCCATATTGACCATGGAAAAACAACGTTAACAGCTGCTATTACTTTGGTTTTAGCCGATAAAGGATTATCAGAATTCAGGTCGTTTGATTCGATCGACAATGCCCCTGAAGAAAAAGCCCGTGGTATTACGATCAATACAGCTCATATTGAGTATCAGACTGCCTCCCGTCACTATGCCCACGTTGACTGTCCAGGCCACGCCGACTATATAAAGAATATGGTCACCGGCGCTGCCCAGATGGATGGCGCTATCATTGTTGTTGCTGCAACTGACGGGCCCATGCCCCAAACCCGTGAGCACATCCTGCTTGCGCGTCAGGTAGGTGTTCCCAAGCTGGTTGTATTCATGAACAAATGCGATCAGGTCGATGATCCTGAACTGCTGGAAATCGTGGAAATGGAAATACGCGAGCTGCTGACTTTCTATGGCTTTGATGGCGCAAACACTCCGGTTATTCAGGGATCTGCCCTGGGCGGTTTAAATAAAGAACCTAAATGGGTGGATAAAATCATGGAATTGATGGATGCTGTTGATAGCTGGATCCCTCTGCCTGTCCGTGATATTGATAAACCATTCCTGATGCCGGTCGAAGATGTCTTCTCGATCACTGGCCGTGGCACTGTTGCTACCGGTAGGATCGAAACCGGTGTTATCAATACCGGCGATCCTGTCGATATCATTGGTATGGGCGCTGAAAAACTGAAATCAGTTGTAACAGGTGTGGAAATGTTCCGTAAGATCCTCGACCGCGGTGAAGCTGGTGATAACGCCGGTCTGTTACTCCGTGGTATTGACAAAGATGAAATCCGTCGTGGAATGGTCGTTGCCAAACCTGGTTCAATTACGCCACACAAAAAATTTAAAGCTGAAATTTACGTTTTAAAAACACAGGAAGGTGGCCGTCATACCCCGTTCCATAATAAATATCGTCCTCAGTTCTACTTCCGTACCACTGACGTTACCGGTGAAATTCATCTCCCGGAAGGCGTTGAAATGTGTATGCCTGGTGACAATATCACAATTTTAGTTGACCTGATTGCTGAAATCGCCATGAGCAAAGGCCTTCGGTTTGCTATTCGGGAAGGTGGCCGTACTGTAGGCGCAGGTCAGGTAACTGAAATTCTTGACTAATAATATGTGAGAAGCGGAATTGCTGCTTCGTTTGTTAAAATTAAGTTTAATTACACACGGGTGTAGCTCAACTGGTAGAGTGGCGGTCTCCAAAACCGTAGGCTGTGGGTTCGATTCCTACCACCCGTGCAAAACACTGGATAAATGGCAAAGAGCAAAGTTGTCAACTACGTAAAGGAAAGTTATGATGAGCTGATGCATAAAGTATCCTGGCCAACATGGTCAGAACTTCAAGGCAGCGCCATCGTGGTTTCCATCGCATCGCTTTTAATAGCGATTGTTGTTTTTGCAATGGACGAAGTTTTTAGGAACGTCCTTCTTCAATATTATAAGCTTTTCTAACATTAATACGCAGGATTTATCGGGCATTTTCCGAATTAATCAAGAATCAATCTCATTTAAGCATGAGTGAAGAATCCAAAAAATGGTATGTGGTGAGGGCTATCTCCGGTAATGAGAAGAAGGTCAAACAATATCTTGAAAGCGAAATTGTTAACCAGAATCTCCAGGAGTATATTTCACAAGTGCTTATTCCGACTGAGAAAATTTATCTTATCCGAAACGGAAAAAAAGTCAGTAAAGAACGAAATTATTTTCCGGGCTATGTACTGGTCGAAGCATCCCTGGTAGGCGAAGTTCCCCACATTATCAGAAATATCCCTGGCGTACTCGGATTTCTGGGCGCAAAAGGGGAAGCCCACCCGCTACGCCCTTCTGAAGTGAAACGGATCCTTGGGAAATTTGATGAATTATCAGAACAGGGCGAAGAAGTCAATATCCCCTTCATAATCGGTGAAACCGTCACGGTTATTGACGGTCCGTTTAACAGTTTTAGCGGCGTTATTGAAGAAATAAATGACGAAAAGAAAAAACTCAAGGTCATGGTTAAGATCTTTGGCCGGAAGACCCCATTGGAGTTAAGTTTTATGCAAGTTCAAAAAGAATAGTATCATTTTATGACGCTGAACAGCGTCAACATTTTAACAAGAATTACCATTATGGCAAAAGAAGTTAGTGGGATCATCAAGTTGCAGATCAAAGGTGGAGCAGCAAACCCATCCCCTCCGGTAGGCCCTGCATTAGGAGCAAAAGGAGTGAATATCATGGAGTTTTGCAAACAATTTAACTCCCGGACCCAGGACAAGGCAGGAAAACTGATTCCTGTGATTATCACGGTATATAGGGATAAATCGTTTGATTTTATAATCAAAACGCCACCGGTGGCTGTCCAGTTACTGGAGATTTCAAAACTCCAGAAAGGTTCCCCGGAGCCTAACCGCAATAAAGTTGCTTCTGTTACCTGGGATCAGGTTCAGAAAATTGCTGAAGATAAAATGACTGACCTGAATGCCTTTACAATTGAGTCAGCCGTTAAAATGGTCGCGGGAACTGCGCGCAGCATGGGCATAACGGTTACCGGTGATACTCCCTTTAAACGCTAATTTTTCAGCTCGAAGTAAACTATATACCTCATAGTTACATATTTACAGATGCACAATGGTGGATCTTAACGCTTAAAAAAGAAAAAATGACAAAGCTGACAAAAAAGAGGAAGGTTGCCTTATCAAAATTTGATAAGAATGCCGTTTATTCGTTAGCGGATGCTGCTGGTATTGTAAAACAAATATCCAATACCAAGTTTGATTCATCCGTTGACATTGATGTTCGTTTGGGGGTTGACCCCCGTAAAGCCAATCAAATGGTCAGAGGTATCGTGACGCTTCCACATGGTACCGGAAAAACCGTACGTGTTTTGGTCCTTTGTACTCCCGATAAGGAAGAAGAAGCAAAACAGGCTGGAGCTGACTATGCGGGATTAGAGGAGTTTGTTGAAAAAATCAAAGGTGGCTGGACAGATGTCGATGTGATTATTACCATGCCCAGTGTAATGGCCAAGGTTGGCGCCCTCGGAAAGATTCTCGGACCACGAGGATTGATGCCCAACCCCAAGACCGGGACTGTTACCATGGAAGTTGGAAAGGCCGTCAAAGAAGTAAAAGCCGGGAAAATCGATTTTAAAGTTGATAAGTTTGGTATTATCCATGCTTCAGTTGCAAAGGTGTCTTTTGATCCCGTGAAGATTGTGGAAAATGCAAGAGAGCTGATCAACACCATCGTGAAACTGAAGCCCGCTTCAGCAAAAGGTACTTATGTGAAGAGTATCTACATGTCAAGTACCATGAGCCCAAGCGTCCAGGTGGATCCCAAATCGGTAACGGCTTAATTACAGAAATTCGATAGAAAAGTATCATGAAAAAATCAGAAAAAACCCAATTTATTGATTCCCTGACTGAACAATTGAAAGTCGCCAACAACTTTTACCTGACTGATATTTCGCAACTTAATGCCGAAACTACCAGCCGGCTTAGAAGAAGTTGTTTCAAAAGGAATGTTCAATTGATGGTGGTTAAGAATACCTTGCTGAAAAAAGCGTTTGAAAAGAGCGGAAAATCATTCGACGAATTCCTTCCAATCCTGAATGGCGCTACTTCTATTATGTTTGCCGAAACATCCAATGATCCGGCAAAACTTATCAAGGAATTCCGCAGAAATTCCCCTAAACCCATTCTGAAAGGCGCTTTCGTTGAAGAAACAATCTATCTTGGCGATGATCAGTTGGATGCTCTTGTTAATGTAAAATCGAGATTGGAATTGATTGGTGATCTGATTGGACTTTTACAATCACCTGCCAAAAATGTTATTTCAGCGCTCCAATCGGGCGCCAATAACCTCTCAGGTATTGTGAAAACCTTATCAGAAAAACCAGAATAACCAGGAATTATAAAAGTAAAATCAATTATTAATAATCATAAAAAGTAACAAAAATGGCAGATTTAAAAGCTTTCGCAGAACAATTGGTTAATTTAACAGTAAAAGAGGTTAACGAATTAGCAAAGATTCTGAAGGATGAATATGGTATTGAACCCGCTGCTGCCGCAGTGGCAGTTGCAGCAGGCCCTGCCGCAGCCGCTCCTGTTGTTGAAGAAAAGAGCACTTTTGATGTAATTCTGAAAGCGCCGGGACAGGCCAAGTTAGCCGTTGTTAAATTAGTTAAGGAGCTCACCAGCTTGGGATTAAAAGAAGCAAAGGAATTAGTCGATGCTGCTCCCAAAGCTATTAAAGAAGGTGTTTCGAAGGACGAAGCTAATGCTTTATTTGCACAATTAAAGGAGGCAGGTGCAGAGGTTGAAATTAAATAAGACGAACGTATCTTATATCTGAATAAATTCATAGATCTCTTCCTTTGTGAAGAGGTCTATGTGTTATTTATTAAAATTAATTTCAAACCTTCCCGTTATCGCGGGATTAAAACATATCGACCTTGGCTTCAAAAAAAACCGAAAGAATACGCTTTGGATCTACAAAGATAAAAGCTGAGTATCCCGATTTTCTTGACATACAAGTAAAATCCTTTCAGGATTTTTTCCAATTGGAAACCAATCCTGAAAACAGGGTAAATGAAGGATTATACAAGGTATTTGCGGAAAATTTTCCGATCTCTGATGCACGCAATAACTTTGTGCTTGAGTTTCTGGATTATTTCATCGATCCTCCTAGATATTCCATCGAAGAATGTATTGAGCGCGGATTGACATACAGCGTCCCGTTAAAAGCAAAGCTGAAGCTTTATTGTACGGATCCGGAACACGAGGATTTCGAGACCATTATCCAGGATGTCTATCTGGGTATGATTCCCTATATGACTCCCCGTGGTACCTTTGTGATCAATGGCGCTGAACGGGTCGTCGTTTCACAGCTTCACCGTTCACCGGGCGTGTTCTTCAGCACCAGTTTCCATGCCAACGGCGCTCAGCTTTATTCAGCAAGGATAATTCCCTTTAAGGGATCCTGGATTGAATTCACAACCGATATCAACAACGTAATGTATGCTTATATCGACCGGAAAAAGAAATTACCGGTCACTACATTACTTCGTGCTATCGGGTATGAGACAGATAAAGATATCCTTGAAATTTTCGGACTTGCACAGGAAATTAAAGTTAGCAAAGCAGCCCTTAAAAGAATCGTAGGATCAAAGCTGGCAGCCCGTGTGGTAAGATCGTGGATCGAGGATTTTGTTGATGAAGATACCGGAGAAGTAGTTTCTATCGAACGTACTGAAGTCATCATAGAAAGAGAAACAATCCTTGAAAATGATCACATCGATCAAATCATTGATGCCGGTATTAAAGCTATTCTGATCCATCGCGAAGAGGCTCTGGCAACAGATTATTCCATCATATTCAATACTTTACAAAAGGATCCTGCAAACTCTGAAAAAGAGGCTGTCGAATTTATATATCGTCAGCTCCGCAATGCTGAACCTCCGGATGAAGAAACAGCCAGGGGAATCATCGAAAAACTGTTTTTCTCCGATAAAAGATATGACCTGGGCGATGTTGGCCGTTATCGCATCAACCGCAAACTGAACCTGGCAACACCGGTGGAAACAAAGGTCCTGACCAGGGAAGATATTATTTCCATAATCAAATATTTGATCGAATTGGTCAACGCGAAAGCTGAAGTTGATGATATCGACCATTTGAGTAACCGGCGCGTACGTACAGTCGGTGAACAACTATACAATCAGTTTGGAGTTGGATTATCCAGAATGGCACGGACTATCCGCGAAAGGATGAATGTCCGTGACAATGAGGTTTTTACTCCCATGGACCTGATCAATGCCAAGACGTTGTCGTCGGTTATCAATACATTTTTCGGGACCAACCAGCTTTCTCAATTCATGGACCAGACCAACCCCTTGTCGGAACTTACCCACAAACGGAGGATCTCCGCATTAGGGCCTGGTGGTTTGTCTCGTGAACGGGCCGGATTCGAAGTCCGTGATGTCCATTATACGCACTATGGAAGGCTTTGTACGATTGAAACTCCTGAAGGGCCCAATATTGGCCTTATTTCTTCTCTATGTGTTTATGCCAAGATTGATAAGCTGGGCTTCATAGAAACACCCTATCACAAAGTTATTGAAGGGAAGGTTAATTTAGAAGAACAACCCAATTACCTGACGGCAGAAGAAGAAGAACATAAGATTATTGCCCAGGCTACCACACCAATGGATGATTCCGGCAATTTTGAGGAAGAAAAAGTAAAGGTTAGATATCTGGCCGACTATCCTATTATTGATAAAACCAAGGTTGACCTGATAGATATTGCACCCAACCAGATCGCATCCATCGCCGCATCGCTCATTCCATTTTTGGAACACGACGATGCGAACCGTGCCCTTATGGGATCAAACATGATGCGTCAGGCTGTTCCCCTGCTGAATCCCGAAGTAGCGCTGGTAGGGACGGGAGTAGAGGACAGAGTGGCCAGGGACTCACGGGTATTGATCAATGCTGAAGGCGCTGGTGTGGTTGAATATGTTGACGCTGATGAAATTGTGATCCGGTATGACCGGGATGATAAAGAGCGCCTGGTCAGTTTTGAAGATGATACCAAACATTACTTTCTGACGAAATTCGCCCGTACCAACCAAAATACTTGTGTAAACCTTCGTCCGATCGTTCGAAAAGGAGATAAAGTAGCGCTGGGTCAGGTGCTATGTGAGGGATATGCGACCAAGGATGGCTCTCTGGCATTGGGACGGAATTTAATGGTTGCTTTCATGCCCTGGAAAGGTTACAATTTCGAGGATGCTGTTGTTATTTCTGAAAAGGTATTAAAGGAAGATATTTTCACTTCCATCCATATTGAGGAGTTTACATTAGAGGTCCGCGATACTAAAAGGGGAGTTGAAGAGCTGACCAATGACATCCCCAATGTCAGCGCTGAAGCAACCAAAGATCTTGATGAGAACGGATTGATCCGGATTGGCGCTGAAGTTAATGAAGGGGACATCCTGATTGGAAAAATCACCCCTAAGGGCGAAAGTGACCCTACTCCGGAGGAAAAATTGTTACGCGCTATTTTCGGTGATAAAGCCGGCGATGTCAAAGATGCTTCACTCAAGGCGCCTCCTTCCATGAAAGGGGTTGTAATCGAGAAAAAATTGTTTTCAAGGATAATCAAAGACCGGAAGGCAAAGACAAAAGAAAAAGACGACCTGAAGAAACTGGATGACGAGTACCAGAAAGATATGGCCAAATTAAAGGCTAAAATGATTGAAAAATTAGGCATACTGGTCAATGGGAAAGTTTCTCAGGGGGTTTATAACAATTTCAAACAGGAAGTAATTGCCAAGGGTTCAAAATTTTCCCCCAAAAACCTGAACGAAATTGATTATCTTAATGTTAATCCGAATAAATGGACTACCGACAAAGATAAAAATGACCTGATCAAAATTTTGATCAACAATTATATCATCAAGTTTAAAGAGATCATGGGCGTTCATAACCGCAAAAAATTCGTTGCGGTCGTTGGTGATGACCTTCCTGCCGGCATAGTCCAAATGGCAAAGGTTTATATCGCCAAGAAACGCAAGTTGAAGGTTGGTGATAAAATGGCAGGCCGTCATGGAAATAAAGGGATTGTCGCCCGCATCCAGCGCGAAGAAGATATGCCTTTCCTGGCCGATGGGACACCTGTTGATGTAGTTTTAAATCCGCTGGGTGTACCTTCACGTATGAACCTGGGTCAGATTTATGAGACTATCCTTGGCTGGGCCGGTCAAAAGCTGGGACTTCGTTTTAGTACTCCCATCTTTGACGGAGCTACGATCAACCAGATCAACGATTATCTCGAAAAAGCGGAATTACCCAGAAACGGGAAGATTTATCTCTATGATGGTTTGTCGGGAGAACGGTTTGATCAACCGACTACGGTTGGGTTCATCTATATGATGAAACTGCATCACATGGTGGATGATAAAATGCATGCCCGTTCCATTGGGCCTTATTCCCTGATCACTCAACAACCTTTAGGAGGGAAAGCCCAGTTCGGAGGTCAGCGTTTTGGTGAAATGGAAATCTGGGCGCTGGAAGCTTTCGGCGCTGCCAATATTTTACTGGAAATTCAGACTGTCAAATCCGACGATGTGATTGGTCGTGCCAAAGCCTACGAAACGATTGTTAAAGGTGAAAATATGCCGGTTCCGGGCATTCCGGAATCATTCAATGTCCTGATCCATGAATTGCGTGGCTTGGGATTGAATCTCACGTTTGATTAAAAATCCGGGCAAGATAATGCCTGCATTTATAAATGTGAATTTCAGTTTTTTGTTTTTCAACCGACAAATAAAATAATATGGCTTACAGAAAAGACGGTCAGGTAAACAGCAGCTTTTCAAGGATCACTATTAGCCTTGCTTCACCGGAAAAAATCCTTGAAATGTCCAGTGGTGAAGTTCTGAAACCTGAAACGATCAATTACAGAACCTATAAACCTGAACGGGACGGTCTGTTCTGCGAACGGATATTTGGCCCGGTAAAGGATTGGGAATGCCATTGCGGTAAATACAAGAGGATCCGGTATAAAGGGATCGTTTGCGACCGATGTGGCGTTGAAGTGACTGAAAAAAAGGTCAGAAGAGAAAGGGTTGGCCATATCCAGCTGGTAGTTCCGGTTGCCCATATTTGGTTTTTCCGTTCACTGCCTAATAAAATTGGTTCCCTTCTTGGGTTACCAACCAAGAAACTGGAATCAATCATTTATTATGAAAAATTTGTTGTCATCAATCCTGGTATCAAAAAGGCTGATGGCATCAATTATCTTGATTTCCTTTCGGAAGAAGAATACTTCGAAATCATTGATAAACTACCTCAGGACAATCAATATCTCGATGATGCAGATCCCAACAAATTTGTTGCCAAAATGGGAGCTGAAGCGCTTTCTGATCTACTGTCCCGTCTTGACCTGGATAAGGAATCTTATGATCTGAGATATAAAGCAAATACTGAGACCTCCCAACAACGTAAGGCGGAAGCGCTGAAACGGCTACAGGTTTTTGAATCTTTCCGCGATGCCCAGAAACGCCTTGAAAATCGTCCCGAATGGATGATCGTTAAAGTTGTCCCGGTTATTCCTCCTGAACTCAGGCCATTGGTGCCATTGGATGGTGGACGTTTTGCAACATCCGACCTGAACGATCTTTATCGCCGCGTTATTATCCGGAACAATCGGTTGAAAAGACTGATTGAAATTAAAGCTCCCGATGTTATCCTTCGTAACGAAAAAAGAATGTTGCAGGAAGCAGTCGATTCATTATTCGACAATTCCCGTAAAGCCAGCGCGGTTAAAACAGAATCGAACAGGGCTTTAAAATCACTCTCCGATAGCTTAAAAGGCAAGCAGGGACGTTTCCGCCAGAACCTTCTGGGTAAACGTGTTGATTATTCCGGCCGTTCGGTCATTGTAGTTGGACCGGAATTGAAACTAAATGAATGCGGCCTTCCAAAAGATATGGCTTCTGAACTATTCAAGCCATTCATTATCAGAAAGATGCTGGAGCGCGGAATTGTTAAAACCGTGAAATCGGCCAAGAAAATTGTTGACCGTAAAGATCCGGTCGTATGGGATATCCTGGAAAATATCCTGAAAGGGCATCCAGTCATGTTGAACCGGGCCCCTACACTGCACCGTTTGGGGATCCAGGCATTCCAGCCAAAACTTATTGAAGGTAAGGCCATTCAACTTCACCCCTTGGTTTGTACCGCTTTTAACGCGGACTTCGACGGTGACCAGATGGCTGTTCATGTTCCCCTGGGAAATGCAGCCATTCTTGAAGCCCAGCTTCTGATGCTGGCTTCCCATAATATTTTGAACCCTGCCAATGGCGCCCCCATTACAGTTCCTTCACAGGATATGGTCCTTGGACTATATTATATGACCAAAGCGCGTAAAAGCGAACCCGAACATCCGGTAAGGGGAGAGGGTATGACTTTTTATGCACCGGAAGAAGTAATCATCGCCTTTAATGAGCATAAAGTTGACTTACATGCAATCATTAAAGTAAGGCATACATACTTTGACAACGGGCAGATAGTGACCGGGATTATTGAAACCACTGTCGGAAGAGTAATTTTTAACCAGGTTGTCCCTCCTGAATATGGATATATCAACCAATTGTTGACCAAGAAATCATTGCGTGACATCATCGGCCAGATCCTGAAAAAAACCGGTACGGCAAAAACGGCCAAATTTCTTGATGATATTAAAGACCTGGGGTTCCGGATGGCATTTAAAGGAGGTTTGTCTTTTAACCTGGATGATGTGATCGTCCCCGAAATCAAAGGAAAACTGGTTTCAGATGCTGCTGCTGAAGTTGATGAAGTTGTGAGCAATTACAACATGGGCTTCATCACAAATAATGAAAGGTACAACCAGATCATTGATATATGGACCCATGCTAACTCTCAGTTAACAGTTTCCCTGATGAATCAGCTCACCAAAGACAAGCAGGGTTTTAACCCGGTTTACATGATGCTTGATTCTGGCGCCCGTGGTTCGAAAGAGCAAATCCGTCAGCTTAGTGGAATGCGTGGATTAATGGCAAAACCCCAGAAATCAGGTGCGGCAGGAGGTGAAATTATCGAAAACCCTATCCTCTCAAACTTTAAAGAGGGATTATCTGTCCTGGAATATTTTATTTCCACTCACGGTGCACGTAAAGGATTGGCTGATACCGCTTTGAAAACCGCGGATGCCGGTTATCTTACCCGCCGTCTGGTGGATGTTTCGCAGGATGTGATCATTTCCGAAGAGGATTGCGGGACATTGCGTGGATTGACGATCACTTCATTGAAAAAAGCCGAAGAAGTGGTTGAATCTTTGTATGACCGTATTTTAGGCCGGGTTTCATTGCACGATATCCATCATCCTCAAACGGGTGAACTGATCATTGCTGCCGGTAATGAAATAACAGAGGAATTGGCTCGTATCATTGATGAATCACCACTTGAAGGCGTTGAAATCAGATCAGTTCTTACCTGTGAATCCAAAAAAGGTGTATGCGCTAAATGCTATGGACGTAACCTTGCTACCGGTAGTATGGTAGAGAAAGGGGAAGCTGTTGGAGTAATTGCTGCACAATCCATCGGGGAACCTGGTACCCAGCTGACACTCCGTACTTTCCACGTAGGTGGCGTAGCTGGTGTTAATATCGCAAGCGCTTCCCGTATCGAAGCAAAATATGATGGTGTCCTTGAGATCGAAGAGCTGAGGTCTGTACCCTATAGCGGCGAATCCGGTGAAAAATATGACATTGTGATCGGCCGTTCCGCCGAAATGCGTATTGTCGATAAAAATACACGCATTGCACTCACATCTGCCCACATTCCCTACGGCGCACGGTTGTTTTTCCATCACGATGATGCCGTGAAAAAAGGGCAACTGATCAGTGACTGGGATCCATATAATGCCGTTATTCTTTCTGAAGTGACTGGTAAAGTTAGTTTTGAAAATATTATCGAAAATGTCACCTTCCGTATCGAATCTGATGAGCAGACCGGTTATCATGAGAAGGTAGTAATCGAAACGCGACAGAAAGCAAAAAATCCTGCCATTAATATCCTTTCTGCCATCGGTGAAGTGATCAAGGTGTATGATATTCCTGTTGGCGCCCACATCAATATTGAAGACGGTACCAGCATCAAAGCAGGAGAGGTCCTTGTGAAAATCCCCCGTGCCATTGGTAAAGCAGGCGATATTACGGGAGGGCTGCCACGCGTCACCGAACTGTTTGAAGCACGTAATCCTTCGGATCCTGCTGTTGTTTCTGAAATTGATGGAGTTGTTTCCTTCGCAAAAAAACTGAAACGGGGTAACCGCGAAGTTATCATCACATCAAAAACAGGAGAAGAAAAACGATACTTGGTCCCAACAACCAAACAGATCCTCGCTCAGGAAAATGACTATGTAAAAGCCGGGACAGCATTATCAGACGGCGCCCTTACCCCCAGCGATATCCTCGCCATCAAAGGGCCTATGAAAGTTCAGGAATATATCGTCAATGAAATCCAGGAAGTTTACCGGTTACAGGGAGTAAAAATTAACGATAAACACTTCGAAACCATCGTCCGCCAGATGATGCGTAAAGTTGAAGTGGAAGATCCTGGCGATTCGCGTTTTCTGGAAGGAGAACTGATCAATAAGATTGATTTCCAGGACGAAAATGATTGGATCTACGGGAAAAAGGTTGTGGAAGACCCGGGCGATTCAACTACGCTCAAAGCGGGGCAGATTATCAGCGCCAGGAAACTGCGCGATGAAATTTCGATGCTGAAACGGAAAGATAAAAATCTGGTGGTAGCCCGTGATGCAAAACCGGCCACTGCTTTCCAAATCCTTCAGGGAATCACCCGCGCTTCATTGCAAACTAAAAGTTGGCTCTCTGCAGCATCATTCCAGGAAACAACGAAAGTTCTTACCCAGGCTGCTATTAATGCCCGTCAGGACGATCTCATGGGGCTGAAAGAAAACGTCATTGTGGGCCACCTTATCCCGGCAGGCACTGGCCTGCGTGAATATGAGAACCTGATCGTAGGTAGTAAAGAAGATTATGAAATGCTTCTTGCCTCCAAGGAAGAAGAATAATAATATTCGTATTATGCAAGAAAAAAGCAATCCGGTCAACCAGATCAACATCGAAATTTCAGAGGAAGTAGGTGAAGGCATCTATTCTAATCTTGCTATCATAACCCATTCCCCCACTGAATTTATTATCGATTTTTTAAAGATGATGCCAGGCGTTCCAAAGCCCAAGGTTAAATCCCGTATCATTCTTACGCCTCAACATGCAAAACGCTTGTTCAAAGCGTTAAAGGAAAATTTATCAAAGTATGAATCCGCACATGGCGAAATTAAGGATCCAGGCGGAGAGATGGCCTACAACCTTCCTGTTCCTACTGCGCAGGCCTGAGAATACCCCAGGGCTGACAAAATTCCCCTGAACTTTCATGGTTCAGGGGTGATGATTGCATTCTTAGGTTTTAAATTCGTTCATTAATATTTCAAATGACGAAAAAGGTATAGACGAAATGCCTTAATTTGTACTTTTATCAAAATTTTCCTGGAGTGCCTTCTTATGTGATACGGAATGTTGTTTTTATTGGTGCCGGGAGACTGGCTACCCATCTGGCTGTCGCATTGACAAAACGGAATGTTGCAGTCATCCAGGTTTACAACTGGACACCTGAAAGAGGTAAAAAACTTGCAAAACGTATTGGTGCGGAATATATCTCCGATCTCGCAAAAATCACTCCAAAGGCGGATCTGTATGTGTTCGCGGTTACCGATTCAGTCCTGCCCGAACTTACTCAAAAGATCCGTTTAAAGGACAAACTTGTCGTTCATACCTCCGGATCACTGGATATGAAAATCCTTGAATCCGTCTCCTCCAGGCAAGGAGTATTTTATCCTTTGCAGACTTTTACAGGGAAGAAGGCTATCCCTTTCCGAAATATTCCGATTTGTATTGAAGCGGCCACAACCTCCGACGTGGATTTACTCGACCGAATGGCGCGGCTTCTTACAGACCAGGTATATGTTATTAATAGCGAAAAACGGAAATGGCTCCACATGACCGCCGTTTTTGCCGGTAATTTTTCCAATTTTATGTACACCATTGCTGCCAATCTGTTGAGAGAAAAGAAATTACCGTTCGATCTTGTAAAACCATTGATAAAACAGGTAGCGCTGAATGCACAACATGACGATTTATTCTCGCTTCAGACCGGACCTGCAGTAAGGGAAGATTCCAATGTACTTGATCAGCACCGGATTTTATTATCGGTCTATCCCCGGTACCTGGAGATTTATCAGCTCATCAGCAATAACATTATACACTATAAAAAAGAACATGGGAAATTATAAAGAACTGCTCAAAGACATCAATACATTCATTTTTGATTACGACGGAGTGTTGACCGATGGAAGTGTTATGATGACAAACGAAGGTGAGGCATACCGGGTATCCAACGTGAAAGACGGATACGCGCTCCAACTTGCAAAAAAGAAAGGTTACAACGTCGCTGTGATATCCGGGGCACATTCACAATCCATGGCCCATAGGATGAAAGCTCTTCAAATTTCTGATATGTATCTTGGGATTGAAAAAAAACGTGATGTATTCCTTGAATACCTGAAGAACCACAATCTCAAAGCTTCACAGGTTTTATTTATGGGGGATGATATCCCTGATTATGAAGTGATGCTTGAGGCCGGAGTGCCAACCTGTCCTGCTGATGCAGCTGAAGAAATCAAGAAGGTGGCTAAATATATTTCTCACCTCGATGGGGGCAAAGGTTGTGTGCGTGATGTGATCGAACAGGTTCTTAAGCTTCAGGGTAAATGGATGAACAACGATGCTTATCACTGGTAAATGAAGTGAAAAAAATATAAACATGGATGGAAAATCACTCTCCGGTTTGGATAAATTGAAGGCTCTCTGCCGATTGGTCCGGTTGCCTGACCTGCTGATTATAATTCTTACTCAATATTTGCTCAGGTACTGTGTCCTTATTCCTTTTCTGTATTCGGGCGCTCCAACCTCACACAGTACCCTGATGGACTTTTCCCTGATGGTCCTGGTAACGGTCTTGATAGCCGTGGGTGGCTATGTGATCAATGATTATTTTGATGTAAAGATTGATCAGATCAATCGTCCTGATAAACTTGCAGTAAACCGGATCATTTCACCACGGGGAGCTATAAAACTTCACATGATCCTCAATGCCATCGCTGTTTTGATTGGGTTTTATCTGGCTTATCGCGTCCGGGCGTTTAGTCTTGCGATCATTTTCCCTTTCCTTTCAGGCCTTTTATGGCTTTATTCGGCTAAATACAAAAGGGTATTGGTTTGGGGCAATATAATCGTTTCTGTCCTTTCAGCATTTGTAATTCTCATTGTTTGGTTATTTGAATTTTTCTGGATACGGATGGATTCCGGATTGTTTGCCACGGTCATTTCTGACCTGGGGTGGGTTACCAGGGTATTTCTTGCCTATGCCCTTTTTGCATTCCTGGTTTCTCTTTTCAGGGAAATCATTAAAGATATGGAGGATTGCAAAGGGGATGAGCCAAACGATTGTCGTACGATTCCGGTCGTTGCAGGGATGAAATTTTCATCATTCATTGTAGCTTCCCTTGTTTTTGTCACCATGGTATTATTGGCATATGGACAATTTCTCCTCTTCCGTTCGGGTTTAAAACTGCTTTTCTGGTATTTTCTGATCGCAGTCCAATTCCCTGCTCTTTCCCTCCTGATAAATATCTTCAAAGCAAAAGAGAAAACCGATTTCCATTATCTGAGCCTGTTATCAAAACTGATCATGGTTGCTGGTATCCTATCCCTGGAGATTATTTTAATCACAAGCTAAAAGACCATGATTGACGTCCGATTGAAAGGAAGGCATATCATTTTAGCATCAGAATCGCCCCGGCGCCAGTATCTTTTAAAAGAACTTGGTTTCGATTTTGAGATCTGTGCCATGCATCTGGAAGAAACCTATCCGGCCGGTCTTACCCCGGTTCAAATTGCCTGTTATCTTGCTGAAATGAAGGCGAATAGTTTTGATACTGCCCGTCTGGATAAAAACTCGATTATATTGACAGCCGATACCATTGTTTCGATAGGGGATGAGATCCTTGGTAAACCTCGGAATCATTCGGAAGCGGTTGATATGTTGAAAAAGTTATCAGGATGCAGGCATGAAGTGATAACGGCCGTTTGTTTGAAATCAAAGCAAAAAACCAGAATTTTCTACGTTCTTACTTCAGTGACATTTAAGGAATTGACCAACGAGGAGATCAATTATTATATTGAAAATTTCAGGCCTTTTGACAAAGCCGGTGGCTATGGCGTTCAGGAGTGGATCGGTTATATCGGTATCACCAACATCGATGGTTCGTTTTTTAATGTGATGGGCTTACCCGTGAGAGAACTGTATGAAGAACTGTTGGCGTTCTGAAGAACTATTTAATCAGATGGCAGTTGCATTCAGTTGAATCGCCAATAGCGATCAGGGAAACGTCATCGATAAAATAGAAGCTTGATTTAAATAGTGAATCAGTTAACGATTGCATATGAATGTGCCAGAAATCATCTCCTTTTGAGAAATTGCCCAAAGTCAAAAATCGTTCCTTCCCCTTTGCTCTGTATATCCCAGAGATATACATCCATTCATTTTGATCATCAAGGCGCTGGCCACAGGTGAGCGGAACGTGATCAAGACTGGCTTTTCGCGCTTGCTGTATTTTCAACTCATTAACTGACAGAACCGCCCCGATCTCCCGCGCCGCATAAGAACATTCGCCCAGACTAACAAATGCGCTGATGCAATAAAGTTGTCCCGCGATAAGTGCAGAATCCAATAATGTCTCAATATATTCGAAAAATTCGTTCCGGTTCAGGTAATAAAACTGCAGACCGGCGTATGCATGACCAGAATGTGCGACCTGCCCTCCTTTTTTATTAAACTCAGTTCCATATTCCAGATCCGGGCTGCAATCGTTGAAATAATCCGGAGTAGCTATGTTTGGGCTGAACCAATGGCTTGCCAGATAGATCTGGCCAGGTTGATCAGGACATCGGGCATATTTTTCGAAATCCGGGTTCATGATCAGATTTTGGGAAAACAATATGGCCGGCAGCAGAAGATTAAGGATGAAAACAAAGCGGTACATGACGGGTAATTAAAAAAGAACCTCAAATCTACAGGATTTCTTGCTAATTTTGAAAACTTTTATTGTATTGAACCCCGCTAAATTTCATACTGAGATGGAAAAACCCTTAATTCTTATTACCAATGATGACAGTTTGAAAGCGCCTGGTATCCGGGCGCTCATCGAAACTATTAGACCACTTGGCAGGATCGTAACTGTAGCCCCCGATCGTCCCCAATCGGGTACTGCACATGCTGTCACCATTTCCCACATGTTAAGGCTGGATTTGGTTTCCAAGTCAACAGATTATGAAGAATATTGTTGTAACGGAACTCCGGCCGATTGCGTTAAACTGGCATTCAAAATAGTACTTAATCGTCGTCCTGATTTTATTTTCTCTGGAATCAATCATGGAACTAACACCTCTATTAATATCATTTATTCGGGCACCATGGCAGCTGTTCTCGAAGGCGCCCTTGCTGGAATACCTTCGGTCGGTTTTTCCCTTAACAACTATAGCCTTAATGCTGATTTTAACCCATCAAAAAAGTTTGTTCGGAACATTGCTGAAAAAGTAATTGCCAACGGGTTACCACAAGGTGTTTGCCTGAACGTCAACATTCCGGATGTGCCTGGTAATTTAATCAAGGGAATCAAGGTTTGCCGCCAATCTGAAGGCACATGGAAGGAAGATTTTGACGAACGGGAAGATCCGAATGGAAGAAAATATTACTGGATGAAAGGTGTTTTTGTCAATATAGGAGACGGTCAGGATACAGATCAATGGGCCCTGGATAATAACTATGTTTCAGTCGTTCCAGTTCAGTTTGATCTTACTGCAACACAGGCCATTGATCCATTAAAAAGCTGGTTTTAATGCGGTATTATATCATTGCCGGTGAGGCTTCGGGTGACCTGCATGCTTCCAACCTGATGAAAGAGCTGAAGGTTGAGGATCCGGATGCACATTTCCGTTGCTGGGGCGGTGATTTGATGCAACAACAAGGTGGTGAATTGGTTAAACATTACCGCAACCTGGCTTTTATGGGATTCCTGGAGGTCATTGAGCACCTTCCGGAAATTCTTAAAAATTTTCGGTTTTGTGGGCGTGATCTGCTCCGGTACAAACCCGATGTTTTGCTCCTTGTAGATTACCCGGGTTTTAACCTGCGAATGGCGAAATTTGCATCGCAACATAGAATACGGGTCTTTTACTATATCTCCCCCCAATTCTGGGCCTGGCGCTCTTCAAGGGTCAGGAAAGTTAAAAAGTGGGTCAATAAAATGTTCGTCATTCTTCCTTTTGAAAAAGATTTCTACAACCTGCATCATTATTCGGTTGACTTTATTGGGCACCCACTCCTGGATGTTATCAATGAACGATCCGATGCAGTTCCCCGGTCACAGTTTCTTGCCTCCAATCAACTTGACGAACGACCTATCATCGCATTACTTCCGGGCAGCAGACGGATGGAAATAAAAAAAATGCTGAGAGAAATGCTGAAAGTTCAGAATTATTTTCCGGATTATCAGTTTGTTATCGCAGCGGCTCCTGCCGAACCCATTACTTTTTATCAGGAATTGATCAGGGGTACAGGAGCCCGGATTATCTGTCATCAAACTTATGACCTCCTCAGATATTCACGGGCTGCATTGGTGACTTCGGGGACGGCCACACTTGAGACCGCGTTGATGCGGGTCCCGCAGATAGTCTGTTATAAAGGGAATTATTTTTCCTATCTCATTGCACGGCAATTGATCCATGTTAATTATATTTCACTGGTCAACTTGATTGCGGGTCGGCCTTTGGTGGTGGAGCTGATCCAAAAAGAAATGAATACGGTTCGTCTGGCGGAGGAATTAAAGAATATCCTGAATGAAGGAACTATCCGTCAATCTATGATTATGGGGTATGATGACCTGAAGACGAAACTGGGTGGCGTGGGCGCCTCTTCCCGCGCAGCAAAACTCATCAGAAAATATTTACTGCTTCCTGTCCTTTTGCTCCTGTTTTCATTAACGGGATTATCGCAGCAAACCAGACAGAAAGAGCTGATCGATTCAGGAATCATGAAAGCTAAGTTATCAGATTATAAAGCCGCATTGGCTGATTTCAATGAGGCCATCCTGATCGATTCAACCGAAGCTGAACCCTGGTATAACAGGGGGGTCGTTAAAAGTGAGCTAATGGATTATCAAGGCGCTTTAAGCGATTTTACAAGGGTGATCCGGATCCGCCCGGCTTACCCGGAACCTTATTATAACCGGGGTCTGGCAAAAGATTATCTGAAAGATTACAGGGGCGCCATTCAGGATTATTCGAAGGCTATAGCGCTTAAAGCTGATTTTCCGGAAGCTTTTCACAACAGGGGACTTGCCTGGTTTGACCTGGGAAATTATCAGGAATCAATTGACGATTTTACGCGGGCGCTGCAGTACAAACCTTTGTTCCCCGAAGCCTATTATAACCGAGGGCTTAGTCGCTTTAATAATGATGATTTTTCAGGAGCTGTCCAGGATTTCAATGAAGCTATTCGTCTTGATTCATCTCAGTATGAATATTATTCCAGCCGCGGAGCAGCTAAAGCAGCCTCTTTATCCTATGATGAAGCCGTTACTGATTTTAAAATTTCTTTAAGTATCAATCCTGATGATACAGATACAGAAAAAAACCTGGCATTGGCTTATCTCTATCTCAAACAATTCAAAGAGGCAGAAGCATTATATACGCGCATTCTCCAAAACAATCCTGATGAACCTGAAATACTGGCAAACAGAGGCGTAGCCCGGAATAATCTTGGGAATAAACCCGGGGCTTGTGAAGATTGGAAATTAGCTTCACAATTAGGCTCAGAAAAATCCAAATCATATTTGCTGAAATTTTGTGAATAAATGTTGTATTACTTTTTAGTATTTATCCGGATTAAGCGAATAGTACTATTGTAATACATCATGAACCCATGGCGTCCCTTTCCCATGCTCCGGCTGGTATTCCCATTTCTGGCAGGGATCATTACTGCATTGTCCCTTGGCGCCCTCATTTTACTTCCGGTTTGGCCTGCAGTAATATTGCTGGTCCTCTTGTACTTTTCCCCCCGGATGTCCCGTACCCTCATGAGTTACCGTACCAGATGGATGCCGGGTCTTTTCATATACGGATTTCTCTTTCTGATCGCATTTCAGTTGACGATTTTGCACAAACCTTTGGCCTGGAAGGACCATTTTGGGAATAAACCCGAAGGAACATTCCTTGGAATTGTTAGTGAACCACCATCTACCAGATCGAATTATATTAAAACAGTACTTAAGGTTATTCAACGAAGAGACGCTGGCAAATGGGACCCGGTCCGGGGTAAAGCCCTCACTTATTTTTATACAAAGAGAAATAACGACCTTATACAGTACGGGGATGTCATCCTTTTTCATACCGGTTTTAAAAAAATTGCCGACCAGTCAAATCCTCATTCATTCCGGTATGCCACTTACCTTAATATGAAAGGGATCAGTCATCAATCCTATGTTTTTGCATCGAACTGGAAAAAAATCCCTATTCCATCACCCGATTTTTTCAAACGATTTGCCTTTCAATTGAGGGACCGGTTACTGAATATTTTACGAAGCAATGATATTACCGGGAAGGAATTTGCAGTTGCTTCAGCATTATTACTTGGATATGTGGAAGATCTGGATGATGAGCTTCGAAAGGATTATGCTGCAACCGGCGCCATGCACATCCTGTCGGTCTCGGGCATGCATGTTGGGATCATATATGTCTTTCTGGAATTTTTACTTGCTTTTCTCAGCCGGCATAAAACAGGGAGGATTTTAAAAACCATAATTCTCCTCGTTTTTATTTGGTTTTATGCTTTTCTTACCGGATTGTCCCCATGTGTAATGCGGGCAGCAGCAATGTTAAGTCTCCCAATTATTGCAAAATTGTTGGGCCGTCCTTCAGATATTCTGAATATCCTTTCCGCTTCAATCATTTTTATTCTGATGATTGATCCCTTTCTTGTCTTGGATGTTGGCTTTCAGTTATCCTATCTTGCCGTGATCGGGATCGTCTGGCTGTATAAGCCCATCTATGATCTTTTTACATTCACCAGCAGGATCCCGGATAAAATCTGGTCCATTCTTGCCGTATCCATCGCTGCTCAACTCTCAACCTTACCGATCACGTTATATACCTTTCATCAGTTTCCCAACTATTTTATGTTGACCAATATTTTTGTGATTCCCTTATCAAGTCTGATAATTTACGATGGGATACTGGTCCTTGCCACAGGATCAATTCCTTTCATCTGCCATGTTTTAGCCAGGATACTGGACTTCCTGATTTGGTTTTTAAATACCGTTATCCATTTTATTGAACAGCTTCCTTTTTCAACAATCCGTGGGATTTATCCTGGCATACTTGAGATGATGCTGTTATACTTTTTACTTGTAACCGGTTTTCTCTTACTCACCACGCGAAGGTCAACATGGCTTTTTATTTTTATGATCACGCTTCTCATGGTAAATATTTCCATCTTACATACTAAAATACAGCGGCTTAATTCTACGCGCTTTATTGTCTATAATTCCCGGAACAGTTCTTTGTTCCAGTTCAGTTCCCGTGATCATGCTGTCGTCTTTTATGATATTTATACTTTTGCGGACGAAAATTACTTCGTAAAGCTCCGGCAAACCGTTCAGGGCGATCATGATGCGCATGGTATCAGGATCAAAAGATTTAACTGGTTGGAGTCGAAAATCCCTAAAGCCGGTATTCCTAATACTTTTACTGTTTTATCGAAATCAGGCCATTTTTTTAAGTTCTGTGGAAAACGGATTGGGATATTGAATAAAAAGATCCCCAAAGGATTTACAGCGTCAATGCCATTGGATTATCTGATTATATCTGGCAATCCGGTTGTCAACCTGAGAGATGTACAAAAGATCTTCCGGCCCGGCATGGTCATTCTGGATGGAAGGAATTCAGGCTTTCGGATAAACCAGTGGCTTGACACAGCAAAAACAATGAAAATCCCATGTCACTCTGTCAATAAGAATGGCGCTTTCGAAATAGAATTTTAATAAAATAAAAAAGTATTTGTTAATTATAAAAGTTTCCTTACTTTTGCACCTCTTAAAGAGGATCGGTAGTTCAGCTGGTTAGAATGCCGCCCTGTCACGGCGGAGGTCGCGGGTTCGAGTCCCGTCCGGTCCGCAAACAAAAAAGCCCACATGAAAATGAGGGCTTTTTTGTTGTCTTTTACAGAGGCTATTTAGCGTAACTTACAGCGCGGGTTTCACGGATAACGGTGATCTTGATCTGACCCGGATAGGTCATTTCGCTCTGGATTTTTTTGGAAAGATCAAAGGAAAGCTGATTGGCTTCCACATCGGTAACTTTATCGGCTCCGACAATGACACGTAACTCACGCCCGGCTTGAATAGCAAATGTTTTTACCACACCCGGGTAACTGAGCGCCAGTTCTTCAAGATGTTTCAACCGTTCAATATAAGCTTCAACAACTTCACGCCGCGCACCGGGCCGTGCGCCTGAAATCGCGTCGCATACCTGTACAATGGGGGAGATCAGATTGTTCATTTCCATCTCATCATGGTGTGCGCCGATGGCATTGATAATTTCTGGTTTTTCCTTGAATTTTTCAGCTGTCTTCATCCCCAGAATAGCATGAGGAAGGTCTGGCTCATTATCCGGCACTTTTCCAATATCATGCAACAGACCTGCGCGTTTTGCTAGTTTGGGGTTCAATCCCAATTCAGCAGCCATGGTCGCTGATAATTTAGCTACTTCGATGGAGTGCTGTAAAAGGTTTTGACCGTATGAGGAACGGTATTTCATTTTTCCGATCATCCTGACCAACTCATGATGCATGTTGTGAATCCCTAAGTCGATGGTGATCCGTTTTCCGGTTTCAATAATTTCCTGTTCTAACTGTTTCCGTGTTTTGGCAACTACCTCTTCAATCCTGGCGGGGTGTATCCTTCCGTCGGTCACCAGTTTATGCAATGATAACCGGGCGATTTCACGTCTGACCGGGTCAAATCCAGAAAGGATAATGGCATCCGGAGAATCGTCAATGATGATTTCAACGCCGGTAAGTGATTCCAAAGTACGGATGTTACGGCCTTCGCGACCAATAATTCGTCCTTTGATCTCTTCACTTTCAATATTGAATACTGAAACTGTATTTTCAATGGCATGTTCCGATGCCGTTCGTTGGATGGTCTCGATGATGATCTTCTTGGCTTCTGTATTGGCAGTCAGTCGCGCTTCATCAATAATATCTTTTACCTGGACAATGGCTTCTGATTTGGCTTCTTCCTTCAGGGTTTCAATCAGTTGACCTTTTGCCTCAACAGCCGAAAGACTGGATATAGCCTCAAGCTTATCTACCTGGATTTTTAAAGCTTTATCCAGATCCGATTGTTTTTTATTGATAATTTCAAGTTGCTGCGAAAGATTTTGCTTGATGGTAACATTCTCTTTTTGCTTCTTGGCAAGTTCTTCCATTTTCTGATTCAGGGAACCTTCTTTTTGCTTTAAGCGGTTTTCATTACGGGCAAGTTCTTCATTTTTTTCATGAATATACTTCTCGTGTTCACCTTTTAATTGCAAAAATTTTTCTTTAGCCTGGAGAATCTTTTCTTTTCTTACAACTTCAGCCTTTTCCATTGCTTCCTTGAGCAGGCTGTCACGCTTGCGCTCTAATGAGCGGTTCATGATGGTACCGGTTAAGATACCCCCGATGATGATCCCGCTTACAGCAAAAATGATTAATATAAATGTTTCTCCCATGGTAACTTTATTTTTCCCGGATCCTTAAAACGAGTTTCCGGCGATGGTTAATACTATGGAGGAAGTTGAGGGAAATAAAAAACCCGCATTCTCCAGCGAGGTATTGATAAACCTCAATTGACACGAATAGGGCAGCCAAACTTTTCGAACGTCCACTGTCGGGATTTCCACCCCGAACATTCCAACGGATCGGAATGGCGAGGCCTGTCCTACGAGTAAATGAGCTTTCCCTAATATTTGTAATGTTAGGTTTACAAACTGTCTGAACGAATGCGGGTAAATCTTCAGATATTTTCAAAGAACAGGCTAGGCTTAATCCTTAAGTTGTTCATCCAGAATCTGGTCCATTTCCAGCAGCTTTAATTCCCATTGAGTCTCGTTTTCCGATAGCAACTGCTCGTTTTGTAAGAAACTGGTAGCATATTCAAGTGCAACCATGGCCAATAGATCCTGCTTATCTTTATACGCATAACTTGCTGAATAATCTTTTATCCTGTTATCGATTAACTTCGCTGCTTTGCGAAAAAGCTCCTCATGTTCTTTTTCTATAGCCAAACGGTAAATCCGTTCAGCGACAGGTATGGATATGGAGAGTTCGTCCATTGATTGATTGCTGGTCTTTTATTAAGTATTTAGAAGCCCTATACATTTATCGATTTCCCGCACAAGTTCGTTGATTTTTAATTTTGCCTCAACGTTCCCTTCTTTTTGTTCCAGTGTTTTAGCTATTTTTAGAAGTTTAATCCTTTCTTCAAGTTGTTTAATGGTTTCTTTTTGATGGTTGTTTATTGTTTTTAACTCTTGAATCTCAGTGATATATTGTTTATTTTCTGCTTTCAGTACCTCATACCTCCCGATTAATTTCTTCAACTTGTATTGAATTCCGGTGACAAGAGTTAAAACTTCACTCATGGTGCTATGGATGTTCTCTCGTACTTAGAATTTATGCAAAGATAATTCTTTTTTTTCTTTTTTTTCAACAAACCCTATTACCTTTTATCACTGAACCGGATTAAAGGAAAATCAATTTGATATCCTTACGCCATGAATGAAGAATTTCTTTATTACCTATGGAAATTTCGGTTGTTGTATCCCGAACTGATAACAGTACAAGGTGAATCCCTGGTAATCCTCCATCCGGGAGAAAGGAATACTGACAGCGGACCCGACTTTCTCAATGCTCGTCTTCGAATAGGGAAAACGGTCTGGGCTGGTAACGTCGAAATCCATATTCATGCCTCGGATTGGTTTAAACATCGCCACCAGGACGATCCTGCTTATAACAACATAATCCTTCATGTTGTATATGAAAATGACTTATGTATAAAGCATGAAAACAAATTTAATTTTCCGACCCTGGTAGTGAAAAATCAGTTCCCTCACCGGATCAGCGATAATTATCAGTCATTGATGCTAAACAAACAATGGATTCCGTGTTATAATCAGATAATAAACCTTAAGGACCCGGTTTTTCTTCTATGGTCACCGGGCCTGACCATAGACCGTCTGAGGTCTAAATCCGAAGTTATCGACCAAATCTGGGAAAGTTGCCAGAAAGACTGGGAAGAAACTTTTTACCGGTACCTTTCTATGAACTTCGGATTTAAAATCAATTCCCTCCCTTTCGAATTGTTAGCTAAATCATTGCCCTTGAGAATTATTCGCCAACATGTCCATCATTATTTTCAGCTTGAAGCATTGTTGTACGGCCAGGCGGGTATGCTTGAAAGGAAATCCCCCGGTGATTATCCTACAAAATTAGCGTCGGAATATTCATTTCTCCGACAGAAATACGGACTAAACCCAATCCCGGTTCAATACTGGAAATTTCTAAGGCTCAGACCCTCCAATTTCCCAACCCTGAGGATCAGCCAATGGGCTGAGATCCTTCACAGGAATAAGGGCTTCTTTTTCCCCCTGATGGCAGCTGATTCCCTGATGGCTATGAAAACAATGTTGAACGTAAACTCATCGAAATATTGGAATGATCATTACACCTTTGATAAAACATCGGTATATCAGGTTAAACTCCTTGGGGATCAGAGCGTTAACTTGTTAATTATAAATGGTATCGTGCCCTTCATGTTTAATTATGGGGAAAAACAATCCCAGCCGTTAATAAAGGAAAAAGCCATCCGGATACTCGAACAACTCCCTGCTGAAGAAAATAGCCTGATCAGCAAATGGGAAAAAACCGGAATAAATAGTGAAAATGCACTTCAAACGCAGGCCTTGATTGAATTAAAACATTCTTACTGTGAAAAGAAAATATGCCTGCATTGCAGGATTGGAAATGCATTACTTGCCGCGAAAGAAAAAGAAATATGAAAAACATGGACCTTTTCCGACTGTTCAGCGATTATTTTTCGTTCAATAAAGCAGAACAAAAAGGGATATTTGTTCTTGGTATCATTTTGTTCCTTGTGGTCTTGGCCAACAGTGTGATCCCGCGTGAGCTGGTAAATCCTCCTGCTGACTATACTGCTTTTGAACAAGAAGTCAGGGCATTTGAAATTGCCTGGCAAAAAGCTGAAGATTCTATCGCATCTGCGCGGTTAAAGAAATTCCAAACCTATTCAAACCGCCAGGGTTTTTATAATTATGATACAGGCCTTACCGGCAAACCGGTTAAGAAATCTGAAGTTTTTTTGGAATTGAATGCTGCCGACACGTTTGACTTACAACGGTTAAAAGGAATTGGTTCTTCTTTTGCGCGACGAATTGTCAATTACCGTAAAAGGTTAGGCGGTTTTAACGATAAAAAGCAACTCCTGGAAGTATTCGGGATGGATCATGTACGTTATGATGAAATTGCCGAAAATGTTTGGGTGGAGCCTGATTCAGTTCACCCGATCAACCTTAACTATATTACATTCAAAGAGCTTTTGCGACACCCGTATTTCCCCTTTGAAATAACCAAAGCCATTATGATTTACCGGCAGAAAAATAAAAAGTTCAAGCAATTGGAGGAATTGAAAGGAATTGAGGGGATCAATGATTCAATCTATAAGAAGATCACAGTGTATTTGATGATCAATCCCTGAAAGAATTATTTCTTGATGTGGTATATGATCTCAGGAGGCGTATCCGGCGTCTTATCAGTAGGAGAGTCTTTTTGCTGCCCGGATTTATTTGAAGTGGTCTGTTCATCTGGTATTTCTCCCTTCTTCCAGTAAGCATCTTCAGGATCGTCATCATCAGGTTCATCTCCCCAATCATATTCTTTTTTCTGGGGGCCGTAATTTCTGTAATAAATAGCCAGGACTAGTCCTGCCAATAAGCCCATCAGATGTGATTCCCACGAGATCGGCTGATGGGGAAAAAGCTGCGGAAATAATCCCCAGATAAGCCCCCCATAAAGGAAAGCAACGAGCATAGTGATCACCATCAGGCTCTTCTCGCGCCGGATGATCCCGCTGAAAAAAAGAAATGAGACCAACCCGTAAATGATACCACTGGCGCCAATATGAATACCGTTTCCCCGTGCAAAAGTCCATACCCATATACCGGTTATTACATATAAGAGACCTAAGATGAGCCAGGCTATTTCTTTATAAAAATAAAAAAGAAATGCGCCAAGGATAAGCAGCGGAATTGAATTGGCAAACAAGTGAGCCCAGTCAGCATGGAGCAAAGGGGCCGTCACAATACCAATCAACCCCCTGGCTTTCAGTGGGATTAGTCCATAATCGTTCAAATTCAGAGTAAAAATATTATCTATGGCTTTGATGATCCAAAGCAGGATCACAAACAAAACCGGATAGACAAGACTCTGGTAAATTCTTTTTTTTTCTGGTTCAACCATCCTGTTAAATTCCCGTTAAAATTAGTTAAAATTGAAACGGCTCATGGATGCAATAGGAAAAAAAGGTACTTTTGAACCCCAAAACCATTGTTTAATAAGCAATTTCAAATGGATATCAATATTTGTAATTCAATGAAAAGAAGGCTGACATTCATCCTTATCCTCTTGTTTTCTCCCGGTTTGCTCCTGGCTCAAACCTCCCATACTGATCCCAATGCCGGAATAAAAAAATATAATACGGCGATGCAGATCATCAAATTCGCTTATGTTGATACTATTAATGAAGGTAAACTTGTTGAAAACGCCATTATTGAAACCCTGAAGGAGCTTGATCCTCACTCTATGTATATTTCGAAAAAAGATGTACAGAAAGCGAATGAACCCCTGGAGGGTAATTTTGATGGTATCGGGGTCCAATTTGAGATTTTGCAGGACACCATAACGGTCGTCCACCCTGTACCCGGAGGGCCATCCGACAAATTGGGTATCATGTCGGGAGATAAAATCATTAAAATTGAAGGAGAAATAGTCACTGGGAAAAAAATAACGAGCCAGTTTGTTCTTGATCACCTTCGAGGAAAAAGAGGAACTAAAGTAACTGTTTCCATATACAGGAAAGGGAAGAAGGATCTGATGGATTTCACCATCGTTCGCGATAAAATTCCCATCAATAGTGTAGATGCAGTATACATGATAAAACCGGGGGTGGGTTATATCAACCTCAATAAATTTGCGCAGAATTCCATTCAGGAGTTTACTGATGGAGTGAAAAAGCTCAGGTCGGAAGGGATGAAAAGTCTGATCCTTGACCTGAGAAACAACTCTGGGGGGTATATGGGTACAGCAATTGAATTGTCAGATGAATTCCTTAACGCCGGGAAACTGATCGTTTATACCGAGGGTGTGAGAAGTCAAAGGGAAGATTACCTGTCTACTTCAAAAGGACTTTTTGAGACCGGAAAATTGGTGATCATGATCAATGAAAATTCAGCCTCTGCCAGTGAAATTGTTTCCGGCGCCATTCAGGATTGGGATAGGGGATTGATCGTGGGACGGAGATCTTTCGGAAAAGGATTGGTCCAACGGCCTTTTCAGTTGCCCGACAGTTCCCAGATGAGGCTGACTACGGCAAGATATTACAACCCCTCGGGTAAATGTATCCAAAAATCTTATGCGGAGGGAGTAGATAAATATTATGATGATTTTAAAAACCGCGTGAAACATGGTGAGCTGATCCATCCCGACAGCATTAAATTTCCGGATTCACTGAAATATTATACCTCGCGGAAAAGGGTAGTTTATGGTGGCGGTGGAATAATGCCCGATGTATTCGTCCCCTGGGATTCGACCATCATTTCTGATTATTATCTGGATCTTCGCCGGAAAAACGTGATCAATTCCTTCGTGGGTCAATATGTTGATAAAAACCGGAAATTATTTCAGAAATCTTTTCCTCTTTTTACAACATTCGATAAGGGTTTTCAGACTGACGATGCCTTCATGAATGACTTTTTTGCTTATGCCGAAAAAGAGGGAGTAAAAAAGGATGAAAAGGGATATAGCGCTTCTGAAAACCTGATAAAGTCGCAACTAAAAGGTTTGATTGCCCAGAAACTTTGGGATATGACAGAAATGTATACGGTAATCAATCAATTCGATGAGGAGGTACTAAAAGCAGTTGAAGTGATTGAAGACGATGCCCTATTTGAGAAACTCAATATCGACCGGTAATAAAAGCAGGGATTCTCATCCTTTACCTTTTTTATATATCGCCCTTCCGGTGATGAATGAACCGGAATTGCTTACCCGGACACTTGTTTGTATTGGCGCACAAACATACCGGAGGTTCAAGGTATATATTTGCGTTAACCAGCCGGAAGGATGGTGGAAAGACCCTTCCAAAAAACCAGTTTGTGATAATAACCATCAGACCCTTGATATGCTGCGAAGTGTTAAAGGATTTGACATGGAAGTACTCGACTATTCATCCATAGGGAAAGGCTGGAAGGGAAAAAGACATGGAATCGGGCAAGCCAGGAAGGTACTGATGGATGAGATCACCAAATTGGCCGGGCCGGAAGATTATATCATCAGTATGGATGCTGATACTACCTTTACAGAAGACTATTTTTTATCCATTGCCAATAATTTTAATGAACATCCGGAAGCGGTGGCATTGAGCGTTCCATATTTTCATTTGCGGGTTGAGGATGAGAAGGCTACAAGAGCTATTTTAAGATATGAGATATACATGCGCCATTATTTTCTGAACCTTGGCAGGATTGGATCCCCATTTGCCTTTACGGCGCTTGGCTCTGCAATGGCATTTCCGGTGTGGGCTTACCGCGCAACAGGTGGGATGGCGCCGAAATTAAGTGGCGAGGATTTTTACTTTTTACAAAAACTACGGAAATTCGGGAACCTACTACTCTGGAATGATGTTATTGTTTATCCTGAGGCTCGCTTTTCCGATCGGGTCTTCTTTGGGACTGGCCCTGCTATGATCAAAGGAGGAGCAGGCGACTGGTCGAGCTATCCCGTTTACCCGATATCTCTTTTTAACGACCTTTTGGAAACTTATCTTCTTCTTCCGCTTTTCTATTTTGAAACATTGGAAAACAATGTGGTAAGGTTTCTTAAAGAGGTGACGAAGGAGAAAGATCCTTTTCAATTACTTCGTGAAAATCACAAGGATCTGGAGCACTTTACCCGTGCCTTTCATGAAAAATTGGATGGATTAAGAATTTTACAGTTTCTTAAAACAATGAATTCTGATACAGGGATAACGGATGAAGTGAATCTACGACACTTTTTCATGACTTACTATCCTGAAGCTGAAGCCAGATTGAGTATCAGCTGGGATCATTTCTCTTTTCAAAACGCAACACTTCTGGATTTGGAAAAAATCAGGTCATTCCTGTTTGAGAAGGAAATGGAATTCCGTTTTAATTCAGTATTCCCGTAACAAGTCGTGCCGCTTCCTCCAATGTAACCGCTGAATGGACTTGTAATCCCGATTCGTCAATTATTTTCTTCCCCTCTGTGGCGTTTGTCCCCTGAAGCCTGACAATAATGGGAATATTGATCTTGCCAATATTCTTACAGGCATCAACGATGCCCTGGGCTACGCGATCGCACCGCACAATCCCTCCGAAAATGTTAACAAGTATGGTTTTTACAGCCGGATCCTTTAAAATGATGCGAAATCCTTCTTCAACTTTTTTAGTACTGGCAGAACCTCCGACATCAAGAAAATTGGCAGGATCGCCTCCCGACAATTTAATGATGTCCATCGTGGCCATGGCGAGGCCGGCGCCGTTCACCATACAGCCAACATTACCGTTGAGCTTTACATAATTCAGGTCATGACGGGAGGCTTCTACTTCAATCGGGTTTTCTTCCTCGTAATCACGCATGATAGCTATATCCGGATGTCTGAACAGGGCATTGTTATCGATGACTATTTTGGCATCGGCAGCGAGAATTTTATTGTCGGAAGTTTTAATTACCGGATTGATCTCAATGAGTGAGGCGTCACTTGCATCATAGGCCTTGTAGATAGCAAAAACAAATCGAACCATATTTTTGTAAGCATCCCCTTTCATTTTCAGGTTAAATGCAACTTTCCTTGCCTGAAATGCCTGCAATCCTATTTTAGGATCAATGTCTTCGACAAAAATGAGTTCCGGCGTCTCCTCAGCTACTTTTTCAATATCCATCCCTCCCCTGGGTGAGTACATTAATACCGTATGGCCTTTCTGTCTGTTTAAGAGAATGCTCAGATATATTTCTAAGGGTTCAGTGGGACCCGGATAATATATATTTTGTTCCACATATATTTTCCGAACTAATTTTCCTTCTTTGGGCGTTTGTGGCGTAACCAGTTTCATCCCAAGGATCTGACCAGCAAGCAACCTGACTTCGTCAATTGATTTAGCCACCTTCACGCCACCGCCTTTCCCTCGTCCGCCAGCATGGATCTGGGCTTTTATTACAAATTTATCGGTTCCGGTTGCTTCCTGAATATACTCTGCTGCCCTGACAGCTTCTTCTTCTGTATTGGCAAGAACACCTTCTGGGACTGCTACTCCGTAATGCTTTAATATCGATTTGCTTTGATATTCATGTAAATTCATACTCAAACTATTTAGGGAGAACCAAAAATAGTGTATTCGCCCCGAACCTCAAAAAAATTCTGGATGAGTTTTATTATCTTTGCCGGTCATTGATTTTATATGATTGTTGCTCGGAATATCGAAAAATCATTCGGCCCCCTTACTGTTCTAAAAGGCATAACTTTATCAATAAATAAAGGGGAGATCGTTTCCATTGTTGGCGCTTCAGGAGCGGGGAAATCGACGCTTCTTCATATTCTAGGGACGTTGGATAAAGCAGATTCCGGTTTTATTGAATTAAACGGGATTAAGGTAAATTACTTGTCTGAGAGAAAAATTTCCGATTTCCGGAACCGCCATATAGGATTTGTCTTTCAGTTTCATCATTTGCTACCTGAATTTACAGCCCTCGAAAATATCTGTATTCCGGCATTTATTGCAAAAAGACCGAAAAAGGAAGCAGAAAATCGAGCCATGGAGCTGCTGGAATTCATGAACCTGAAAGACCGGTCCAATCATAAGCCTTCTGAATTGTCAGGAGGTGAGCAACAACGTGTTGCGGTTGCGCGTGCGCTGGTAAACAATCCGGATGTAATACTTGCTGATGAACCCTCAGGTAACCTTGATTCTAATTCTGCCGTTGAATTACACAAGTTGTTTTTCCGTTTACGCGATACTTTTTCCCAAACCTATATCATTGCAACACACAATACGGATCTTGCAAATATGGCAGATCGTAAGTTGACCATCCGGGATGGTGTGATTGTACAATAACTATATGAATACTTATTCTTGATTAAAATCGTTATTGATTATTGTCGTACCATCGGAACCTGACCCAATACGAACGCATGAAAATCACTACCACTTCCAAACCTGCTTCGGTAATCCTTGTTCTATTATCCGTGCTTGCAGCCTTTGGGGCAATGAATTATTATTTCGCTGATCAGGATTTTTCACACCCAATCCTGACCACATTAACCCATTCACCGGATTCCATTACTCAACGCAAACAAAGCTCCGGAGACTCTATATACAATTCCCTGATCAATGTTGCCGATAAATTTCTGAAGGATAAAAAATTTGAACAATGCCTCATTGAATTGGAGAAAGCACAAAAAATAAGGCCTTATGATCCTATGCTCAAGGACAGGATATTGAAGACAAAATCCCTCCTCAACGATCAGAAGACCCAAACAACAGAATATCAAAAAGACATAAGTTTGGGGGACCAGTACTTCGAAGCGAAAGATTATTTAAATGCCAAAGCTTCATACCAATTGGCAATTGGCCAGATGCCAGGCGATTCCGTTGCCAAGATAAAACTCAGAAAAACCATGGATTTGCTCCGGTCATCCAAGGCCCGAAATATCCTTTACGATGTTGCTGTTGCCAGCGCCGATAGACTGTTCCAGGCGCAAGATTTCGAGAAAGCCCGGATTGAATACGAGAATGCAAGTAAAATAATACCGGGAGAACAATATCCAAAAACAAAGATTAACGAAATCATTAAAATTCAGGTTGACCGGCAGGTGAAAGATGAAGAATACACCCGATCGATTACCTCTGCGGATAAATTTTATGCAGCAAAGGCCTACCAACCAGCGCTGAAAGATTATAAGAAAGCCAATGCGATTAAACCTGATGAAAAATATCCACAGGATCGTATTGCAGAATTGACAGCGCTGATAACAGCCCAAATGGCTAAAGATGAAGCGTATAAAAAAGCAATAGCAAATGCAGATCAATTGTTCCGGGAAATCCAGTTTGCCAATGCTAAAAAAGGATACCAGCAGGCCCTGACAATAAAACCCGAGGAAATTTATCCTAAGGATAAAATTCTTGAGATTGACGGTTTACTATCTAAAGCAAAACAACAACAGGAGTCCTATGATCAATACATTGCTTTTGCCGATAGTTTATATATAGATAAGAACTATCAGAAAGCAAAGGAAAATTATCTTCTGGCTTCATCAGTAAAGCCTAAAGAGAATTATCCCAAGGAAATGGTTAGCAAGGTCGAACAAATGATTACGGGTCATGATGCAGCCCTGGCTCGTTCCCTCAATGAACAATATACCAATGCAATAGCCTCCGGTGATAAATTATTTTCTGAAAAATCTTACTTGTTATCTCGTGCAGAATATCTTAAAGCTTCAAATCTGAAACCGTTAGAGCAATATCCTAAAGAAAAAATTACTGAGGTCAACGAGAGATTACTGGAAGACCAATATTTAGGATTGATCAGGAAGGGGGACAGCCTGCTGACGGCCAAAGTTTATGAGGCGGCGTTGTTGTCGTACCAGGGGGCGTTGAAGGTAAAACCGGGAGAGGTTTATCCCCAAGGGAAGGTGGCGGAGATAAACG
>Ga0172381_10000787_pt1 | contig 39251 bp, 74 predicted proteins | sample Leawel6488metaG_FD_119754 | JGI IMG/M metagenome (GOLD analysis project Ga0172381, IMG submission 119754) | Leachate microbial communities from a municipal landfill in Southern Ontario, Canada - Leachate well 64-88 metaG | ecosystem: Engineered > Solid waste > Landfill > Unclassified | place... | reverse complement strand
TGGCATTTACATAACCTGATGGTCTAGATTTTCTCCAATACCAATCATATTTAAACCACTGTAAATTACTCATCCTTAAATGACTAGAGAAAGGCTCACTACCAAACAGAATAATAGCCCTATAGTCTTTTATAATTCGCCTGTATTGTTCCCACAATAGCTCAAACGGTATAACAACATCCCATTTGCAAGCGGTCGTTCCATAGGGAAGATCACATAAAATCATATTTATAGATTTATCTGGAATAGCTTTCATTCGTTCTAGACAATCACCGTGGATTAGTTGCATAAAACCTACTTAAAATTTTTATCAAATAAATATGATATTCCTGATATTTTATTCCAATTACTTACTGGAATACTTTTTACGGACATTTGTATTCACCAATATAAGAAATATAGTTTTAGTACATTTACCAAGAAGTTCAATGAATTTTTTATCGAATTCCGACTGAGTAATTTCATTCCGTTCCAGTTCTTCCTTAGTGAACTTGGTTAACATCAAGGATTTCAATGAATCCGATGATGAGTAGATCTTCCTTGCTTCTTCAATAGTCAATTCTGCCATATTAAGCCTCCATATACAATATAGTATATTTTAATCAATTTGTAAAATGATTTTAATTTTCGCTTTCATCCACTACAATAAATGAAAATTTACGTTTCAAGCAGAAAATTGTCGAGCCAACTACCCTAACGTGTCGGTGATTCTAAAGTCTTCGCGGAATATTATTTCTTAACCCCAGATATCTTGCCGGAAATACTCTTCTTAGTCTTTCTCTACGTATGCCATCCAAACATCATTAGAACCCTAGGCGTTTTCATGTATAGCATCATCTAATTCAAACCTGGTTTTCATACCACCGGACCATCTGACTGTGAACGCCTTGGTGTAACATCATCTAATTCAAACCTGGTTTTCATCCATTTAGCGTGGCGACCTCACACTCGTACAGGTGTAACATCATCTAATTCAAACCTGGTTTTCATCTGATTTTTCATAAGTCGTTGTATATCAACATCTTGCAATGAATACTCATCTGCAAAAATCCGCCATACATTATAGCCATTTACCAAGAAATGCGGATATCTTCCAGTGAACTGTATGTCCACCAGCCATACATCATTGGCATTTCGGAGTTCAATCCGGTTAGTTGGAAGTTTGCTTATATCTCCATCGTCGGTAAGGAATACTGTTTTAGTACATTTACCAAGAAGTTCCAAGAATTTTTTATCGAATTCATCTTGACTTACTTCGTTATTTTCCAGTTCGGCCTTTTTAAACTTGGATAACATCAAATCTTTCAATGAATCTGATGAGGAATAGATCTTTCTGCATTCTTCAAGTGTTAGTTCTGCCATATTTAACCTCTTGTTATTCATAATATAAGAAACTTATTCCAGTGGTGTAATATCAAGTCAAGTTGAACCTAATTTTCATCTGACGCGCGCCTCGATGCGCAGTATATCCTAGTGTAATATCAGTCAAGTTGAACCTAATTTTCATCTGATTTTTCATAAGTCGTTGTATATCAGCAACTTGCAATCCATACTCCTCTTCGAGAATCCCCAATATCCTAAGAGTAGATGCCCAGAAATGCTTATTTTCTCCAGTAAATTGAATGTCAAACATCCATTCGTCATCTTTATTTCTGAGTTCTATCCGATTAGTAGGAAGTTTGCTTATATTCCCATGTTCATCAATGAATACCGTTTTTGTACATCGATCCAGAAGTTCCAGGAATTTTTTATCAAATTCATCTCGACTTACTTCATGATGTTCCAGTTTGGCCTTTTTAAACTTGGATAACATCAAATCTTTCAATGAATCTGATGAGGAATAGATCTTTCTTGCTTCTTTGATTGTTAATTCTGCCATATTTAACCTATTTTTTCTAAATATAATAAACTTATCTAATTAAAAGTATATCTTGCTTCTTATTAAGTTTCACTTTTTAGGACAAGCATCATTCATAAATTTCCGCCAAGTAGAACGTTTTTTATTAACTGGAATAAATATTGGACATTCAACTGTCCAAGTATAAATATCATTTTTTGTGATAGATCCATTAGATTCCGCCTTAATCAAAGCTCTATACAATGAAATAGCATTAGCATAACTAGAATTATCGCTATCTTTGTAAGATCTACGTGTGAAACCAGTGCTAGTCCATTTTCCAGCATCAATAGTACAAAAAGTTTCTTTTGCCAACCAAGAAGTTACAATACTACGGTGATATTTGTCGATTTTAATTTCTTCCTGTGGATGATAAGACTCAACAAATTCAATACTATAATTCTGTTTTTCTTGAATATAAAGCATATTTATTCCTAGAATAAGTGTTTATATCAAATATAGAATAATAAGTAGCTTTTCTCTAATCAAAACTTATATTTTATCATATTCTATGCTTTTTTCATATATAATATTTAGTCTAAAATTATGAATGTTAATATAATTTGACCTAAATGTAATAGTTGATCCATTGTTAATGAAATTTTATGTCTATTGGCTTTCAAATCATCGATAATATAGTGAAATACTAGATTAAATGAGAATAAAAAGATATAAGCATAAGATAAATTGAAAATAAATGGCAACATTATCAGGAAAGTCCAGCTGAAACTATGAATAATCAGAGAGATTTTATAATCATTTCGATATAATTTCTCCGGATAGTTTTTAACCCACCAATCTTTTTGTTTTAATTGAGCTAAACAACCTTGGAAATTGAAATCAGCAATAATATGTAAAAATATCATGAAAAATAAAGTCATAATTCAAATATATAGATAATTTCCTGAATAATTCAGATTTTTAGTATTTTGAAGATAATCATAGAAGTTAGCACTAGCATTAATATTCGGAGTAGTTATATTGTATATCGGATCATCTTTAGGTATAGTATCATTATCCGAGATAGTGTATTTAGTATCTTTGAATACTCTACAAGTCATACGATAATAATGGGATTTTAAGCCAAAAGCATTTTCCCATTTACTAAAATCAATTAACTCATAGAACTTATTAGTCGTATTAAAATATACAATATCTCCTACTCTTGGACAAATAGATTCATAAATTTCCGGTGTATTACGTCCACTTTTACCGTAAGTAGAATAATAATAAAACGATTTCGATATAAACACTTGCATGACATCTTCACCCCATATACCTTGAAGTTGATAACTTCTAACGTTTGGAGGTAATTCTGTCAAATATCCTGTGAAATAAAATGCCCGTTCTATAAATTGTAACTGATCTTCACCTAATAATCTATCCCGTTTTAAATTTTCGGATACAACATAATAGGTCATTTTCAGACCATAAAGATCAGTTTCTTCAGCTGTTATTTCATCTACTTTATCCGTTGTTATATCAGCTACATTAGCACCACTACTTATATCGCAAAATGTAGCCGTTCGAATAGTAGAACATAACCAAGGATAACCCATTCATTATTTATTAGTGTGAATGTCTTTTTGGCATTTCTTGATCCCAGTTAAAAACCGCATTCGGATCGGAACAAATATGCAGATTCTTCAATGGACAATCTTTACACTCTAAATCAATATCACAATCCATATCAGACAATTTTTTAGGCAATTCTTTAATATATTTTTCCAGCTTAATCATCAAATTTTGTCTCATTTTTTCACGATATGTCATAAATTTATCCTTTTTTCATGAAATTTATAAAATCTTTAATGTTAAGAATATAGTATTTTATACCATCTATCTCAATATCAAAACCAGATTTACCATAATTATCTTCATAAACGAACCAACTATACCAATCCGCGGCAAATTTTACAGACTTTTTGAACTTAATTTTTGTAAAATATATACCCAATTTATCGGCTAATTTATAAAAACTTTCATCTATTAATGCTGAATCGACTAAGATTTTCTCATATTTTTTCAAATACTTATTATATTTCAATATTATATCTCTAATTCGATTTATAAAAAATATATACTCCGCATCTGTAAAATCTTTCTTATTTTTTACATTTTTGTATAATTTCAATAATTCTTTAAGACCGATTGAAGTATCTAGCTTAATTGTAGCTCTATATTCTGCCATTTTCTCAAAATTCTCGAACATTATTATATCCTTATTCCAATTTAGATAGCCCATCAATAAAATAGATCAATTCATTTACAACATGATTGTCACATACAAGATCACAATCATCCATATCCAAAGGATCTTCATTTATAACATTATTATCATAAGGATCTATCGAACATACATTGAAATAACTTGTTTTGTATTCAAACCAACGTCCATTCGGTAGATAAATGATCATTTTTTCATCATCGAATTTAAGATCTGTGTAGTATTCAGCCAATTCTTTATGAAAATACAGGAATCGTTCTGAATTGGGCTTTTTTATTCCCAAACATAATAACCAGCTTTGTAAAAATCCGTGCATAATTAGATTAATCCTCAATTTTCCTATTTAAATACTTCATACCTTTATCAACATAATCTTCATATTCATATTTTTTTGAAAGTTTTGATACTGTTACATGATAAAATATGAAAGAAAGTACAAAAATTGCTATACAAAACCAAAATAACACTTGAAAAATATAATAAATAATACCATTATTTACGATATGCATCAATAAAAACAAACCTAACGTAGCTGTTATTAATAAATAACTTATCATAGAAAAGCCCCCATTTACTTCTTTTTTAGCTGTTTGATCATTATTTTTCATAATTTATCCATGTAAGTAATTCCTAAAGTAGGTATAACAGAGCATGTGGAGAAATCTTTAATCTGTGCTATCAATTCAGAATAGTTTTTATAATTTACCATTCTATATCCACCAAAAACTTTGTCATATAGTACAACTTTATCTGGTTTAACACGAATAATAATTATATTACGATTATTTAGAATTAAAGTATAAACACATGAACTTTCAGTCTTTAAAGATGGAAAAACATCTTTCAGTTTATAATAAAAATCTTCATCAATAAAAACTATACCTTTCATTATGAAATTATCTTCATTTTCATTTTCTATATTATGTTTTTTTATCTTAATTAATGCAATCATAACACCGGTTATAATAGAAACAACACCAAATAACAGTATTAAAATTGTTCCTAAGCAGTCACTATAATGATAACAAAATATATAAAACATCAAAATGGATAATGTTATTAATAAACACCAAAATATAAATTTTCCATTTCTCATAATTAAAATATAGATATTATTTTTAATTTTCACAAAAAATACATAAAATTTAGGTCTTTTTTCTTTATTTCTACTCTAGTTTAGAGTTTCATCATTTCATCTTCATCGATAATGGGTTTATCAACTTCATCATTTCGGGAAGAGGAAACTATTTCTTCAGCTTCCTTCATACATTCCATATTCCGTACACTAACTTCAACATCCTTAATTAATGATGAAGTATCATCAGATCCATCGAAGGTAAATGATGTATTGTTCTTTGCTGCGGCCAATCTAACCTCCAAAATATCAATTTTAGCTAAAACTCGTTTCTCCAGGATATTAAGCTTTTTAGCTTTATCTTTAAGAACTTCAATCTTTTTGTCGAATTCATTAGACTGTTTTTCTAGTTGAATTGCGAGTTGTTCATACTCCTTATACAACTGAAAATTATAAAGAGCATCTTCTTTCGATTCAGGTTTATCTCGTAAATCTCTCACAATTTTAGTATACTGGGCTTTCCTTGTTTCACAATCTCGAAGAGAAGCCGAAATACTTTCCTTTCCGGAAAGAGTCTTACCCAGAACATAAGCAAGTTTTTCATACTTACTTTTTATTTCATCTCGGGCAAGATTCAACTTATCTTGGTCAGAGAGTAAACGATCTGTAATGCTGATCGTTTTTGCCGTGAGAATTTGTTTAATACGTTTTGCGATATTCATTTTATTATTCCTTTAATGTATGTTTAACACTAGTTATCTTAATAATAGAAATTTTATAATCATAACTGCTATTTTTAATAAAAATATCCATTTTTCACATTTCAAATAGTTATCATCTTTTCTTCAAATTGGATCAAGTTTATCTTTTTAAGTACTGGTTTATTTCCGGCACAATATGACCAGTAGTTTCTAGATATTTCATATTGGCATAATTTCTAATATCTGTATCGCTAGGAATAAAAATTCCGCCTAAAACTGAGGCTAACAGAATAATCAATAGCAACCCTATAAGTATCTTAGAAAAAAAGTTTCTATCACGGGATTTTATTTTATCATCCGAAGTATTATCCCCATAATTATTTCCGATGATAAAAACAATACCAATTATAGCTAGAATTGAACAAACAAAACATAATATATTAAGCATATTATATACCCCAGCTATGTAATAAGCGTGATATAAAGTATCTCGAACAGAAGTATTCATATTTGATCTACTATTTTAATGAAAAAGGCGCCAATCTATTGTTCGACGAAGATATGAAAGATATTCTATGCTTTTTACAGGTAAATTAGTATTAGCCGAATCACCCAATTTACATACGGGAATATTGTTTGCTGCTGTAATCGCCAAAACTTGATTCATAGCATGGTCGTTAGTAAGATAAGTACCTATACTGAAAGCTACACCTATACGATCTTTGAAATAAGTATTAAGTTTATCTGCTTCTTCGAAATTAAGATTGTATGAGAATAATAAAGTCTTTGTATGAGTATCAATATTATATTTCTCATAACAAGATATCATCTTTTCTCCCCAAACATAGGGGTCTCCACTATCATGTCTTACACCATCGAAAAGCTCAGCTTCAGATTTAGTAAAATCCTTTAAGAAGCAATCGGTTGTAATTACAGCAGTCAAATATATTCCATTATCAGTTCCAAATTCTTTATGCCAAGCTTCCATCATGAACTTATTCGAATAAGCCGGATTCCGTTCAGGAAATCCTTGTCCTATGCTAATAATAGCTTCGGTGGACATTGTTCCCACTGCTTTAATGCCATAAATCATAGCAAGAAAGACATTAGAAGTTCCTACAAAAGTATTCAATGGTGTATTAAGCTTAGTAAAACGTCTCACTATTTCTTCTTGAGTGACACGTGAAAATCTATTATTAGTACCAAATTCGGAGAAATTACCTAAAATATAGTGACCTACATTCAAATCGTGGATCTTTTTATCTGTATTGCTAAATAAATCCTGTTCTAGTTTAGCATATTCTTCTTCAGTATGACTCATTCTAAACCAAACTTCACTAATTATGGACATTACTGGTGTCTCATAATAAGTAGTTAAAAACTGTGGTCCATGAATAGTTAAATCTAGTTGTTCGGTTTTTTCATTAAATTTTATAGAAAAATGTCGATAAAGTGGCTTATACAAGCTCAAAAAATCGATATAATCTGGTTTAATCCAAGGTATACTCTTCAAATAATCCAATTCTTCTTTCTTAAACCTAAGTTTACAAAATTCTTTAATCTGATCATCAATCTCATCTACCATAGCTTTTGTGAATTTTCTAGATTTATCTTGATTCTTATAAGTCCATTCTAGATCAATATTGGTAAAACTATGTAAAAACATTTGACCCATATTGAATTTATAAAAATCGTTGTCTAGCATAGATAAAATGATTTGTTTATACTTCATAATTCCTCTGTTAACTAACAATTAACTAAAGACTCAATCTAGTTCTATAAAAAAATATAGTTAAATAAGTATAAATACTTTTAATTCTGCCATTGCCATTTACGATCCTTATAATGGTCAGATTTTGGATTTATAATACTAGAACCATTCAAATAATCACTGGCGAATTTAAGAGCACCTTCTTTAGTTCCAAACAACATATATAATCCAATATCATCAACTCCTGGAGCATAAAGAATCCAAGAATATTTAACCGATGAAGGTGTAGAATCCCCCCAACCATTAGCATTATGGAATAAAAGCAAAGGACATATATACTCAGTTCCTACACATTGACCAACATTGGTATCTTTTTCGATATTAGAAAAACCTAACAATTCGCAATGATATAACTGTTTGTTAATATTAAGCCAATAATTGAGTATATTCTTCGTATTCATTATATTTTCCTTACATAATTAATAGCATTTTTATCCATATAATCAGAAACATCAAGTTTTAACCTTAATAATTCTCTTACATTACTCGATTTACAACGTAGATATTTAGGATTAGACATCAAATATATTGTTTCTACATCATTAATAGTTTTGTTTACTAAATACATGTTCTGTTCGTAATCAAAATCAGTATTATTCCTCAAACCTCTAATAAGTGTACCATTTATGCTCTTAACATATGAAATAGTGGCCATATTAGATCTCAACTCTTCTATTTTAACATTTGGACATGTTAATTCGATGATATGTTTTCGTTGTTCTAAATCAAATAAGTATTTTTTATCCGGATTATTAGAAATAAGTACAATAACTTCACCGAAATTACTAAAACGAGAAACTATATCCTTATGACCTAATGTGAAAGGATCAAAAGAACCAGCTAAAACATATATCATTTTCTAATTTCCTATACTAAATCAGAAATTAACAAATTTAATACTCTTTTAACTTGATCTGGAGTTAAATCTATTGTCTCTGTTCTCAATCCTATTGGACTAGAAGGATCATCGAATATCAATTCAAGCTTCTGAAATCTATCATGAATAGGTAATTTAGCCAAACTTTCGAGATATAGTTTATGATTATTCATTCGTTACCAGAAAGTTTAATTAATTCTTCGTAATTAGATTTAATAAGTTCAATTGTTTTTTTACCAATAAGCTTTACGACTTGTTTATTAAAATCGACAAATTCCCCACTACCTTCACGTTTTACATCTTCAGTCATAGCACGAATGATAGCTCCAAAATCAGCATTACTATGCAATGGAACTATTTGAATAACATGTTTGAGTCGATTATAAGTAACAAATTGTTCAACGATTTCATTAGCTTTTTCTAAAATTTTAACACGTTCTGGGTCAAAAGGTTTAGGTTCATGTTTAATTTCTGAAAAGGCATCATTTTTATACTTGCACAGGATTCGACTATTATCATTTAACCTTACCTCTTCCAGAGGATGAAGTACAACACCCTCTCTAATATGATCAAAACCGGCCTTTTTAGCAATCTCACTAGGTTTAGATCTCACATTAATCAAAGAAGTTTCATCAGTATCTACTATTTCGAACGGTACAAAATCTAAACCCAAACCAGTAGCTACTAAACTTGCATTTTGAACATTTAACCAATAATCATCAATTTTAACATCAAAAGCTATAAATTTCTTATCTTCACCATAAAAACGATTTCCTTGAATACCACCACCATACCATTCACCATAAATAGTAATTTTATTAGTTTTATGTGTCAAACAAAACGTTTTAAGCTTTTCTTTCCAAATATCAGTCTTATATTGTTCATAAAACTGAAAACTTTGAGTACCAGCAAATGTATCCAGAGTATCAAGATCACGATTATAACCAATATGAGCACTGGTTCCATCTATCTTCTCTGTAGCATAACATTTCTTAAAAAGAAGAATTTTCTTGTTCTTGTATAGATTTTCTATATGCATATAACCCATAAACACCTCACTCTAAAATTTCGTTAGGCATGTCGATGAAACGATTTTGAATCTTCATAATAGTTTTTTCCGGAACAGAATGAACATTCTGATAATGGCCGGTCATTCGATAAATAACTATCCTTGCATTATATTCTTTACCCAAATTCAAATATGGTTCAATTTCAGAAAGCGTACTGAATGTATTAGCTACAATACAATTAGAATTGTTAGCCAAAGCATTTTTAGTATTATTAAAGCAAAAGTGATGAGCCAAATTCAATTTTGATGCTTCAAATCTATAACCAGATTCGGTCATAAAAAACATATCTGCTTCATAAAAATAGGCATTTATTCTCTTTAATAAAGCCTTAGCAAATGTAGTTTTTCCCGAACCAGGAATACCACGAATCAAAATTAGAACCATTATTTACGACCCCAAAAGAATTTTTTTATTACCTTCAACTACATCATAATGAGAATAAACATAATCTTTATCTGGCTTTTCTCCATGAAGTTCAGAATCGTTAGACACATCATCTAAAATTTCTTTCCAAGAATCGTAAATATGCCATGGCATATACGCCAAATCAGTCATAAATTTTTCTGTTTCGCTGTTAAGATATGCTGGATCATAGTCACGAGAAAATTGAAGTGCTCTTAGATTAATGTAATCTGTGAGCCAATCGATAATAAGTGAGGCATCCTCTTCACCATAATGATAATTAATCTTATTAATGCAAGAATTAAAATATCTAGTTTTAATATCCATGTTAAAAATATAGAATAAAAAACAAGAAAACTCAATCTAGAAGATCGAGTATTTTTAATGAAAACTTTATTTTTTCTATCATATTATATGATTTTTGGTAAAGTTCTACAGTTTTTATAGAATCAGCAGATTTAGTATCCAGTTTATCTAAATTAGAGTAAAGTTCATTTAACTTCACGCGTTTAGATTGTATTTCAGAATCAAGAAAGTTCTGGATTTGTTTTTTCGTCATTTTGAACCATACTTCTCAAACGACTTATAAACAGAGGTTCGGTACGTACATTGATGTCTATAGCAGCAATAAACACTTCTTTTTCGGAAAAAATATATCTTGGTTCCAGATCAAACATGTTAGGATTATTGAACATTTCCAAGTATCTGCCATTTACATTATCTAGCGATTTAGCAGTCAATTCTATATGGTTATCATCAATTTTAGAGATTTTAGTTATTTCTATTGCTAAACGAGAGGGATTAACCACATTAAGTAATCCCGATATAGGTGTGCCAAATTCGCCACATAGATTCTTATGTTTAATAAGCTTCTTTGCAGCTTTAATAAACAAATCAACGGGACAATTTAATCCAACTTTCCTTACAATTTCCATACTTTTCTCCTTAAAATCCTTTGAGTTTAATAGTACCCATCTTTATGTATTTAGTTAACGAAGATTTAGCCGAACTAACCGAAGCATAATGATGTTTTACATTCTTTATACATTCCGATAGATCGGCATCTGGATGTTCAGATTTATATCGTTCTATCATCTCACAAGTTCTCTTAAAAGGGGAAGATCTTCACCATGTTGACTTCCGGCTCTTACATCATCAGCATGTTCATCAGACAAATACAAGTGCCAATCATATTGTGTACGTTGTCTAGGTATTAAACTAGCACCAAATTGTATTTTTACTGGATAGTATTCATCACTAGGATCAATTTCGTATAAACCAATACCTAACTGATGCAAAATATCACATTTAAGCCAGAAAGATTTAGTATGCTTTTTATAAGGAATAGCAACCCAAGATTTAGCACTACCTGTCCAACGAATGGCTTGAGTTATTACCTTGTCATTTAACTCTTTTTTTATTTCAACCGTATTAAAAGTGTCGTCTAGATATACTAAATCACATGAAAGACCATTAGAAATTACTACTTCTTGCCACACTTTATATTTGTATGATTTTAACCATTTAACAAGAATTTCACCATAATCAGCTTCAGTCATAAAAATTCCTTTTTAATTCCGTCGGCCATTTTTTCAAGATATTCTTGATAATGGGGTTCTACCTTAAAATCTATATGTTTTTCTAACTCATCAGTCAAAAAAATTATAACTGCACTTTGATAAGCTAATTGTTTTCTAAATTGCAATTCATCTAACATGAAAATTGATACTCCATATGTTCTGGAATAGTATTTATTAAGGTATAACGATATTCTAGATAACTCTTAGTGAAAGGTGTTTTATCTGGATCATATACAATTATATCTATATTTTCACCAAAATTAATGAAAATAGACATCTTTTCGGTCTTACTTAGTGTATAAAATACATCATAAGCTAAAATAATATCAGCTAATTGAATATCGTCTATATCTTTATCTATATTATGCTTAAATATCTTGAAAAAATTGCTTATTTTAGTTATTTTAGACATTGATAATATCATCTTGACATCTCATTTAGTTTATTAGTTGTCTTGGAAGTAGTAATATACTTATATTGGGGATTAATCTCTAATTTTTCTAGATTATATTCTAGTTTACAAAGATAATCTAACATATCCAACTTCATTTTCTCATTTACATCTGAAATCATAATTATATGCTTTATATTACTCATTATTTCATTACTCATCGCATTTTCCTTAAATTAGTTTTAACTTTAATTACATAATTCTTACTTTCAAGTGGAATCACATTTTTATTCCCTTTCTCCCAGTTTTTAGCATGTTTTGGACCACCATTATATGCCACCAAGGCCGCAGACAAACCATGTTGATTTCTCAAATCTTTCATGATTATCGCTTGTAATCTAATACAAAATTCTGGATTAAATAAGGAATCTACTGCAAAGTTAATACCATTTTCTTCAGCATAAACTTTTCCGGTAGTTGGCATAATTTGACATACACCTTTAGCGCCAGCTTTAGATGTTTTATCTTTTTGATAATGTGATTCCGCTTCCGCCATTGCGGCTAAAAGCCAAGCAAAATCAGTACCTGACTTAACACTATCTGCACTAGAAAAGAAGGCTTTAGACATAATTATACTTTCACTATCAGAAATAGTTGGATTTACTTCTTTAATATGCTTAGCAAGCTTAAATTCATCCGAAATTCTTTTATTTTCTGATATTTTCAACTCTTTTACATTACTTTTCAAAATCTTTATTTCCTGTGAATAATACGAATTTATTCCGAGAAAAAAGAAAAGCCCAAACAAAACTAAGCAAATTATAGTGAATTTTTTCATGATTACAATATAATTAAAATCTGATAAGATTACCGGCCCGTTCTAATTCATTTTCTAATTCTCTAACTGGATTATATGCAGTAGCCATATACACTTGATGATGTCCAAATTTAGCATCTTCTGAGATATTATTTGCTTCTCTCGACTTACAAGTAGCATCTATAATGATATTTACTTGGTTAGTCATAATTATGCCATAAGCACTATTCATAATTTAACCTCTATTTAACAAAAGTTTTATCTGTAGTTTTATTATCAGTAGTAAGTTCGTAACCCTAATCTTCAATTCCATTAGACTTAACGACAACTTCATCCGAACTATGAATATTTAACGATTTCTTGTTAAAAACCATATCTTTTTTACATAAATCTATAAAACTGCCAAAATCATTAGACCAATCATATATATTCACAAGTTTTTTATCAAAATCGAAAAACGGAGAAGTATAATCTGGTACCGTATTGGTGTTATTCTGCCGGTATTCAATTTCTTTTTTAGCCCGATTCAATGTGTAACAAGGTACACAATTATTGCAAGGATTACCCGAATTAACTTCTGGAAATTCACAATATTGGCAATCATTAGCAATTTTATGTTTATCTAAAATTTTATAAATGTTACCTTTAGTCATCCATTTCAATGGAAAATCGAATGATATTTTCTTATTTCCCATAGCTTTAAGCATACCCATATTAGACAGAATTAAATCGGGGGCAACAGAAAAAAAGTCATCACCTTTATGATAACCAGCATAAATAATCGAGTCATCAGGGGAAAAAATACTAGCTATAGTCAAAACTATAGGTTGTTGAATCAAGCCCGGAGATCTACCAAGAAAATCATTAGAATTAAAATCTAGTTTCACATTTAAGAAGTTTAATTTTTCAAGATGATATTTTTTTATGATATTTTCACGACATTCTTCTTCAAATTTAACTTTGTTAGATGCGCCAAATCTATTACAACTGAATGATAAAACATAAATATTAGAAATATCATTTTGCAATTTTCGATATAAATCTAACAATATTAGCGTAGAATCCATACCGCCAGTCCATAATACAACATGCTTGCTCATCAATTGCCTTTTGTAAAAAACTCAATGCTGGTCATTCCAGGCCAAAACTTCTTAATAGCGGGATCATTGCTATTTTTCAAATCCAAAAAATGTTTATCTATTCGATTAAGTATTTTTGCCACTATTTGATTATCTAATCCTAATTTATTAATCAGTACTTTAACAAAAGTATCAATTTCATAAACATTATAAACCTGGCAATTATAACGTAACTGTAACCGACTATCCTTAAATAAATGATTATTCAAAATATACATATATTCTGCATCTATAATATCTTTATAATTAACCCAAATTTTCACACCATGATCAATAATACTTATGTAATTTTCAGGCGGATTATAAATAGTATATTTTTCTGATACACAACGAATATACTCATAATTACCAGAAATGAATTTATCGTAATATAGATGTCCTTCGTAATCAGGCGATCCTACATTAACCAATCCACCCTTTTCTCCACACCAAGTCAAACCAAAAATATCTACAAAATGAACATTTTTCATATTGAAACGATCGGCATCACGTTCAACATCGTGAAAATCAGGTAAAATATTACCTTCTGGTCGACCACGATATCTGAAAAATGATTCATTTTCACATTTCCAAGTCCAAACAGAAGGGTCAAAACGTCTATATGTATTATAATAATTAGTAATAATCATTTAACCTCTTTAAATACACCATGTTCAAGCCAAATACGTTTAATATCCTTCAGGAAATACTCAGGCCTAAAAGGATGTTTATAGATTTTATTCAATATTACATCTATAAAATCACAACCTCTATAAGAAAATCCAAATTTAGATTCGATTAAGAATAATGATTTTACATACTCATAAATTTCTCGTTTGGACATATCTTTAATAGCTTTATTTTCTGAGATTAATTCTACGGCCAGATCTATTTGTCTATATAACAGATTCAATTCATATACAAAATCAGATGCTAATACTCTATAATTAGGAAATTCTTCGGGTATCAAACCAGGATCTATTTCAAAAGACTTTTCATATTTAATAGCTTCGAAGATATTCTTTTTGCTCAAATTATGATAAATTCTTTGAATTTTCAAAAATTCATTGCCTTTTATCTTCAATTTGAACCCATTATAAAATGTAACTACCACGCCTTCGTGTTCAGGGCTCATAGATTTAGCATAAGAATAAACTTCATTTAGATCATTAAAATTGAAAATCTTGGGCATACGGAAATTCAAAGACTTTGCAGTATAAATCAAATCATCTAATTTTGCTTCTATTCCATTATGTTTATTAATTTTTCCGATTAAATAGATATCTTCGTCATAATATTTAGTCAATGGATGAATTTCTTCTTTATCCACTATTTCGAAAAGATAAGTATATTCTGTGTCTAATTTAGAAACATCATGAGTATTAAGCTTTTTAGTACCCCATATAGACTGGAAATTGTCGAAATCTCCACCAGTTTTCATAAACCATTCATTATTCCAGAAGAAAGCAATACCCAAACAACCATCTATTTTCTCAGTTACATAAAACGAATTATCGAAATTTATTTCGAAAGCATGATTATTGTAATTATTCGATAAAAAATCATTTGCTTGATTCAAAACTGAACGTAATTTAGAATCCGATTCGAATATTTCTTCATAATTGAAGAATTTTACGAAAGGAAATGCCACAATTTCCTTACCCGAATATACAATACCACGACTAATTAAAGAATTGAAATCCCAGTTTCTCGAATATACAGTCTCTTCGTCATATTTCAAACCTACAAGTCCGGCCAATTTAGGATTCTCTGAAACATGCATTCGTGTAGACATAATTAACCTCTATTTTCTAAATATAGTATAAAATTAATTATTTCTCAAATATTTTAGCATTTAATGAACCATCGAAATCTAATCTAGAATCGAACAAAAAATTATTAAAACTGAAATATCCCCTATCTTTTGTACTAGCAAATATATAATGTCTATGATTACTAACATCTACACCATATATGAAAAAATCTGTATTTTCAGCATATAAATCCGAATCTTTAGCATTTAACCAAAGCTGTTTTATTTTAGCATCGGCATCTTCAAATAGTTCTATTTTCACTATTTTTACATAATTTCTTCTGGATTTTTCAATTATTCCATTATCGAAAATAGGATAAACTTGATTTAATTTCACATGCATCATTCAACAGACATAATAGACATAGCCAATACCTTAAGCAAATCAGATTCATTTTCGATATCATCCATGGCTATGCACTCAAGAAGACCACTAATCAAAGAATTCAATTTTTCTTCGCTCAAATTGAGTTTTTCAGTCAAATATTCAATGTTTTCTCGCTCTGTCATATTATCATTCTCCTATTTTTAGAATATAATATGGAATTTATAAAATCAAAAATATAAATGATTTTGTTTAAATTTTTAGCTTTTTTAAGAGAATCCTTGGTTCCTAGACTATTAAGATCCCAAAATCCGATTATAACATCACAATTATCTACTATTTTCGAATTTCTTATAAAACCAGCCGATTTACCATATTTTTCCCAATTTGGCAAAAAAATCAAGGTTGGTATATTCTTAGATTGTGCATATAATTCCCCTATTGTATCAGCACCACAAGCACCGCCTGATATAATTAAATCTATTTTGCCAATTTGTTTCTCAATTTCATCTAAAACAGTGAAAGCTTTAGTTTTATCATTAAATGTACGTGATCCAACTATACTAAGTTTCATTTGTACCTTATTTCCGAAATGAATATGAAAAATAACCAAAATATAGTATTCGAATAAGGAAAAGATTTATCGTCTATATATAGATCTGCCGTTATCTTACGGCCATATAATGTGCCAAATTCATCTGTTTTTTCATGTAAATTGGCATTAATATTATCAAAAACTAAGCCAAATCGTTTACAATATTCAATAGCATCAGTTAAATAATGATGATCTTTATAATTTATTCCGCCATAATTCTCACGACAAGTCCATAATATAATGGTATCACCTCTATTTTTACGATATTTTAACCATTTAATTAACAATTTGTTAGGTTTGCCTAAAATAACGGGAAAAGTGTTACCTAATGCTAAAGTACCATCGAAATCTACCGCTATTATCATAAACTCATTATTACATTTCTTAAATAATCTTTTACATCAAAAATATCATCTTTGTTTATTGATAATTGAATCGAATTGATAAATAAAGCATCATTAATAGTAGTCAAAACCATATTAGAATTCATTTTCATAAAAACATAATGGTTCTTGTCTGCGCCAGATCCTTCTAAGAAACACTGATCTCTATTATTTATGACAATATAATAATTATTTTTATTCAACACCGACACATTTTCAGACATTCTCGACTCCAATGTTTATATTTTTTGTTAATTAAATACTTAATATGACGTAAATATTCTGGAGATTTACAAATCTTTTCAGCTATTACACCAGCTACAGACTGATTGATAACTTCGCCATTATTATAAGCAATTAATGACGATTTAAGTACATTTTTCTCTAAATCATTTAAATTACCATTGTCATAAAATTTATTTAAAGCTTCCTTGATAGATTCATCACTTTCATAATTAACATCTGGGATAGTATCTTTTACTGTCAATACACACTCTTCGTTAGAAGTAACCGGTGAATCAAAACTAATATATTTTGGTTTATCTTTGTTTATGATCTTACAATTCGAAGGTTTTAGTTGAATTGGCCCACTTTTCATACACATAGCATAAGTTCTAGCTTGACAACGCCACGCTAACATCGAATAGGATTGAATAGATGAACCAACTTTAGGGTCATAACTATTCAAAGCACTTATGAAAATCAACCACATCGGACCAAACATATCACCTAATTCAACATTATTCGATATAAAAGCCTTACGTTCTCGATACATCAATTTTATAATAGAACCTAAGAAAATTATCTCTCTTACACCTATATTATGATAATTTAACTGTTTTTGAGCCAATTTAACCAACCTATCTTTGCCTATATCTTTAACAGCAAATTCATAAACTCTTTCATAATATGAAAGTTTTTCGCCAGAAATAGGAAATTCAGTTTGAATTGTATTCATACCAGGACCTTATATAATTTCAAAACTATCAAATAAAACATCAAAACATATATGAAATCAGCAACTATTTCAAAAAACCAAGAATGCCAAATAGATTTATTATTTTGTTCCATATTACGGGCAATAAAGAATGGTGGGATTATCCTTATGAACATCAATATTTTTTAACAATGGAAAGGAAGTAGACATCTCGTGATAAAAAGTTTGAAGATCGAAAGGTCTAATAATGATATGTTTTCCATGTTTGGTAGGAATAATATCATATTTGAACTCATACTTGTCAAAAGGACGACATTTTTGAATAAAATTCAAAATATCGTTTAAATAAGGTATAAATTCCTCATCTACATCAACTATCCAAGTCTGATTACCAACACGACTTAAACCAGCAGCGCTAGAAATCAAGTGAAATGGTGATGAAAATGATTCTCCGCTTTTAAGTTCGGACACTATATGAGAAAGAACTTCCAGACTCAGATTCTTATAATTACGTTTATTTAGTCGAATGTATGCTCTAACATTAAAAATGGAGCAAAGTTGCTTAATTTCCTCTTTTTTTTCATCAAAAGTATCCAAACTTGAGATGAAATAATCCTTAATGCTACGACTATGCATATTTCCATGATATGCCGGATCGGAAACTCCATTTATTTTAGGATCATCACTAGCCCTACGTAACAACTGAACATAATAACAGTCATATTGATTTGGGAAATCTAGCAACTTACGGATCAAATCGAAATTATCTACCACGTTCACTCCTTTTAACAAAATCTTCATAACTAATTATCATATTGTTATTCCAGATTTCATATTTCATCATTCTTTTTTCAACCTTATAAAAATCATCTCTAATTTGAATCGAAAATACATCTTGGACCGATATAATTTCATTTCCTAAATGAAAATATAGATTATCTTCAACATAATCGTTAATATCTACGGTATGTTTATATTCTACCGATATATCAGCCGATATCAAAATCAACATGTTCTTATTATTTACACTTTTATGATAATTTAATAACATCGATCCAAATATACTAAATTTTTCCACATTTTACCAAAATTCTCCATATTTTAATTGTAAACTTATTTTAACATTTCTTAAAAAGTGATCTATCATTACTCTAAGTAAGGAATCAAGTGATTTTAATGCTTAAAAAAGTCCACATATTTCTCGATAGTTACATTATAGTTGGGTAGGGAGAGGAGGAATCTTTTTTTATATAGTATAAAACCTATAGGAGGGGGTACGAAGATAGAAAAGGTTTGTCTATTCTTCAATCCTATATTGGGTGTATAAAGATAAATAACTAATATGTTAGATACTATATTCAATTATGTTGATATGTCAATAAGACCATTAGTTACGTACTTATATCGAGTAGAATTCTATAGGAAAGGTACTGCTGTAGATAAATTGAATCAATATGTCACACAAGTCGAATCTATAGATTTGCCTAAATTGAATGTATCTACTAAAGAATTGTCTTTTATGAGTACTAAGAAGATAGTTTCTACCCGAGTTAACTTATCCGGCGAAACAACTATGTCATTCAAACTGAGACGAGATAGTTTCGTAGATTATTTAAGTTCGATGAATTATGTAAAGACTAAGTCATCTAATATGACTTACATAGGTAATAAGAGACCATTTGATGAGTTACGTATTTATATTCTAAATGGAAATGTTGTAAACGATACCGAATATGATGTTCAAAAAGCATGTATATTATATGGTTGTGTAGTAACAGATGTATCATTCGATCCCTTGTCTTATGAAAGTGAATCTGCTATTAAATGTAATATGACTATCAAATATTCATCCTGGAACCCAGCTTAAATTGAACATAAACACCACTTATAGAGCTTTTTTAATCGAAATCGTATAACTATTCATATTTCGGATAAAACTAGCTTAAAAGGGCATTAAAATGAAAATAAACATATAGTTCTTTAATTCAACATAAACATAGATTTAAGACAGTTAAATTAAAAATGAGTAACTATATCGTAAAAAGTGTAAAAGACGCTATAAGTGGTGTTTAACGCCAAGTTAACTACCATTTAGCTAAAGACCAATGTGATTTCTATAACGAAATTCTGATTAAGTTCACAGAATAATAATTATATTTCTATTATGAGATTTTATAAAGAAGAGATTTTAACCAATTTAGATCAATTGACTTGGTCAAAATGTAAAAATTTAGAAGTTAAAAACTATGTTTACTCAGCAGATGATAATAAAAGAGCTAAAATACTAGATTTCATCTTAATTAAATATGGTAAAGATATTTTTACAGAAGAAAAGATCGTTAATTTAATAGATTTAATTGAATTAAAATCGTTCGTGGAGTGAAAAATGATTAAGAATCAAGATATTATTACAGCTTTTACCAATACTAAAGCTTTTAGAAAATGTTTTCACTATGATATTTCAGAACATGCGATTATTCAGAATGGTGAAAATAAGCCTCTAATCCGAATTATAGATGATGAAATTTATTTCCAAGTCAGTTATGGCCAAGAATTATCTGGCCAATCCTTATATTTGGGTGATTTTGATGAACAAAATCTTAAAAAATTAGCAAATTCCTTCTTCATAAAGAAAAGTAAAGATCAAATTAGTACTGTTGTAAATTTATGTTTGTCTATTAAACAGTATTATAAGTTCAGAAAAATTGAACAATATCAGTACTTGAGTTTAAATTTCAATAAAACTCAGTATCTATCTAATAATGCCATTTTTACAACTTATTCTAAAGATGGCTTTGGAGTTTTCACTACAATAGCTTATAAAAAGCGAAGAGTTTTCATCTTACATTGTCAATTTTCCTACTATCTTTATGATTTCAATGTGTTTTCGAGTAAAAAATTGTTAACCTACTTAACCGAAACCGAATTCGAAAAACTGGATAACAAAAACGTAGAGTTTATTATAAATCAGCCAAATTTCATTTATTTTAGTTCTCTATGTTACAGGGAGGAACTTATTATATCTGAAATAGATAAGTATTTCAAAATCAAAAATGATGTGGAAATCGTTAAAGAACTTAAAGATATGAAGAAAAATATCGAAAAGTTAATAGTAAAAGTTAAAAATAATATAAATTGATTAAATATGCTCTATTTCGTATCTGATACACATTTTAATCATGCTAAGCTAACTAAGCTTTGGCCTAATCATTTCGATGAAACAAGATCTTATGATACTGTAGAAGAAATGAATAATAATATCATCAAGGTTTGGAATGAAAATATAACTGACGAAGATAAGGTGATATTTTTGGGCGATTTCATGCTTAACGTTCAAAAAGATAATTATCTAGCCGAATTTAACAGAATGACTTCGATTCTTCACGGGGAAAAGCTTTTCATTTTAGGAAATCATGACGATAAAATGGTAAAAACTTGTCCAAATATAAAAAAATATGATAAATTCACATTCAAATATGGTGAATTAGTATATCATTGTCAACATCGGCCATATCTTAAAGAAAATATGCATATAGGAAATGTTTATATTCATGGACATACTCATAGTACTATACGTTTTGCACAGGGACAAAATAATGTCTGCTGGGAAGCTTGGTATCGGCCAGTTAGTATTTCAGAACTAAAACCATATAGTGTTTTAGTTTATAAATAATATAATAAAACGGCTAAAAGAGGTTGAACTTCATGGATACATCAGAAAAAAAACTAATTCATATTGCTCATGATATTGAAAAATTCGGTAAAAATTTCGATATCGTAGTTAAAAACATTGAATTTGGTAATAATCAATTAGATGTTGAATCGAATGAGACTGATTTTAATGCTAATTTCGAAATTAAGTTCAATTATAATTCAGATTATCCCGATTCAGCAGATCTAGAGGATGAAGAATATGAGGAATTTCGTTATGCTGAATCTGAATTCGGTGATGATGTTAATAAGCTTATTAACGAAATTAATAAAAATCCGGATTTTTCTATGTTTGGAGAAAAACCATTAACATATTTTCTAGAACTAACTGAATTTGATAAAAATCATCTTACTATTACTTTTTATTATAATGTAAAAAAGATGAAAAATACAGTAATCGATCTTATTTAGTAACCATATTCATTCAATTTTTGATCAAACTCGGATAATTTAACCGTCTCTATGACGGTTTTATTATCGATATAGAAAGATGCAGTATCTTTTACAGGATCTATTTTAATTGTTATCCGAGATAATTCATCTTTAGGTACAATAGTTATCCACTCAGAAAATCTAAGTTTTTGATGAGTTTTTAGTATTTTACTCAAATAATTGATACACTCTGCACTGAACATACTTTATTTATGAAATTGTGTGCCAAAATGCATCGTCATCAGCTCTTTCTTTTTCATAAAAAGCATCTAATCTATATACGTCATCTTCTTTTTCATTCGCATTCATATTATTCGTAGTTAAATCCACTTCATTCAATGTAGCAGCATAACATGCCCAGTATAAAGATGTAACTCTATCATCATGACAACCTGAATCAGCACAGAATATACCAGGTGTTTTTTCAATAAACTGGGATAATTCGGATATTGTTTTGCTATCTTGTATCTCTATTCTATCTTCATCAAAAACTACTTTTAGATTTAAACAAGCATTTAATTTTGTTTTTCTATTTGCATTTATTCCTAATTCTTTAGGTTCGGGGTTAATAAGGTTACTGAATTCTAGGTTATACCATAATTCATTAATCGTAGCTCCTCCACCAGGACCATTGTTTTCTATCATACACATAGAATTATTATACATTACTGATATATCTCGTATTTCTCGTGCAAAACGTACAGGATTCAATGTATTTTCTGCATATACAGCTACTTGTCTAAAATGTTTAGGATCTAATACTCTTAAAACTTGAATTACTGAGTAATCATTTCCTGTTCCAGCACCAACGTCAACTCCTATTAGATATAATACTCCGGCTATTGGTTTTTCATAAATGTTGAAAGCATAATTCTTAGTACATTCTAAAGGTACTACTTCTTTCAAATTTTCAAGTTTATTTGCGGAAATCAGAGTTAAACTAGAACCAAGGAAAGAACAATTATGATTCTGTATATTATTAGCTTCGTAAATATGTCCTTCTACATCTATGAAATCGTAAACATAATCTGCCCCATCTTTTTCGATATTAATGATGGTTTTACCATCTAATGTATCAAAAATGACTAAATCTCTAGCGTTTTTGTCCTTGAATTTGTGATCATACGAAACACGTATGAAACTATTGTCATCAAATGTAATTTTAATAACATTTGCTACTTTTAATTGCATTCCATCGAATTTATGAAATTCGTTATTACCAAAAATCTCATATTTATCATTTATGACCATAAATATTTCCCAAAATCGACACATTTACAGATTTTAGGTTCATTATTGATTTGTACTAATAAGAGTTGATCTATTTTAATATCTGTATTATGTTCGATTATCCATTTATATATTGATAATTGTAATGAGTAATGATTGATATTGCAATCTTGATATACTTGATAAGGGTATAACATATAATTTCTACCCTGAGTTTGGAATTCTTTACTAGTTTTCCAATCTAAAATATCTATTCGGTGTGTTTTTTTATTATAAGCTAAGAAATCTATAGTTCCACAAATCTTTTTAATCTTGTCATAAACTATCAATTCATTAGCAATCGGAATATAAGTCTCCGTTAATTTAGCATATATTTTATCACATATTTTAGCTTTTTCATTATAATTATCGACATTATCATATTGTTCTAGAATATCTAAATCTGGTTTATATACTTTTCTATGCCATAAATTTTCTATATAACTATGTATTTCTGTACCTAATGTGGTAGCTTTTTTACCTTTCTTAGCCCAAGTATCTAATAATTCTTCTTTGGTAACACCTAATTTAATAGCTTTTATGCCAGCTATTTTATCCCATTTTACCGGAAATTTGAATTTATCTACATATTTTGTAACCGATATATAATCATCAACATCACTAGATTTATAAATATGACCGAGATCATTGAACAAAATGTCATTAAATTTCCATAATTCAGAATATATATCCATTTTTTATATATCAAAAAGATGGTATTCTTCATAATTTTTAGTAAAATATGGAGTTAATTCGGTATAAGTATATGGCTTTTCTCTATTTTCATAAAGATATAAATCGTTAATATCATCGATATAATTGGGCAAATTATGTTCTATTTTATACTTTTTCCAGATAAAAACATATTTACCGGATTTAACTAATTCACGAGCTTTAGTAAAACCAGCCTCATCATTATCAGTAATATAACGACAATCTAGATTTTCTAATTGTTTATTCAAATCTTCCGATGAACCTACACCACACGTAGCAGTTCCATTTTCTACAAACATGGAATTAATCGGTCCTTCTAACACCATAACAGGTTTCATTCTATCTAAAAAGTCGTAATTATATAATTCGGTATGACCAATTCTAGTTAAATATTTAATTTTATTCCCATCTAAAGCCCTACCTTGAAAACAACCTATTTTTCCATCTTTATGATAAAATGGTATAATTACACGATCATAATACTTACCATATTCAGCAACAAAGAAACTAGAATAGATTTTTTCAGGTATATGTCTAGAAATACAATATTTTTTAGCTTTTTCAGATAAATCTGTATTTTTAGTAATTCGATAAAAATACTTGATAGATTCATTATCTTTATCTTTTTTTGCTAAATTTAAGCGTTCTTCTATTTTTTCTCGTTCTAATTTATATTTCTTGGCATTTTCTTTTAATTTAGCTAACATTTCTGAATTATCTTGATTTTTAATAGCTTTCACATATTCCGAATATAACTCAGAATTAGCTTTCTTTAGCCATTTTTTAGCTAAAATTGCTTTATGAGCTGGGCAAGTTTCTCTCCAACAATTATAGACAAGACGTCCTTTATTAGATAACCATATCTTCCCTTTTAATTCCGAAGTTCCACAATATATACATTCTACTGAATTATCGGATCTATGTTTAAACTGAGCTAATGCAAGTTGAATATATTGCTCTAAAATTAAATTATCTTCTTCTTTTGTCATAATGTAACCGTCATTATTCCATTTATACTAGAACCATTCGTTCCCGAATAAACAGGTGTAAAAATAAGCGAATTTATCATACTTTCTACTTTACTAGATAAAATAGAAACAAACATATCAAAATTAGATATTTTTACAGCTTTAATTTCAGCAGCTTTAGCTAAAGCAATAGATTCAAATGAATATACAAGATTAGTGGGTAAAATAGGATATCCTCTAACAGCTAAATCTAATATGGACATACTGATGGAATTACCTATTACTCTGAAAAAGTTATATAAAAACGTTTCCCCATCAAGTAAAGCTAATTTTAATGTAGCCGTATCTATGATAACTTGATAACCTTGAATATAACCTAAACCTGTATATGCCGATGTAACTGGACCTAATGTGATAGTACCTACGAAATTATATTGTGGCACAATTTTAGAAGCAAAAATAGTAGATAAGTATTCATTAACTGTATTATATACACAACTATAATAATCTACATTTTTTGGATCAGAACAGTATTTTTTACAATTTGCACGATATATAGAATCAAACATTAAGTTCTCTCAGATAATCATAGTGTATATCAACCGGTATTTCCATGATATCTTCACTATCATATTTGAAATCTACTGATCCTATTTTCAAAATTGCACAATTATAATATGAAATTTTAACTAAATAATCATCATTATCCGTAAAATCTGTGTTTAATGCACACTTATCAGCATCAAATATCTTCAAATTTACCTTAAATGGCTCAAAATTAGTCTTCTTATAATCATAAGTATCTAATGTAGTATCACCTACCCATTTAGTCAAGTTAGTAGTTGAATCAACTTCTTTGAAAAAATCTTGACTCGTAGCTAAATCATTATAACTATACTTGTACATTTTCGAAATAATTCGAGTAACATCTAGATTGGTATTCTCTGAAAAAGTTAAACTTATTACACCATCTGTTGTTGCTTGAGTTGGAACTGACCGCTTAAAACCATTAAAAAAGATATCTGTGGTCTGTACACTTCGTTCGGCTAATGGACAATTAGTTATACTCTTTGACAATGTCAATAACTCACTCTCATCCAAATTAGGAGTTTTTATCTCAAAATCTACTGTAAATGCCCATAACGGTATAGGTTCCGAATAAAAACTGTTCTTATATATGTTATTCAAACTCACATGAATATATATTATATAATTTATCGGAGTTTATTTATGATCGTATTAAATGAAAGAGAAGACACTATAAAATTAACAAGTTATGGATTTACAAGATATCAAGAGGGGGATTTTGAAGACGATGGCCATAATTTCAAAGGTTACACATTAAATCCCCCAATCGGTTCTGAAGCTTCTGAACTTAATCAATCTGAATTAGTTGATAAATATGGATATTTCTCATATATCAGAGAGGATGACGTATTCATAGATTATCATTATCCTATAGGTAAATATGATGAATTCACCAAAAAATTAGAAAGTTTAGTTAAAAGAGGAGATCCTTTTTTAGATCTTAATGGGGCATCGGCAAAAGAAGTATTAAATAAACTACCCGAATATGTTAAACTATATAAAAAGATACTTTATGGTACCGATGTAGATGAATTACAAGTCGAAACTAATGATAAAGACGTTCAAAGAGCTATTGGTCTTAAAAATGATATAAACAAAGCCAGAAAAATGGCTTATTTAATTACAGATAAAGATAAATTACTCCGTAGAATTAAAGCTGTTCTTGACATTTATGGTGAAAAAACACCATTATTAGAGCCATTTTTAACCAGAGCAAGAGAAATGGGCATTAAAGACGAAGATATTTACGGTGGAATATTCTATTCGAAAGATAGATTAAATAAGATTATAAAGACCGAAGGACATATAATCGCTATGAATATCAGAAAATTGAATGAAGATTTAGATAATAAATCTAAAGTTGAAATTGACCTGGTTATATCTAAAACTAATCTCTATCATGCCAATTCCGATGATCAATTCGAACGCAGAATGTATCATATCCAAAAATCATATCTAGATAAAGCTAATGATAAAAAAGAAGAAGTTACTAAAGATGTAAAAAATTCTGATACTTACATTGATACTACTAATTTCAAAAAACTTTGCGATAAATATGATGTTCAATTCACATCTTATTTTGACAAAGCTACAATATCTAGAGATGAATATGATGAAAACGAAAATTACGAGTATGGTGTAGAAAACTTAACAGATGATCCGGGTAAAGCTAGTCGAGTAATCGAACTTAAAACCGAAAGAAACTATTATTTCTTAATCCAGGGACAAACCGAAATGATAGAAAAATTAATCGATGACTATCCTATAGATAATAAATATGCCTGGCAAGACTTAATTTCTAACATTCTACAAGGATTAAAAGAACCAGAATTAATAAATCTTGATGAAAGCCACGTAAAAGTAAACGGTAATGAACTATTTTAACTAATAAACTTGGTATTTATTATTAATAAACCAAAAATGATTTGAAATAGTTAAAAGCTAATAAAGAAAAAAGACCCTTTTGGGTCTTTTTTATCACCATTAGATATCTATCAGAATGATTATATGTCAATTGTGGCATCATATTCATAACCCCACTGAGTTCCATCTTCTTCACGGAACCGAATAACTCTGCCTTTGTCATCATACCATATCTCCTCACCAGTTTTATACCGACGATGGCTCTCTTTGCCATTTACATATTCAAACCACGCTTCATAACCATTTTTATACAAGCAATGGATCAAGTTTCCTTCTGCATCATAATCCTCTTGGCCTTCATCTATAAGTTCATTCTTCACGATATTCTCCTTGTTTATGTTATAAATATAAGAATCTTATTATGGTTTCTAAACATCAAATATCTTAAAAAATACCACTACTATGGTATTTTTTATATTCTTACAGGATTAATCAAATTTAAATTCATTATCTTTGTAATGAATCATATTTCCATTAGAATTATCAAGATCAATGGAAAGATCTGATTAGTTTTCATCTACTTTATACCAGATATCATAACCATCCATTCTAGAATGTATAATATTGCCATTAGAATCATACCATTCCGCATATCCGGATTTAAACTTATGATAAATGATGTTTCCATTTTCATCATACCACTCTTCATTGCCATCACTATCTCGGTAATGAATCATATTTCCTTTAGGGTCGTATTCCTTCCAATTTTCTTTTCCATTTTTATTCATAAAATGAATTTCGTGTCTCAGAGAATCATACCACTTTTCGGATCCATCTTTATCAATAGTATGAATAAGGTGTCTATTTACATCAGATTCAATACCACTTCACCGAGCCATCGCTATATCGTGTACGAATTTAGTGGCCTAAAGAAGCAAAATCATACCACTTATCATTACCATCTTTATCCTCGGTATGAATAAGGTTTCCCGCATTATCATACTCATACCATTTCTCATCTCCATTATTAAGCACGGAATGAATTTTATTACCATTTGTATCATACCACTCTTCATTGCCAGATTTATACCTAGTATGAATCTTGTTTCCATTGGAATCATACCAATTCTCGAATCCATCTTTATCAAATTTATGAATAAGTTGTCCATTATCATTATACTCATACCACTCGGCATAGCCATTTTTATACCTAGTATGAATTACATTGCCTTTAGCATCATATTCATACCAAATCTCAAATCTATCTTTCCGACGGCAATGAATCAAGTTTCCCTTATCATCATGCCAATACTCATTGCCATCTTTAAGTGTATGAATCTCATTTTCTGACATCATAAATCTCCTTATTATATTCTAAATATAAGAATCTTATTCAAGATTCTCAATATAAAATATCAATAAAAAAGACCCTAGTTGGGGTCTTTTTTGTATATCTATTCGAATATTTACCTTTTCAAAACACCATTTATATATGTTGCTGTAGATGCAATTTCACCCGAGCTAGTATACTCCTTTTCAATTCCGTTCTTTTTGCCATTCTTATATGGAGTCTCATCCCGAAGAGCTCCGGATTCATAATACCGCTTCACGATTCCATTCTCTTTGCCATCTACATAAGGAATCTCCAACCTAAGAGCTCCAGATTCGTAATACCACTTCTTAATTCCATTCTCTTTTCCATCTACATAAGGAATCTCCAACCTAAGAGCTCCAGATTCGTAATACCACTTCTTAATTCCGTTCTCTTTGCCATTCATATATGGAATTTCACATTCCAGATCGCCAGATTTGTAATATCCCTTCGCAATGCCATTCTCTTGGCCATTCTTATATGGAACCTCCCATTCCAGAGCTCCAGATTCATAATAGGATCTCTGTATTCTATTTTTCTTGCCATTTACGGATGGAATCTCACTCGTCAATCCACCAGATAAACGATCCACATTTTTAACTTCATCCTTAGTTTTTTCAGCTTCTTTCAGAAAGCGATATTCTTGTTCTGTTATTAATACTTTCTTCATAAATTCTCCCATATTTTATATATATCAAGACTTGTTGTATTCTAAATATAGAATATCTTAAAAAAAAAAGACCCTGGTTGTGGTCTTTTTTGTATATCTATTCGAATATTTACCCTTGCAAAATACCATTCTTATATGGTAATATTCTACTTAATATCGCCGGATTCAGAATAGTTCTTCTCGATTCCATTCGGTTTTCCATCCTTAGTTTTTTCAGCTTCTTTCAGAAAGCGATATTCTTGTTCTGTTATTAATATTTTCTTCATAAATTCTCCTATCTATATATATATCCCGACTTGTTGTAAACACTATATTATTAGATAATCTTATTGTAGTATAATTCTCAGACAATTTTTATTATTCTGGTACACAGTCTTTAATATTATCAATATCAAAAATCTAAATATCGATCTATTGTATTAAATAATATATCATATAATTGATCTGATATCTTAAATCTAGATCGATTAGATTCAAGACTCTGGTATATATCACCATCGTCATGCCTCAAACTCGCTGCCTTCCAATCCGCCATCATCTCAATCAAATCTAATAAATCCATTCCATTTATACCATTATCATAATGCTCGGGATGATGAGAATTATTCGCATAATGATGAGCTAAAGCATCTCTCATACCATTCAAAAATCCTTTATATTCATCTGACATATAAGTACTATTCTTAAGTTTAGGAGTATATTCATCAAATATACTCTTCTCTGGATCAACTAACTTACTAGCATCATGATTTTCACCACGTCTAACTAATTCGTCTACAATTTCTGACAAAATCAAACGTACCATATTAATATGCTTCTTAGTCGAATATGTACTATCCATAATTTTAACACTTTATTTATAATATATATATATATCCTAAAATGGATAAAATTGTACCACTAGCTAAATTCTTCTTAATTTAACAAAATATCACGTGTAATCATACTCTTCGAATCGATCTAGTTCCATTAGAATCATATTCAAACCAATACTCATGACCATCTACATCAATGTTATGAATAATGTTTCCATTAGAATCATACCACTCCTCATATCCTTCATTACAAAGTTTATGAATAAGTTGTCCATTATCATCATACTCATACCACTCCTCACATCCTTCTTTATACCTGGTATGAATCAAGTTTCCCTTAGCATCATATTCATACCAAATCTCAAATCCATCTTTCTGACGGCAATGAATCAAGTTCTCATTGTCATCATACCAATACTCATTGCCATCTTTCATTCGGTAATGAATCTCATTCTGTGACATAATAAATCTCCTTGTTCATAATATAAGAATCTTATTCTAGATTTTCAATATCAATTCGATAAAATAATATCCGACCACTAAAACATTTACCATTAATATTCTTATAAGTGTATGACTAATTTCTTATCAATCAGATTACCTTTACTATCATAATACCTTTCACAGCAAGTCTTTCCCTTAGCATCGACATACTTATGATGAATCTTAGTAATTATTTCTTTCATTTTTCATTCTTCTACGATTTGATAATTAATACGTTCATCTCCGAAATTGCACAGAGTATGTTCCAAATCTATAGCATGTTGAGCACAGAAATCTTCAGCTTCTTTCTTAGTATTAAAACCCAAGAAATACTTTTCATCTCCTTTATGTAGCCAACAATATTCTAGTTCAAAATCCGAATCTTCGGTAAATATTCCACTATAATTACCATTTTTAATTCGCTTGAAAAATTCAAGTTTACCCAAAATAACATGATAATTTGTTGTAGTACAGGGGATTTCTAATCCATTACACATTTTTTCTATATAAAACATTATTCATTTACCTTTATTATCAAATTATGTCATATTGGGAAGAGGATATGGAAGTAACTTTTTAATGGGAAATTCGGTTTTCATAGTATTTCGCATATACTGTTGAACGGAATCGTCAGATAAATCAAATTTCTCTTTAAGCGGATTCCATACCTGTGAATAATTTACCCAAAAATGCTGGTTCTTTCCAGCAGATTGAATATCAACCAACCAGTGCCCATCAGAATCTATCCAGCCAATTCGATCCGTCGGGTAGCCTGTAAGATTTCCAAAAGTATCTAAAAACACCGGTTTTGCTTGCTTCAGTATGCACATGAATTCCATATTGAATGTGTTCTGAAAACCATAGTTAAATTTACCATATAGTTTGCGTTTCATATTTATAATAGGACCTAAAGTATCAATTAAAACGGAGCATGCCATATATTGCAGCCATTTTTATTCCTAATATGAATCAGCTGCCCTAAGTAATCATACTCCTTCCAATACTCGTTACCATTTGTTGTATTCCGGTAATGAATCTCGTGACCCGTGGAATCATACCAATACTCATTACCATCATTCCACAGGATATGAATAAGGTTTCCATTGATATCATACTCCTTCCAATACTCCTTACCATCGTCACGCCGGTAATGAATAATGTTTCCCTTGGTATCATACCACTCTTCATCCCCATCTTTCCACCGGATATGAATAAGGTTTCCATTGATATCATACTCCTTTCCGGCCTTAGATGATACCGATTCGTAAATTTTGCCAATGATAAGCATTATGCAGGGGATGAAGAAGATTATGCCGAAAATGATGAAAATTTCCATTTTTAACCTATTTGAAGTTATTATGTGATATGTTCTAAATATAAGAATCTTATTCTAGATTCTCAATAGAATATTTTGAATTAATCTCGAATTATCTAACACAAATAGTATAAATCGATACATAATCCTATATGATAATCCTGAACTACAATCTGAAATAGCTAGACAATCTAGCTTCTCCTACGATCATTTTAATTGAACAAAAACGCCATTTTAAGGCGTTTAATTTAAGATATCTGTATAGTTTGATGTATAATAATTATGTATGCTTAAACAGGCGTTAGAATACAATTATATTTGATCAATTGTAGATATAGTTTATTCAACACTGTACAGGTAAAACATCTTCTAGGCTGAATAGAATTTTCATTTGATTTTTCATAAATCTCTGCAGATCGAAATCTTGTAGATAGAACTCATTAACTAAAATCTTCCAGACACTATTCGAATTTACCCAGAAATGTTTATTTTTTCCGGTGAAACAGATGTCGAATAGCCATTTATCATCATTATTTTTTAGTTCTACACGGTTATTAGGAAGTTTACTTTCAAAGTCATTGCTATCAAGGAATATTGTTTTCGTACATTGGCCAATAATTTCAGAGAATTTCTTATCAAATTCGGATTGACTTACTTGTTCCAGTTCAGACTTAGTAAACTTACTTAACATTAAATCTTTCATCGAATCAGATTCAGAATAGATCTTTCTTGCTTCTTCAAATATTAATTCTGACATATTAAATCTCCTTGTGGTTCTAAATATACGAAACTTATTCAATATTCGTAATTAAAATGCAAATCGGAAATTTTGATATTCTTTCTTATCCATTTTGCTTGCTTAGTCAGAGCAACATCTTTTGCAGCACTTCCAATGGCATCAGCTGCATGATTAGCAGCATCAGCTGCCCAAGTAGACTCGAAGTTAGTTGATGTCCAAGCCGCATCACGTGCTGCAGCTGCAGCCATAGATGTCTTAGCTGCCTCAGTAGCAGCAAACTTTTCTTCATCTGTTACTACAGAATCTTGGCTAAAAAGAGTTAATATCCTTTTAGATCGGGGATCATTTAGTTTGTCCTCAACAGACTCTAGTACCATTACCAGAAATTTACGTAATTTCTCATCATCCAATACATTAGTCCGTGTAATAGCCCAGATTAGATCGGCTGGAGATGCCTTTTTCCAGAAGTCCTGTATAGTATTTACTCCTATCTCCTCTAGACGTGCTATGTCCTCATCTTTACAACGATTACGATGCAAAAAAATCTTTAGCTCTTTATTCATTTTTCCTCGTTATATCTCTAGTATTGATCCTGTTTTTTCTAAATATAAGAATCTTATCAGAGATTATAGATAAAAAATCTGTTTATATTGTTGTATATAGTCTTACATTTGTGATTTTGCCTATAGACAATAATTTCGAAATTAAATCATTTTCTTTATAATAAGTAAATCTATTAGTAGAAGCCGAATTATTCATAATAAGTTCTCCCCAATCATTTTCTCCTATGATATAATCCGACATTATCGAATATTTATCGATATACCATATTTTAATAGCTTTTTTGAATAATTTTGGTTTTGTTTTTGACGTTAATACGTGCTTGAAGTGAAGATTTACATCCAAGTCAAGATAATCCTTATTATAGATAGATTTAGTTATTAAGTTTTTTTCAATTAGTTCCTTAATTACATCATATAGTAAGAAATTCGGCTGAATATTACCTTTTTGATCAATTGGAATTCCTTGACTATTAGTACCGATGCAAGTAGCAAAATGTAAAGAACCATCAGCATAAATGATGTCAAAACATTGCCTATAATTAGGTATGAATTTATTTCTGACTATATTTGGAATAAAAACTGCTCTAAGTTCAATATTTTCTAATTTCATAGGTTAACACTGTTTCTGATATAAGATCTACATTGCTTATTATTTTTCAAACTCGATTAGTAATTGAATAATGCAAATTTCGCATATAATTGAGAAATATACTATGCCGAATATTCGATTAGGAAGTTTCTTTCCTGTAAAAAAGGTAATTAAATATGTAATTGCCATTGCAAGTGCAAAAGCGAATCCGCAGATACCTAAAATAGATGTAATCATGAATTCTCCTTGTTATTCATAATATAAGAAACTTATTTCAGTTTCTCAATCATAAATTTGTCTTTTAATTTCGTTGTTTTCAGAATGTTTTGCTTTACGAACCAAAATTTTGCAGTTTTTTCTTGCTGCTCGTGATCCAGCATTAGCATGTCTCATGTTAAGCTTAAACATCTTCATATCGATGAATGTATATCTTGTCTTTTTAAATCCAATAGGCTTCATATTTAACCTCTTTGTTATTCTAAATATAAGAATCTTATTTGACTTTCTCAATACTGATTAGTATCTTTTTAAGTATAAAAAGTCTAAATATACATATTTTTCAGCTAGATTTTGGAATATCTTGAAAAACTTTGTGTAACATCATCCTATCCGAATCTAATTTGCATCCCAAAAATGCAGTCCCCAGTAATTTTTGCGAGGTGTAACATCATCAAAACCGAATCTAATTTTCATTTGATTTCTCATAAGTCTCTGTATATCTACATCTTGTAGATTGAACTCGTTAGCCAAAATCCGCCAAATCCTATTATAATTTACCCAGAAATGTTTATTTTTACCGGTAAATTGAATGTCTAACATCCATTTATCATCGTTATTCCGAAGTTCTATCCGGTTAGTAGGAAGTTTACTTATTTCATCATTAGAATCAATGAATACCGTTTTCGTACATTTACCAATGAATTCAATGAATTTTTTATCGAATTCGGCTTGACTTACTTTTTCCAGTTCAGACTTAGTAAACTTAGTAAGCATTAAGTCTTTAAATGAATCCGATGAATAATAGATCTTTTTAACTTCTTCAAGTGTTAATTCTGACATATTAAATCTCCTTGTTGTTCTAAATATAAGAAACTTATTCGAGATTCTAAATAAACTTATTTTTTATGTCATGATTATATTTAAACTATACAATATATTGCATAATTCTAAATTAAAACATACTATATATTGTATAATTAAAACCAGAGATATGGTAAAGAATCATCTTTAGTCCAGAATCCCTTAGCGGAATAGTAATCGAAATCTTTTCTTAACAGATTCGATTGATGAGATATATGAAAGTCTTTATTTCCAAGCCATACTGGTCTATAATTGTTATTTCCCACCGAATCCTTATATCTTTTAAAATTTTCCGAATTCTCAAACTCATTTAACCATGAAAAAACAGAATCCTTGTATCCACGTCTTATCCATTCTTCGCAGATAGTTTTGGCATAATCTATTAGACAACACTCATAACCACGCCACATCCTGACTATCGGGTGATGATTCCATCCTTTATCATATATTATAGAAAGTAATATCTGCTTGCACTCTACTCTTTGCTTCCCTAACCTTCTATAATCCAAAACTCTTGCGGTTTCATCAAAAGATTCAAATGGAAGAAATGTCTGCATAGTAATCTAGTTTCTCAATATAGAATATCAATAAAAAAGACCCGTGTTTGTGTCTAGAGTATCACTGTTCTGAACAATCCAGATCATCATTACCTATACGACCATCTTAACATCTCTTATAACCCTGCAAAATACCATTCAGATAGGTTGATTTAGATTTAATTTCACCCGAGCTAAAATATCCCTTCTGGATTCCATTCTCTTTTCCATTCTTATATGGAGTCTCCCACCTAAGAGCTCCAGATTCGTAATAACAATTCGAAATTCCGTTCGCTTTTCCATTCTTATATGGAATTTCACATTCCATAGCTCCGGATTCATAATACTCCTTTACGATTCCATTCTCTTTTCCATTCTTATAGGGAGTCTCCCAGTAAATAGCTCCCGATTCATAGTAAATCCTATGGATTGAATCACAAAGGCATCGTGTCCCATCTTTATAGGTATCATTGGCATTAGCACATACAGCTAATACAAACATAATCAAACCGAACATAACTTTTTTCATATTTTAACCTCTTTGTTATTCTAAATATAAGAAACTTATTCTAGATTCTCAATAGTGATTAGTGGAAACTTTTATATAATGATTATATTTAAACTATACAATATATTGTATAATTAAAACCAAAGATACGGAAGAGAATCATCTTTAGTAAAAAACTCTTGCGGTTTCAGAGAAAGATTCAAATGTATTTTTGGTCAGCTATATAAGAATTTTAGTGAATATCTGCCTTAATGTGATTCGAGTTCCTCAATATATTTGTGTTTAAGCTGTGCAAACTCAGTTGCACATCTCTTCATTATGGGTAAATGTACATCAAAAAAATCAGAAAGATTCAGCGTACTGCATCTAAAATCCCATGAGTCACCATTTATGCAATGTATTCCGTAATATCCATCCGTATCACCGAGGGGAGTATATACTCCATTTGTACCCTCGGCAATATGCCACACATCGTCATCCTCGGCTTTATTTAACCACTGCATACGTTCGCCGTGGTGGAGTTCTACACATAATTACTCGAATAATTGCTCGAATTCTCGGCAATCAGCCATTTGCGGCGATGAGCTATTAGTCATATATGGTCCTTTATTGTAGTTATGGGTTCTTAATAGTCATTTATGAACAGTTGATCTCGTTATGATCTGATTGGAAGTGCCCGGACTTGAACCAGGCTCGGCGGGTCCGAGAATTTATTTAGTTCTGATCAATGATTATACCCCTTGCAAAATACCATTCTTATAAGTCGCTGTAGATGCAATTTCTCCGGAGCTAGAATAGTCCTTCACGATTCCGTCCTTTTCCCCATTCTTATATGGAGTCTCACACATAATATCTCCAGATTCATAATACCACTTCTCGATTCCGTTCACTTTGTCATTCTTATAGGGAGTCTCACACATAATATCTCCAGATTCATAATACCACTTCTCGATTCCATTCTTTTTCCCATTCTTATATGGAATCTCTGAGTTAATAGATCCAGATTCATAATACCGCTTCATGATCCCATTCTCTTTGCCATCCTTATATGGAGTCTCACATTCTAGAGCTCCGGATTCATAATACCACTTCATGATTCCATTCTTTTCGCCATTCTTATATGGAATCTCCCACATAATAGATCCAGATACATAATAATACTTCTTAACTTCAGCGGTGGTTTTAATCATCTTAATTCTCCTTTGTTTATGTTCTAAATATAAGATTCTTATTTAAGTTTCTCAATATCAAAAATATAAAAAAGACCCCAATAGGGTCTTTTTTTATATAAACTAATAGCTTATTTTCACTGTTCTGAACAATCCAGATCATCATTACCTATACGACCATCTTAACATCTCTTATAACCTTGCAAAATACCATTCAGATAGGTTGATTTAGATTTAATTTCACCGGATTCATAATACTCCTTTACGATTCCAGTCTTTTTTCCATTCTTATAAGGAATCTCCCATTCAAGAGCTCCGGATTCATAATATCCCTTATCAATTCCATTCTCTTTATCTTTCTTATATGGACACTCCCATTTCAGAGCTCCGGATTCATAATACCACTTCTCAAGGCCTTCCTCTTTGTCATTCTTATAGGGTGTCTCACTCATAAGAGCTCCGGATTTGTAATATCCCTTATCAATTCCATCCCTTTTGCCATCCTTATAAGGAATCTCCCATTCAAGAGCTCCGGATTCATAATAGCCCTTCTGGATTCCATCCCTTTTGCCATTCTTATAGGGAATCTCCCATTCAAGAGCTCCGGATTCATAATATCCCTTATAGATTCCATCCCGTTGGTCATTCTTATATGGAATCTCCCATTCAATAGATCCAGATTCATAATAGCCCTTCTGGATTCCATCCCTTTTGCCATTCTTATAGGGTGTCTCCCGTTCAAGAGCTCCGGATTCATAATAGCCCTTCTGGATTCCATCCCTTTTGCCATTCTTATAGGGTGTCTCACTCATAATAGCTCCTGATGCATAATATCTCTTATCAATTCCATCCTTTTTGCCATCCTTATAAGGAATCTCCCCTTCCAAAGCTTCGGATTTGTAATAGGACTTCTTAATCATGGATATTCATAAATATAAGAATTTTATTTATGTTTCTCAATATCCGGAAATAAAACTACTTTCTTCCTCATATACGGTAAATAATCAGGACAAAACTCATTATTTGTCCCACCACACATAATTCCACGTTGGATTTCACTCCATACAATCTAGTTTGTATCAATATTTCAGATCTCAGTCCAAACTGGATAATTCAAGCCTATACTGATCTTCCGGTAGAGGAGCCATCAGGGTTGTTGCACAAAAATATCCAGGCATCGTAATAATAATGAAGTCTTTATGTGACTTCTAGTTCAGTCAATTATAAACATAGAATTCTTTTCTGACCGCATTCAACTTAGTGTCAATTATTCTGTCAGCGGACCAATATTTCGCGATGATGTGTCGCGGGAGTATACATTAATTCATTTCATCAAAACCGATTATTTCCTATATAACATATTATAATCCAGAACTACAATCTGAAATAGCTAGACAATCTAGCTTCTCCTACGATCATTTTAATTGCACAGAAACGCCATTTTAAGACGTTTAATTTAAGATATCTATATGTTTCGATGTATAATAATTAGGTGAGCTTAAACAGGCGTTAGAATACAATTAAGAAATGGTCACTTTTTTAGAATGGCTGATATAATTTAGAAAGCCCATAGATCTTTAGATTAATCAAATAAAGTCTAACGCTTCAACTTTCCAGATTAACCTTTTTTCATATATCTATTTACATCATTTTGATTTAATATTGAGAAATTGTGTCGAACCCAGGCATCATATTTCGAAATAGCTGGCTGCGATGAAGAATCCTTTTTATCGAATTCATCTGGGCTTACTTGTTCAAGTTCTTCCTTACTGAACTTAGTAAGCATCAAGTCTTTAAATAAATCCGATTTAGAATAGATCTTCCTTGCTTCTATAATAGTTAATTCTGCCATTTTTAACCTCTTTTTCTAAATATAAGAATCTTATTT
>Ga0172381_10000786_pt1 | contig 39273 bp, 40 predicted proteins | sample Leawel6488metaG_FD_119754 | JGI IMG/M metagenome (GOLD analysis project Ga0172381, IMG submission 119754) | Leachate microbial communities from a municipal landfill in Southern Ontario, Canada - Leachate well 64-88 metaG | ecosystem: Engineered > Solid waste > Landfill > Unclassified | place... | reverse complement strand
TAAAAATCCAATATTCAGATGGGGATACACTATCGATTACTAAAAAACTTTTTTGTATTGATTTAGGAATGCCATGGGACATTGCGTTAAATACGATTAATCCTGAATTTGGTTTTTTTGATAAAAGAACAGATGCTGTCTGGACAAAATTTCTTGATGGTTATAGTAAACATTATAAAATAAAATGTACTCTTTCTGATAATTTCTTTATGGATTCTTTGCGCATATATACTTACAAATTTTACAACTACCCCTATCCCTCATATACTATAGGCCTTAATTTCCTTAAACGATTCAATGTATTTTTTGACATGAAAAACAGGCGATTAGGGTTACAGCCGGTGAAGCATTTTCAAAGAGTAATTAATCCTTTGCATCCAAGATATTACTTTAATATTCAAAAAAATACTACCGGTAAATACATAATAAATGATATTGCGGATTATAAAGAAAATTATTTTAAAACAGCCGGCCTGCGTAAGGGAGATGAAGTTATTAAGATTAATGAAATGCCCGTTCAAAGTGTAACTCCAATAATTTTTAACAAATTCTTGAGAAGGGATATAATGATATTTGATGTGAAAAGTGAAGGAAATCTGCAGAGGATAAACGTAAAGATTAATCGTAACGAAAAACAGGGCGATTGAGAATAAAAAAACCACAATCATTTTATTGTATATTAGTCTTGTTTATGCCCATTATTTCGGACATTTTATGGTATCATAGTAAAGAGAAATGGATTTGCCAGTCTTAAGGTATTCTGAATCATACTCGAAACCGCATAATCCATCCGGAGTAAGCGCAATACGTCCAATCGGTGACATATTCATGTACACATCCTACAATCCCGATGTCATTTATTTTTACCTCCACGTTTACGTTGCTTGACTTTTGTGCCATTCAACAAGTCGTCAATACTCCGATATGTCTGTTTCGAGAACAACTTTTTGCCAATAAACGATAATATATTATCGTTTATTTGATTATTCATACCTTACTGCGATTATATTAGCGTTTACAACGCTAATAAATAAATCGCAACAATCAAACGAAAAATCAATCTATATCTCAACAACACTTCCGGTGCAATTATAGAACACTTTGCCTCCAAAGAGTTTTGAAAGGCGGGAATACTTCTCTATTCCGGTACAATGGCAAACGCCTATTGATTTTGGCAAATTATGCATCAAATAATCACTTATCCTGTTAAACTGACTTTCGGTACAGTCCTTAGTATGAAAGCCTCCTATCACCAAGTTAAATGGCATATTAAAATAATCTTTGGCCGATTTCATTATATTGGTAATTCCTCTGTGAGAACAACCAGTAATAATTGAAAGTTCGCCATCAAGAGTTATGGCCAGATAGAGCTCATCTAAAAACTCTTCATTAAAATTTCTAAAGTGAGTATCATCGCTATCCAGAACAGGAATATCGGGCACAATGAAAAGTCCTTTATCAATTTCTGTAATACCGGTGATGAATTCAACCCTGTTTTCAAGAAGTTCGGAATCACACGTTATTCCGATGTATCTTTTTGAAATATCATACTTTTCCGTTAAAGCCTCTTTTTTCATGTATACTCTGGCTTTACTGTTGACCATTAAAAACGATGACAAACCTCCAGTATGGTCATAATGGCCATGGCTTATAATTACAGAGTCAATTTCTTCGATTTTTACACCCATTTTCTGGGCATTTTGTAGAAATGCCCCACTTTGCCCGGTATCAAATAGAATTTTCCTCGTATCAGTTTCTATGTATAGCGACAGACCATGTTCGGCCAGCAATCCATTCTTGTAAACAAGGTTTTCTATAAGTGTAGTAATTTTCATATTATCCGCACTTTAGGCAAGATGGAATTTCTGGTCTTCCCAGCTCTTTTCCGTTAAGCCCCTTATATTTATCGTCGGGATTATATTCAATTCCCAGTTTGTTTAATAATGGCTCAACCGCAACTTGATGCAACTGAAGCCCTATATTCCACGGATTATACCCCAACAATAGTCCTGCAAGTTCTTCGTATGTCAAAACAGGAATACCGTAACCATTTTGGCCATAAGTTTTGCCTTCCATTTCGGATATTACATACTGCCAGCGGTCAAGAAAAAAAGTACAACCTGGACAATTCGCAATTATAAGATCTGGATGATAGGGTTGCATTGAATCGAATTTAAGTTTGGAGTTGCTCACTGAGTAACCTCTGTTGGATTTAAGGAGATACTGCCTGAAGCCAAAACCACAGCAATGGCGACGTTCGGGATAGTCAACCTGTGCACCACCCCATTCATCAATAAGTCCTGCAAGAACATATGGAAACTCTGCTCCGCCTATCCCCTCTTTCGGGAAAATTTTGGCATAATGGCAACCAATATGATCAACAACATTTAATGGTTTTCCTGTTTCTTTGCTGACAAGCCTGTACTTAACTTTTGCGGCAATCTCATTTCTAAATTTGTAAATAAGGTCACTCGCATGAACAAGGTTTTTTGGAACTTTAAAAGTCTTACCTGTTGCGCGCATTAAAGCCTCTCTTGTCTCAATTTCTTTTTCCGGATGGTGTTTCCATGTCTCAAGAATTTCTGTATAGATACCAAAGGAAGTAACGCAGGAAACAACAAAATTCTCATATCCAGCATCGTTCATCAGGGAGAACTGGCGTGCAACCACGGTCATAATTGTTTCGAAAGGAATAATTCCGGAATGATACGCAATGCCGGTACAAGTCGTCTGCCGAGAATCATCAAATATGTCTTTTTTTAAATCATCTCTAAGAATTTTCAAGTACAAATCTTCGGCAGGAGGGAAAAAATTCTGACGGATACAACTGCGGGCGAAATAATAGTGGTCTTCTGCTATCTCTTTCTGATAAGATTCCCAGACATTGTTTTTTATAATTGCTTCCATATTATTCTCTTTATTTTTTATTGTACACTTCCCAGAAATAATCATCTTTTTCGCTGCTAAAGGCAATTCCTTTTTCAAGTGCTTTGAGACGGCTATATTCCTCTATTGTCTCAAAACGTTTTGTTGCACCTGTTTCGTCGAATATATTCTGTAGGTCTCTGAGTGATTCCTCTGATGTTTGCCTTAGTGTGCCGCTCTCCTCTTTTTTATATTTAGTTCCAAGTCTTTCCAGTATGTCAACCCTGTTTTTCTTTAACCAATCCCACACAGGACCCTGTTCAGGGTACATATCGGTATCTACCTCGTCAATATAGACACAATAACCGTATTTTAAAATATGGTCGCCAACAGTACGCTTTATTGCCAGTTGTTTTTGTCCTTGGGTGCTTTCTATAAACATTCCTGTATCGATTGAGAGTGCGCGAAGGGCCTGAATAATGTATCCGGGAGTATTACCCCTCGGGCATCTTGTTTTGCACGATAGGCACTCTCCACAATACCAGATTGTATCGCTTTTCAATAGTTTTTCTATCTCTTCCTCCCCTCCGCCCTGAACAATATTAACAATCATACGGGGATCATATTCACTGAATTGCGCAGCCGGACAAATTGCAGTACAAACCCCACAATTTATGCAGGCATTGAGTCCTTCATTGAAGCGGATATCTTTCTGTAACTCTTTTAGCAATTTCATAACTTATTTCTCCCTTTCATAAGGTCAGGCCATTATGCCTCCCTCAAGAACGTAAACATTTTTGTATCCGTTTGCCTTAAGTATAAGTGATGCTTCATATCCGCGTAGTGATATTTTACACCAGGTAATAATCTCTGCATTCTTATCCTCGGGCAGTTCTCCCATTCTTTTACGAAGTTGTCCGAGCGGAATAAGTTTCCCGCCCACTCCTAAACGCGTTTGTTCAAACTCGTCCGGATTACGAACATACAGTAAATCAAGAGATTTCTTGTTACGATAATTCGCTTAGTTTTATTCATAACTAGTGGTGATTGATTATTGTATACTGTTTGTCAGTTGTACAAATGCCGATTTAATGGCTGGATCTGCAAAAAGTTCGTTCATTTTTCCTGTATCGCAACTTTTGCACATTTTTTCATTCATTGGAATCTGGGTAAGGAGTGGCACTCTAAACTTTTTAGCAAGCCTCCCTCCACCACCGTTACCAAAAATGTAGTATTTCTCATCAGGATGGTTAACAGGTGTAAACCATGACATATTCTCTACAACTCCTAAAATTGGTATGCCTATCTGCTTGTCACTGTACATATTTATTGCCTTTTTAACATCTGAGAGTGCCATCTCCTGAGGTGTAGTTACTACTATTACTCCTGTAAGCGAGAAATTCTGCAGCAGGGTTATATGAACGTCACCTGTTCCCGGAGGGGTGTCAATAATCAGGTAATCGAGCTCTCCCCAACTGGTCTCTTTAAGTAGTTGTAAAAGACCGCTGGAAGCACGAGGGCCTCTCCATATTACAGCCTGATCCGGGTCAATAAAAAAACCGATAGACATCACTTTAACTCCAAAACTTTCAAAAGGGACAACATAGTTTTTCCCATCCTTTATCTCTACGTCCGGCATTTCACTCATCAAACCGAATAATGCAGGAGCGGATGGTCCGTAAATATCTGCATCAAGCAGACCTGTGGAATATCCCTCCATAGCAAGAGATACCGCCAATCCTGCAGCAACCGTGGATTTGCCAACTCCCCCCTTTCCGGAGGCTATTATAATTATATTTTTAATGTTAGGAAGGATTGTTTTTTGAATTGTATTGTTTTCCATTTTATATTATTTTGAATTAATTGAATTCCATATTTTTGTAATTTCCTTACTGACTTGAGAACCAGGAAAGTACTCAATTATACTTTTACATTTTACCATTGCTTCAACCACTATCGCGTCGAAACCGAGTTTCCCTGCAAAATTGATCTCCCTCTCTGAACAATATGATTCAATCTTATCTGACAGCTCCGTATTAAGATCATATTTATTTATTATTACCCATGTTTTAAGATTGAACATAGATGTAATCTCTATTGTCCTCATAAGATCATGCAAGCCGGAGATGGTTGGTTCAGTTACAATTACAACATTGTTAGTACCTGTAATTGATGATATTACTGCGCATCCTATTCCGGGGGGGCCGTCTATTATTATGTTTTCAATGTTATGAGCTTTAGAAATCTGTCTGGCCTTTTCCCTTACAATATTTACCAGTTTTCCTGAATTTTCCTCTCCCGGAGCTAAACGCCCATATACCATTTTCCCATTTCGAAATGTTCCGGAGTACATTCTGCTTTTATTGTTTTCTATCATACTGATAGCTTTTTCGGGGCAGATCCTGTAACAGAGCTTGCAGCCGTCGCATGAAATTTCATTAATTGTAGTCTTTCCTTTGTTGAGGGAAATGGCATCGAACCGGCAATACTCTATACATAACCTACAGTTGATGCATAGCGAATAGTCTATAACAGCTTTTTGTCCCGCAATGTAGATCTCTTCTTCTTCGTGAGAAGGATCAAAAAGAATATGAAGATTTGCAGCATCAACATCACAATCTGCAAGTACAACTCTCCCACCGAGAGTGGCGAAAGCAGCACTTATACTACTCTTGCCGGTTCCCCCCTTACCACTTATTATTGATGTTTCCATTTTTTTCATAAATTGTATTGAACATGGTTTCAAAAAGAGTCTTCCATTCTGGTTTATATTTGGCCACAATTTCTCCTTTTGAGTAGAGAGAAGCAACTTCCTTGTCGAAAGGGATCTCTGCCAATAGCGGAATATTTTCGCCCAGAAGATATTCATACACTGCTTTGTCTCCAAGACCGGCACGATTAATAATAACCCCGTATGACTTATTCATAGTTTTAAGAGTCTCTACAGATTGTCTGAGATCACTAAGACCAAATGGGGTAGGTTCTGTAACAAGAATTACAAAATCGGCCACAGCTACAGTCTGGATAAAGGGGCAGGAAGTGCCAGGAGGAGAGTCCATCAATATTATCTCATTATTCCCCGCCTCCTTAATTGCTGCTTTTATGACAGAAACAGGAGAGAAGACACCTACTCTTACCTTTGCTTCAATTATTGATGACTGTAAATCTGAATGATATCGGGTTATCTTTCCTAAAGAGATATCTTTATCGCTAATAGAATCATATTTGCATGCTACAGAGCAAGCACCACAACCGTGACAAAGATCTTCAAGAATACGGATAATTTTCATGTCGCGTAACATGAAAATAGCATTATAGCTGCAATACTCCTGACATTTTCCACAAAATGTACATTTGGTGGTATCTATAACCGGAACCTTTTGGGTAACATCTTGCACAAACTCTTCCTCTCCTTCAAAAAAGACCATAACATTTGGCTCTTCAGCATCGCAATCAATCAGAGTAACCTTATAATTAAGCTGCTGAAGAACATAAAATAAATTTGTAGATATCAGAGTCTTTCCTGTTCCTCCTTTTCCGCTTGCAATGGCAATTCTGATCTTCTTAGGCTCAATCATAGGACAAGCGAATTTGCTCATCGGTAAGTGTTGGTTGAATAGCCTTTTTTAAAAAAGCACTATTCCATGTTTTAAGGTTGCTGTGGGTAATAAAGTATTTTTGAGGAATCGGATGAGTCCCAAACACTACTTCAATACCATATTTCTCATGGATAAACTCTTTAAAATGTTCCATATATGGACAAGGAGGATATCCAACAAGAAAACAGGTGGCAAAGTGAATTTTCTGAACTCCGTTCTTTATCATCTCTTCCGGAGTGTACTCAATATTCCCTCCAGGGCAGCCTCCGCATGTTGTAAAGGCAGCTATTTCAAGATCCATATCTTTGTATGATGTAAATGCCCCTTCGCGCTTCTGAGCTGAGCGGAAGCATTTACCCCCGGCACAAGTTTTATACCTGTCGCAAATAATAATGCCGATTTTTACCTTTTCCATAAATCGTATATTTAGTGATCACAGGCATTGCTTCCTGTTTCAAGCGAATTTTTAAGCCAGTCAGAGACCAGTTCAGCAGGGCTTTTAGATTGTGCTCCAACATTTACTTTTATATTTTGAGCAGAAAACAGGTCCAGAGCTCTTTGTCCCATGCCACCTGCAATTACATCGGTAACACCGCGTTCAGCCAACCATCCCGGAAGCAAGCCAGGTTCATGAGGAGGTGGCGTAACAAACTTTTCTCCAATAATGGCGTTATTTTCGACATCTATTATGGCAAATTGCTGACAATGGCCAAAGTGAGAACATAAAACTCCGTTTTCCAACGGAATGGCAAGAGTACATTTCATGGTATTAATTATTATAATTTATTGATATAAGTTGTTTTATTTATAAAAAGCCATGCTAATGACCGCATGACTTTAGCAGGTATCTACCCGTTTCCTCTGAAACGTCCGGCATTTCCCCGTCCTTGGCCCAAGCCTTTGCCTAGACCATTTTTTGCTCCAGCACCTCTTCTCAATCCCATCCCTTTTTGTGATGATGAAGTGCTGTTCTTTAAGATTTCTTCTTCGCTCAATCCTTTGTTATCGGGATTGCACCGGCCCATGTTTCTGCCGGTCATCGGGCCTTCTCCATTTGGCCCTCTTCCGTTTAATCTTGGCATAATTACCTCCTTTATTATTGGTTGTTTCCGTGGCTTAATAGCACGATTATTTCATTTATAGTTTTTTCCTGGCCGTTAATTACAATTAATTGTATTTGCAGACTGTCAAAAAGGGATTTTACTTTGGCGCCAAACTCGCCGGATACTACTTTTTTAACTCCTCTGGATGCTACCAGTTGAACAGATGCCGGGCCGGCTCCTTCTATGTTCTCTTTGTTTGGATTGGGGATAAATTCTGTGGCTTTTGTCTCTGTGTCGTAAACCACAAAATAGGAGCAGCGGCCAAAGCGGCTGTCTAATTTTGCTGCAAGGCTGTTGCCTGTTGATGTAATTGCTACTTTCATATTCTTTTTATTATTTATTTCTCATTCTGTGCTGGTGTGGTACACCCTTTCTAATCATAGGGCAATTACAATCAGGACAAATTTCCTTTCTGCATGGTATGCCGGAAGTATGGGTTTTTTCTTTGCCACACTGAGGGCAAATGCAAATATCTTCGACAATATTTTGCCCAGAGGGCTCCTTGTATTCTTCAATATTAGTGGAACCACAAAGAGAACAATTCTTAATCTCCTCCTCTTTTGCAGGGTGATTAAACAAACAGCCGCAGCTGTTGCACGAGAACCATTCACTGTCGAAATAGACTTTACCCCCTTCGAATACAATCGCTTTTCCAAGCACAAACGCCTGAGCAATTTTCCGTCGCGCACTTTCATATACACGGGTATAAGTAGGCCTGGATACACCCATTATGACAGAGGCCTCAAACTGACCGTATAATTCAAAGTCACTCAGCCGGATGGTCTCATACTCGTCAAGATTCATTACAATAGGACTGTTCTCTTCAGGCAGACCTATAGGTCTGTACCCCTTGAAATGAGGGGGATTATTCATTCTTCGTCTTAGTTTCGGTCTTGGCATAATAAAGAGCATTTGTTCGATACAAATATAATAAACATTTGTTCTAATACAAATATTATTTAATTTTGTCTTATTAAAATTTATTTAGAGACTTATGCTTGAGATTAAAAAATGTTTATTTAAGGCAGGACTACTTTTTCTTTTATTTACGCCAGTAATCCATGTAAACGGGCAATCACAGGAACTTACATTGAACAAGGCAATTGATGTGGCATTGCAAAACAACCTTGAATACAAAGCTTATAAACTTAAAGTAGAGTACAACAAAGTTCTGAAGCCATCCGCTTTCACTATTGATCATATGCAGATATTTTATGGTCATGATCAAAACAATATTGCTGAAAATGGGTTTCCTCTCAATATCTTCGGGATTGAACAAAGTTTTAATTTTCCAACTGTTTATACCTCCCAATATGAAGTTAATAAAACTGCGGTCTCTCTATCTGAAAAGGAATTGGAGAACCATAGGTTATTGCTTATAAAAGATGTTTCACAAGAATATTATGAGATTGGTTACCTGGTGAATAAAGAGTATTACTACAGATATCTGGATACCCTTTATCAAAGTCTTACTAATGAAGTTGATAAAAAGCATAAAAGAGAAAGTGCTACAAATCTGGAGCTACTTAACGTCATGGCCAAACATCAGCAAATACTCCTTTCAATTGACCATATAGGGCATGACCTTTCAATTGCTTATAAAAAACTAATGGTACTTATGAATGATAATTCTCCAATTATTATGCCCCGAATAGAGCCAGCGCAGCTAATAGTTTCAAATCAGCCACTAAAAAGGAATCCCGGAGTTCAGTATAAAAAACTGGAGACTCAAATGAAGGAAGATATGCTTAACGTGGAGAAAAACCGACTATTACCAGATATTACACTATCATATTATAATGGAACTAACAGATTTTTTGGATCAAAAAACTATCCGGGATATCAAATTGGCCTTTCTATTCCTTTGTTTTTTTGGGGACAGAAGTCAAAGATAGAGGCAGGTAAAATTGCCATATCAGTCTCAAAAAATGAAGAAGAGAATTATTTATCGTACTTAAAAATGAGGAGAGAGGAGCTGATGAGCGAAATAAGAAAGCTAAGAGAGTCTCTCAATTATTTTGCTACAACCGGAAAAAAATTAAGTGAAGAAATTGTTCAGAGTGCAAAAAAAGGTTATGAATCACAGGAGATTGACCTTTTTCAATATGTTCAAAGTATAGAGAATGCAATAACTATAGAGATAGAGCACCTTGACTGGCTTGCGAAATACAATAATGTTGTTCTCGAGTTGAATTATTTAGAAATGTAAGAAAAAACGGTGTTTGTATTATCTCAACTAACCAGACATGGTTATTCTTCTAATTATTATAATATTTCTGGCTGCAATCTGGGCAATAACCACAGAATTCCCGCGGAAAATTTTGCAGATCAAAAAATAATATGCAGAGTAAAAACTGACCGTGGTATTATGCGATACGACTCAGTTGCAGAGCAACATCATCATCTTTACTGTTCGGAAACAGAAACTATAGCAGATTATTATGATGAGGAGTTGAATTCAATTCTGGAGAATTATTTCAGAAATAAAATGATTGACAACTTTTCTGTTGAGTATGTGAAACTTCAGATAGTAGGAAAATTCACCAACTTAAATAAATAAAATTATTATGGGAAGACAAGCAGTAAACATCTTATCAATAGATGTGAAAAAATTAACCGAAATGCTAAATGCGGCACTTGCAGAGGAGTGGCTCGCATATTATCAGTACTGGATTGGGGCAAGACTAATGGAGGGCCCCAATGCGCAGTGAAATTGAACCTGAACTGTTGCTGCATGCAACCTAAGAGTTAAACCATGCAGTTTTGGTAGTTGACCGGATTATTCAATTGGGTGGAACACCTGTACTTAGCCCTATAGAGTGGCCAAAACTAAGCCGTTGCGAATATGATGCTCCTATTGATCCTTATATAGAGGTAATACTCGAGCAAAACCTTAAGGGAGAGCGATGTGCTATTCAACGTTACAAAGAGATAGCAGACTTTACTAACGGGAAAGACCATACTATTCACGCCATGGCTACAACTATTCTCAACGAAGAACTTGAACATGAGAATGATATCGAAGACTGGATTACTGATATTGTTAGAATGAAAGAGGAGTTCAGGAAAATCAGGATATGAGTTAGTTAACAAATTACAAATTAAAATTGGTTATAAGGAAGGGCAAGAAGTAGGATTTAAGGTATCAGCAGGCAAAACATTTGTTTGTAATGTGTCATTGGTGAGCATATCTATTCCTTATTTCGAACTCACGTTAAATTAGTAAAAGATACAGTATCCTTCATTTTTTACTGTCTTAATGGATATTTTCGGGTCTTTGTGAAGAAGAGTGCGTAGCCTACCAAACAAATTATTTAAGCTAGCATCTGCATCTTTTGGCTCATTTGAACCCCAGAGTTCTTGTACTAGGGTTTGACGGGAGATTACTTCTCCGGGTGTAATATAAAGAAGTTTCAAAGCATTGAATTCCTGAGGGCTAAGTATCTTTTCCTTTTGTCCCTTGTAACTAAGCTCATGTGAAAACGGATCAAGCGTATAAGCACTTATTTGTAAAAAGCCAGTCTTTCGTTCTGCCTGAACATATCTTTCAATATAAGCGATCAATTCATCTATTTCAAAAGGCTTTCTCAGATAGTTCACTCCACCGGCCTTTATTCCACTGACCACGGTTGCTGTATCTGTATGGGACGATACAAAAATAACGGGTATGTCAGGGAAACCCTTTCGCAAGCTCTCCGCCTTTTGGATGCCGTTATCACTTCCAATCTCAACATCCAAAACTATGACCGATGGTGCAAACTTCTTGATAACTGCTTCAATGCCTATCAGAGAATTTTGATAGTGGACTTTGTACCCGTAAGAAGATAAAGCCATATTCACCAAGTTCCCCAGATCAGTATCGTCATCGATAAATAAAACCCTTATAAGTGATTTTTCTTCCATTTTCTGTTTTTTAATTTAAATGATTGTCCTAACCCTTGTTAGGCATAAAGATAGTAAATATGGTGCCCGTTCCTTTTGCACTGCCCACTTTTATCTCTCCGCCATGACTTTGTATAATCCGTTTAACAAACGATAAGCCGATACCGTAGCCTTTTCTTTCCGATACATTTTCTGCCCGGTAAAACTCCCGGAATATTTTCTTTAGGGATTGTTCCGGAATCCCGATTCCATTATCTTTTACGGTTACGACCACTGTATTTTTATAATTACTGCTTTTCTCCATTCCGATCTCAATAACCGGCTTCTCCCCCGAATATTTCACCGCATTATCCATAAGGTTCCGCATGCAGTCGTCAAAGAACATCGGATCAACAACCAGTTCCATCGCAGGGTCTACCGTAAAATTGAACGTAATATCCTTATTAATATAAATCTCTTTCAACTCCATTGCAATTTCATTGCAATGTTCCATTAGGTTATAGGATGCCGTATGGAGGGACAGGAGTCCTTTTTGTGCCTTGAATGAGGATAGCAGCAGTTCAATCTTTTCAGCTAAGTGTCCTACTCTTTTTTTAGCTGTTTCAAACCCTCTTTTTTTATCAGGATCTTGCTCGGATTTCTCATAAAAACCAAGCATTGTATAAACATAGGAAAGGGGCGATTTAAGGTCATGCACAATACCGTTCACCGTGCGTTCACGCCGGCGAAGTTTAATATCCTTCCTGCGGAGTGAAACCAGCAGAACCAACATTCCGACTGACACCCCTATCACCGCAAAGGTCGACCATGCAATGCTTTGCGTCATTTTCTGTACCATTGCCGATTTTGCGATTTTAAAGTCTCCTTTTAATTGATACTTTTTCTTCGTTCCTAAAGTAATAAAAATGGGTATATCCAATTCCGAAAAATTCACGAAAGATGATCTAGCCCAGTAAACCGACAATGAGTCAATGGTCTCATTGCCTTTCATGATCTTCATCGTGTAAGATTTTAACAATGTGGAATCTGAATAACCGGTTCTCAGGAGTGAGTCGATGGAAGAAAGCCTAAGTAAATTTTTAGAAAGGAGTACATCTGTAAAAACATCCCCAATCGTTTGGGACAAGGAAACTCTCGACTGGAAATTGTCCACATCTAATTTATATCGTCCTATCTCCTTGTTCTCATTGCTGGATGTTTTATCTATTTTCCCCATATTTTCAATAATAACATTTTTCTCTGAGGACGAGTCGGCGGAAGTAGATCCAAATTCTTTAAAAGATTCAAATTGAATGGCATTCTTTAATATAGAGGTTAATTCCTCCTTAATTTGGAGCCTTTCCTTTTCAATGCTATTCTGTAGCCAGACTGACTGTGAAATAACCAGAATTCCTAAGGCAAGAATAGAAGAAATTATCCATTTATTCATTTTCCTATGAGTTTATGCAAATATAAGCAATAATCTGCTTTTCAGCATTCTAATCTAACAAACTTGTTAGATAATTTTGTACAGATTAGTTATATATTTTGTATAGGTTTGTTAGACAACGAATTCCTTTATTCTGCAGATTTGCAACAATTTTAAAACTACTATATGGAAAAACACTCTCGTACTTTTTTGTTGTCAGACATGTCTGAGCAGCAATTATCATGTATTCGGGGTGGAAGTAATTCGACTTCCAAGGAAAAGAAAGATGAATATATTGAGATAACCATTGGTGATAAAAAAATCAAAATACGTATTTCAGGCGTGGGGCCTCTCATTGTTATCGAATGAATTTAAATATGTAAAACAATGGATATAAAAAAGACCTTTAAAAATAATGGAAAGTAAGAGAAAATGTAATATCAGAGTAAAACACGACTACCTATCAACATTTGATTAATCAATAACCGAATAATGTGCATCAATAAGATGACAGAATTGTCAAAAAGCTGTATGAAATAATTGGCGAGTAATCGAAAAGCGATAAAGAGCAGATTTAACATAACTTAGCAATAGTGATCTAAAAAGCGTAGATAGCAAAATATAGTTTGTGCCAGCCACTCAAATTATAAGAAACTTTCTCACAAGCTGAGAAAACGGATTGGTCTATAATTAACTAAAACTGAAAAGAAGCTTCAGATGTAATATTAAAAGTTGAAACATGATAAATAACTCAACTTTTACGCAAATAAACATATTTTTTGTCAAGCGTAATGCAGAATTCAATCTGTATAAATCAATTGAAACTCCCTTCAAATTTAGTAAAATTATTAATATTTAAGAAAATGAGTGATAAAGGAAAATCATTGGTAAAGTCAAATATAGACTTGAATGAAGTAAAGACGATTTTAAGTGCCGAGACTCTTAACGAAATGAGTATGTCTAAATTATTTGGTGGACAAGAAGACGATTCTGAAGATAGAGAAAAGTGTAATAAATGTGAAAAATGTGATAAGTGTGATCAATGTAGTAGTGCATGCAGTCCTGGCAACATAGGATACAATAACGTTCCGTATATCCCACTATCTTAATTCTATTTTATTAATTTTAATCAGAGGGTGTCATTGACGCCCTCTACTTTAAGTCTAATTATGGAAGAATTTTCACTCAGCAAATATAATTTTTACATAGAGTATAAACATGAAGAAGATAGAATCATATACTTTAATGGCATTTCAAGAGCAATTTTTTCTGCTAATAAGAATGAACATAACTTTTTTCAGCATCAATTTTTAAATATAGACAGTTTAAAAAAAAAATATCCAACATTGTTCGAATACTTTGTTAGTAACTTATTTATAATTGAAACTAATTTTGATGAAATAGGGTACATAAAATATTTAAACAATAAAGACATTTTTTTGGATACATCATATAGAGTTATGATAAACCCAACCCTTGAATGTAATTTTAAATGTTGGTATTGTTACGAAAAGCATCCTAATGGATATATGTCAGATGAAATTCAAAACAAAATAATTAAACATTTGGAATTTGTAGCTAAATATAGGTGTATAAACCATGTCGACTTGTCTTGGTTTGGAGGAGAACCGTTACTTTACTTTAACTCAATAGTATATCCACTATCTTCTGTACTTAAAGAAATTGCTGTAAAAAACTCATTGAAATTTACAAATCATGCAACTACTAATGCTTATTTAATAGATCACGGTATGGTTGAAAAGTTCAAAGATATTTCATTAGATAGCTTTCAAATTACCATTGATGGCGATGAAAGGAAACACAATAGCATTCGGAATGAAAATGGAGACCCTTCTTTTAAAAAGATTATTTACAATATCAATTTGATTTGCAAAGAAATAAACTCTGCGCATATAATTCTAAGAATAAATTATGATAATAATACGCTAAGGGGAATATTACCATTATTTGAAATGTTCCCTTCCAAATATCGAAATAAAATTACAATTAGTCTTCATCGTGTTTGGCAAACTATTACAGAAACTAATAAAAACCATCCAGAATATGCATCGGAATTTAACCAGACATTAAAAAAAGCATCTGAATTGGGATACCATATTTCTCATGCAGATAATGTTCCAAAATTGTTTAGAAGGTGTCATTGTGACAAATATTGGAATACTGAGGTTAATTATGATGGGAAAATATTCAAATGTACTATGGATTATTCAGAAGAAACACAGGGAGAATTTTTAAGTAATGGAGACATAAAATGGGGGAATAATTTAATTTCTAACATGTATGGTAGAGCTACCTTTGATAATGAAAAGTGCATACTCTGCAAATTACTTCCAATATGTTTAGGTCCGTGTTCAAGATCAAATTTAAAAAATATCTCTTGCGTAAATAATGCGACATACTGCAATATGGATGATTCGGAAATTAGTTATAAAGATATAATCATAAATTATTACATGGAAAAAAAAACAATGAGATTGTTATAGATATTCACTCATAATTGGGCGCTTATTCCCAGTTGATTATTAATTGTTTATAACATAGTTCATTGACATTTTTGTAATCATCTTTTGTAAGTATTTCTCTTACAGGGGTTTTACCAAGTAGAAAGAAACTCAAAATGCGTAAAATTTCGTAGATCGCTCAACTTTCAATTTGTTACCTACAATTGCTACAAGGCAGTATGCAATGATGGCACAGTAGACTTGAATTTTGACCGCATTGAGGGTTGTTCCCCAAAAAGCCCTTATCTTAAGATGTTGCTTTCCATTTAAAGAGTTCGACTTCCCACCTATTCTTATACAGAAGACATATTTCTGATGCCTCTAAATCAAAGTTGTTGGGGATAAAAATAAATACACTATCCTGTTCTCTGTCATGATATTTTACTCTACGAATCTTTCCCGGATATTTATGACTTGATTTATAGTTTTTCAGTTTCCCTGTTTGGCCGTAAATAATACCATTCTTTTTGTCGGCCTTATTGGAGTACATTCTTTGAAATTCATATTATCTTTTGCTCTGGTAACGTAATATGATTTATTCTGATGAATCAGATATAGACGCTTGAAATCGATATACCCTTTATCAAATATGTAGTAACTATCCGGTTCGTAAAATAGTTGGTACAAACCATTAACATCATGAGCAGAGGCACTTGTTATATGAATAAAACACAGAATGTAAGTTTTGACATCATAAAGAGTATGGAGCTTAATACCTCCTTTGTTCTTGCGGAACTTGGCCCACCAAAAAACACTTAGACATAAATCAATCGTAGATGAACATTGCCCTCAATATTTATCTCAAAGTCATTTTTGTAATAGCTCTTTCTCGCCTCTGCCATTAGGACACATGCAAAATCTTCAAATATTTTGTAAGAGCGTTTTTCGTTGGTTTCCCCTAAAGTACGTCTTGCAACATTGTTTCCAAAATCTAAATGATAAAACTTCGTTTTGTGTGCCTCTAGTGAATACATTAACTCTCTCATACTTTCACAGAAAATTAGTTGGCCAAAGACCATACACAATAATTGATCCCAGCAACTGAAAGACTTAACATACTTATTGCCATCATATTTATCTACTATCCCGTCAAAAACTCTGCGAGGTATAAAATCTGTAAGTTGTGCGTAAATATATTTACCTTTATTCATGATTGCCTTTGCACAAAGCTAATAACCGTGTTTTCAATTCAAATCGTCACGCAAGAAAATGCCTTATAACTAGATGATATACAATTATGTCAAAGAACTTTTTTAAATTTTAACCGCCCACTAATGATAGAAAGTATGAATATATTTTTAACAAATATCCGGAGTGCCATATTAAAATATAAGGCTGCAAGCATCATGATATTCATAGGATTATCTATTGCTTACACGATCGTTACAGCACTTTTGGTTCAATTTGATTTTGAGTATAATTATAACCGAAATTTTTCAAATAAAAACATATACCGATTAGAAATATATGACTCATATTCAAATGGTTTATCACCTTACCTGCCGAAACCTTTAACAGATATTGTTACTGAAAGAATCCCACAGCTTAATAACTCATGTATTTTTACTGATATTCACAAAGTTCCTGTTATTATTAAAGATTATGGGAAAGGGGAAAAATATTTTAATGAAAACTTTGCTCTTGCCAATGTCGGAATTGTTTCTGTTTTTGATTTAGAAGTTATTAAGGGTAATTACATTGACGCACTTACTTTAAAGAATAATGTAATATTGCCAATGAGCTTGGCAACAAAATTCTATGGTGGTACAGATGCAGTAGGCAAGGAAATATATATCAATGGTAAAGACAGAGTGATAGTTGCCGCCATTTATAAAGATTTGCCTGTTAACAGCTCACTAAAAAACGCTGTTTACTCATCCATTTACATTGAAAATGACTGGCAAAAATGGATATATTATAATTACTACCAGATATATTCCGCAAATGATATAAAACAAATAGAGGCATCTGTCTGTGAACTAAAGGAGTATATGGGATTAATGGAAGATTCAGAAAATATTTCTCCTCCAAAGCTTAGACCTTTGAAAGAGGTTTACTTTTCATCGGAGGGTAATAAATTGGAATTATTCGCACTACTTTCTGTTGCTATTCTCATTCTAATGATTGCCGTAGTAAATTTTACAAATTTCACCATATCATTATCTCCGGTCCGCATAAAAAGTTTTAACATCCATAATATTTGCGGGGCCAATTTGTTTACGTTGAAAAAATATATTATTTATGAATCCGTCTTATTTTCCATCAGTGCATACCTACTGAGTATAATAATATGTTATGGATTGTCTGTTACTTCTGTTCAGGAGTTGTTGGATACTTCACTAATCCCGCATCAAAACCTTACCGTTTTTGTATTTGGTTTTGTTTTATGTCTGGCGGTTGGATTAATTGCCGGATTGTATCCTGCTAAATACATGACAAATTTTCAACCTGCAACCATAATAAGAGGACCTGTTGAAACAGGTCTTGGCGGTATTAAACTAAAAAATGCCCTGACAATATTTCAGTACACTATTTCAATTATACTAACTATACTGACAATATTTATATTACAGGAAGTACATTTATTGGAAAACAAATCGTGGGGGTTTAACAAAGATAACGTCCTGTATTTCGAGATTGGTAGTGAATTGGAAGAAAAAAAAACTACACTTATTAGTGAATTGAAACAAAATAAAAATGTTCAAGATGTCGCTTTTTCATCTGAAATATGGGGCGACTTCCAGATGTGTGATGGCGAAAGGGTAATTAATGGAGAAAATAGGCGCATTTGGATGTATTATAATAACGTGTCTTATAATTTTCTTGACTTTTGGAATATACCTGTCGAAGATGGTATGAAAATTAATGTCGGTGATTCCTGCGCTGTTATTAATGAATCCTTCGCGGAAATACTTGGAAAAGAGAGGGCGCTTTCTGAAAACTTTTTTGGTTTAGACGTAAAAGCAATAGCAAAAGATTTTAACTTTTTATCTTTTAGAGAGCAAATCCAGCCAGTGATTCTTAGCATTAATGATAATGACAAGTATAAGTTTTGCTTCGTTAAAACTTCCGGATTTATTCCGATATCTGAAATAGTAAGCTTTATAAACGATACTGCAAGTAAAATATCTCCATCATTTAATGGCAATATAAATTATATTGATTCATATTTAAGCTCCCTATACAGCAAAGAAAACCGTCTATGCAGATTAATCAGCATTTTTTGTGCTGTATCATTAATATTGACAATGATGGGCATTGGGGGCCAGGGATTATTTAACTTCAAATCAGTAATAAAAGAAATTGCAATCAGAAAAGTATATGGAGCTACTTTCAGGACTATAATAATCTTATTGAACAAAACTTATACAAAATTATCTCTTTTCTCATTTTGCATAGCGTGTCCGATAGCATATTTTATAATTACTTCCTGGCTAAAGAATTTTCAATATCGTATTAATGTGTCAGTATGGATCTTCATTTTTTCCGGTGCATCAATCATATTATTAACAATATTAATAATGGGTGCCCAGACTCATAAATCTGCATCAGCAAACCCGATAAACATATTAAAAATGTTATAACCATCTTTATGAAACAGATTATTTTTTTTACGCTTATACTATTACCCATTTGCCTGAATGGACAAAATAAAGTATTGGTTCATGGAAATGTGGTAGACCAAAACAATAATTTGGTTGATTATTTTAATGTTGCTTTATTATCGTCTGCCGATTCATCTAATATTGAGACAGGAACTTTTATTGATGGATATTTTGAATTAAATATTCAGAAAAAGGTAAATTATATTTTACAAATTTCAAACTCACTTTTTGCATCAAAGTATATAAACATAATGGCAGATAGCGATGCTTCAATCAATCTGGGGAAAATCATAATTGACTGGATAACACTTCCGGAGATAGTTGTCTCCTACAAAAAAACACTATTCAGGCAGGAAAAGGGGAAACTAATAGTGGATGTACAGGGGTCATCATTGAGCAACGCCGGTTCGTTGGTTGACGCATTAAAGAAAAGTCCCGGGCTCATTGTAGATAGTAAAAATAACATAATTGTCTTTGGCAAAGGGTCGCCGATTATATATATCGACGAAAAGGAGTTAGCTACAACAGAAGAGTTAGAGGCTCTCCAGTCTTCAGATATTGATAAAATTGAAATAGACCGTAATCCTTCGGCACAATATAGCGCTGCTGGTCATGCTGTTGTCAGGATAAAGACGAAGCGGGTCAAGACGGATAGGCTTGCCCTATTACTGTATAATGATGCAACTTTGGGCCGTAAACTTAGTAATGTCACAGGGATTCAGCTCAACAACAAAAAGGGAGGACTTAAAAACTTAATAAGTTATTCCTATGGAGATCAGAACTATAAAGATTATTCTGATTCTTATGAAATCAGAACGCGACTTAATTATACCATCGAAAATAATGGAAAAATGACAAAGGAATATGGATACAATATACATCGTCTGTTTTCCGGAAATGACTATGCAATTAACAAACGGCAAAATATTGGAGTGCAGTTCTCAGGCTATTGGAATGACCAATACGTACAATCGAATAATCTGCAAGAGATATTGAAAACGAATAATCCGGTTATTAACAGAGAGATCAGGGATAATGGAAATAGTTTGAATAATCTGTATGATATAAATATAAACTATAAGTTACAATTGGATTCTTCGAGCTCACTCTCGGCAATAATCGGATATGCCAATAAAAAGAACAAATCCAGGGATTTGATTAAAGAATCTAATATAAATCCCCAGGATTTGTCTTTGAATGAGATTAATAATGAAAACAGATATGATGTCTATTCAGCGAAAGCGGACTATAAATTTACTTTGCTGAGCTCTTTCGAAACGGCAATTGGTGTCCGATATGCAGAGGTTGTAAATGACGGCGAAAGTAAATCTTTAGACATTGAGACTAATATTTCAAATTATAGCCAGCAGAATAGTATTAATGACAAAATTGGAGCTGCTTATTTTCAGGTAGAAAAAAAAGTGGCAAATTTCACACTGGAAGGTGGATTGCGTTTTGAATCTACAAATTCATCAATTAAAGCAGAAGATGTCAGATCAGATACAACTTATAATAAGTTATTCCCTAGTCTTGCCGTATCTTATGATCCGTCTGACAAATTCAGTATCAGCCTTAGTTACTCCCGGAGGATAAGGCGACCTACTTTTAGAGAGATCAATCCTAACATGGTCTATATTGACTCCCTCTCCTACGGTGCAGGAAATTCATTTCTGCTTCCTGAGTATAGCGACAACATAGAGTTAAGCACAAGCTTGTCCAAGGGTCTTACCCTCACTGTCGGATATACAAAAAAAAATAACTTTATAGTAAACACAGCTTTGAATGGCAAAGAAAATCCCGATATATTATGCTACACTTACAGTAATGTAAACAAGAGCCATATAATCTCAGCAGGAGTGACTTTCTCAAAAACATATAAAGTATATTCGGGCAGTATGGAAGCTTATGTGTCCAAGCCTTATGCAAAAGTACCCTATTTGGAATCTAAAATTATACTTAAACAACCGACATGGTATTTTAATGTAAGGAATGAATTCAACGTGTCCAAAAACCTGACATTAAACTGCAATTTTAACTACTCCAGTTCTGGAGATGATGGAATAACTCATTACTATTCTTATTATAACTTGTCTGCAGAAGCGATGTTTTATCTTTTTGACCGGAAATTGCAACTCTCTTTAACTGCCAATGATATTCTGAATAGAGCAGAGGGTAATAGTTGGGAAGATCGCTATGGCAATAATATATCAGGCTTGAGATCAGATCAGGACTACACCTATATAAAATTTAGAATAAGGTATAATTTTAATAATTTTAAATCTTTAATCCAGAAGCGGGCAAGTAACTCGGAAGAGTTGGACAGATTGTAATTAGCTGTATTTGTTGTTAAATGTGTAAATATCAAGATAGGTGAAATTTAATCATTTTGTAAAGCAACCAGATTCTATGGACTGTGGTCCTGCTTGCCTTAGTATGATTTCATCTTACCATGGCCGTAACCGTTCTCTGGATTATCTTCGTGCAAACTGTTTTATAGCTAAAGATGGCGTATCGTTATTGGGAATAAGTAAAGCCGCCGAGCAGATTGGCTTTCGTACGGTTGGAGGGAGGCTTACATTTGATAAGCTGGCGGAAAAGGCTCTGCTTCCCTGTATCGTTCACTGGAACCAGAATCATTTTGTGGTGGTCTATAAAATAAGGAAAAAGAGGAAGGATTTTATAGTCTACATTGCCGATCCGGGAAAAGGGCTACTAACTTATACCAAAGAGGAGTTCTGCTCTCACTGGGTAAGCACTCAGACTAACGGTGAAGAGAAAGGTGTTGCCCTGCTGCTTGAACCCACACAAATTTTTTATTCACAGGAAAGCGATACTGTACTGAGTACAAACAGATTTAAATTTCTGAGCAAGTACCTGCTTAAATACAAACGCTTCTTCTGGCAACTGATATTGGGATTACTTGTGGGTAGTCTTGTTCAGTTAATTTTTCCTTTTCTCACTCAAGCACTTGTAGATGCCGGCATCAACGGTAAAGATATTAGTTTTGTATGGCTCATTCTTATAGCACAAACTATGCTTTTGTTCAGCCGTACTGCAATTAATTTCATACAAAGAAAAATATTGCTTCATATCAGTACCCGTATCAACATATCGTTAATTTCCGACTTCTTTATCAAATTGATGAAACTGCCGATGGAATTCTTCGATACCAAATTAATGGGAGACTTGTTGCAACGGATAGAAGATCATCGTCGTATAGAGCAATTTCTCACCACTCAGACACTCAACCTGCTCTTTTCCATTTTTACTTTTGTAATTTTCGGCATTGTTCTTCTCATTTATAGTCTCAAGATTTTCTTGGTTTTTTTCATAGGTAGTATACTTTACGGATTATGGATAATGATCTTTTTGAAACAGCGGAGAGTTTTGGATTATAAAATTTTTGAGCAGCAAGGCAAAAACCGTAATGTAAATTATCAACTCATCAACGGTATGCAGGAAATCAAGCTTCAAGGCTGCGAACATCGCAAGCGATGGGAGTGGGAAGATGTTCAGGCAGATATGTTTGATGTTAGTTTGCAGTCATTGAATTTAAGACAAACTCAGGAAGCCGGCAGTATCTTCATCAATGAGTTGAAAAATATTTTAATTACCGTTCTTGCTGCCGCATCGGTTATCGGCGGAGACCTTACATTAGGTATGATGCTTGCCGTGCAATATATTATAGGACAGCTCAACAGCCCTGTGGAACAGATTATGGGTTTCATATATCAGTGGCAGGATGTAAGCATCAGTCTGGACAGGATGAATGAGATACATACACAGAAGAACGAGGAAAACGAAAGCCGGACTATTACTTCTCTCAAAGATGATGATGCTACAATAGAGCTCGATAATCTCTGTTTCAAATATGACGGAACAAGGCATGACAATGTTCTTAATAATATTAATTTAACAATCCCGCAAGGTAAAGTAACTGCCATTGTAGGGGCAAGCGGAAGCGGTAAAACCACTATGGTAAAACTTATGTTGGGGTACTATTCTCCCAATGAAGGATGTATCAAGGTAGGTGGAGAAGATTTAAATAAATTCAATTTGTCCTGGTGGCGGAAAGAGTGTGGATCGGTAATGCAGGACGGGTATCTATTCTCGGAGAGTATTGCACGAAACATTGCAGTCTCGGATGATGAACCGGAACTGGAGCGTATCCGCGGTGCGGCCAGGGTGGCAAATATAGCCGATTACATAGAAGCATTGCCGTTGGGGTATAACACGGTTATCGGACAGGATGGCCAGGGAGTGAGCCATGGACAAAGACAACGCATTCTCATAGCAAGAGTGGTGTATAAAAATCCTCGTGTTGTGTTCTTCGATGAAGCTACCAACTCCTTGGATGCCAATAATGAAAAAGCTATTGTTGAAAATCTTGTACAATTTTATGAAGGTAAAACAGTAGTTGTCGTGGCCCATCGTTTGAGTACCGTTCGCGATGCCGATCAAATAGTGGTAATAGATAACGGAGAGGTGGTTGAAACTGGAACACATGAGGAACTGACGGCTAAACGTGGTAAGTATTACACATTGGTAAAAAATCAGTTGGAATTAGGTAAATAGGAGGATTACGGATGGAAGATAATAACAAAAAATACATTGAACTAAGAAGCGAAAAAGTTCGTAATATCATCGGCCAGGTACCTCCGGTATTGCTACGATACGGTACGATAATTATAAGTGTTGTGTTACTCTTGCTTGTCATTATTGCTGCATTTGTACCTTATAGAAAAAGCATCTCTATCAATGTTACTATTCATAGCACACCGCAAAGCATACTAATAAAATCGGACAGAAACGGCATATTATTTCAAGATAGTATACCACAAAATGTCAACAAGGGGGATATAATAACATTTATAGCAACCGGAGATAGTTTAATTCCCATATATTCTCCTATATCTGGTAAAATAATCGTAAATGTTTGGAATAGAGATTCCGTGAGGAATGGCGATTTGCTTTTTGCCATTATACCGGACAATCTTATAAGATATTACGGAACCGTTGAAGTATCAAATGAGAACTTTTCTAAAATTACAGAGGGTAATAAGGTCATAATAAAAGATATGTCTGGAAACAATATCAATGGCCGTGTTGCAACAAAGCGTTTTCAAAAGTTGAGAATTGAATTTGACAAAGAGTCTTTGTCAGAAACTACAATACCCGAAACAGAGCTTTCTGGTATTGTCATACTATCCGATGTCCCATTTTTGAAGAGGATTTTGAAAAATCAAAATTTAGACGAACAGAATCAGTAACTGTGCTGTCAGTACTCTTAGAAACATAGTAAGAGGATATACTGTGGCATAACTTACGGCAGGCAGGTCGTTCGCCGATATTGAATTTGAATAGGCAAGTGCAGGGGGATCGGTTGTGCTGCCTGCCATCAATCCGATAAGGGTATAATAATCGAGTTTATAAAAGTACCGGCCAACAAATGCGACAATCAAAAGTGGCACTACAGTTATGATAGCTCCGTATAAAATCCACACTGCACCCCCGCCGTTTACAATGGTATCGACAAATCCACTCCCGGCATCGAGTCCGACACAAGCCAGAAAGAGGGATATTCCCACCTCCCTGAGCATAAGGTTGGCGCTCATGGTAGTATAGGTGACCAGTTTATATTTAGGGCCGAATTTGCTTATCAGGATTGCTACAATAAGCGGACCTCCAGCAAGGCCAAGTTTTATTGGTTGAGGTACACCCGGAATAAAAATTGGAATGCTTCCTAAAAAGATACCTAAGGCAATACCCAAAAAAATTGCAACAAGATTCGGTTCTCTGAGCCTTCGCATAGAATTCCCCAATAGTTTTGCGGCAGCATCGATGCTTGTCTGAGTTCCCACAATAGTAAGCCTGTCGCCTATCTGAAGCTTGAGATTTGAAGTGGCCAGAAGATCTACCCCTGCTCTGTTAACCCTTGTAACTGTAATACCGAATGCTTTTCCAAGTCTGAGGTCAGAGAGGCTTTTTCCATTGACGCTGTTTTGAGTAACCAGCACTCTCCTTGGGACAATATTAGCATCATTTAGACCCCACTTGTCTTCGCTCATCTCTACCTCTTCTCCAAAAAAGGTTACGATTAATCCCTTGTCTTTCTTCTGAGCAATTACCAACAGCTTGCACCCTTCATGAAGAATATAGTTGGCAGAGGCTATCTTTACAGGGTGATCAGTTGCAGATACCCTGGAGATAACAAAACTCTTGTTCAAAAGATGTTTTACATCCACAATCGTTTTTCCGAAAAGTGAGTTATTTGTTACATTAACAGATATTCTAATAGTTTCGTTTGGGTTTTCCTTTTCCAACTCGTTAATTTTATCGTTCTCCTTTTGCAGATTTATCCCAAAAACATTTTTTATAAAGATCATCGAAAAAATTATACCCACAACGCCCAGCGGGTAGGCTAATGCATATCCGGTTGCAATACTTGGATCGTTTACTCCGTTCATCTCCATATAGGTTTGTTGTGCGGCACCCAAACCAGGTGTATTTGTGATAGCTCCGGAAAGAATACCTACCATTGTCGAAATTGGAAGATCTGTTATGTAGTATATGATCAGTGTCACGACGACTCCCAGCAAAACTACGCTGGTTGCAAGCAAATTCAACTTCAACCCTCCTTTTTTCAAAGAGGAGAAGAAACCAGGGCCAACCTGAAGACCAACAGAGTAGACAAACAAAATAAGACCAAACTCCTTGACAAAGTGCAAAATATCCGGATTTATCGTTAATCCGAAGTGGCTGAATGCTATCCCAACAAAAAGAATCCAGGTTACACCAAATGAAACATTGGCAATTTTAATCTTTGCCAGAAGTATTCCCAAAGTGATTACCGAGGCTAAGATAATAATAGATTGTGCAATACTTTCACTAAAAAAAAGAGTTCTAATCCATTCCATCTTATTGCAAATTTGCTGCAAAATTAGACATTTATTCCTAAATTTGGGCTATTAACTTAAACCAATGAATAAAATGAAAATCGCAGAAGAATTCAAGCAATTTGCAATGCGCGGCAATGTTATTGACATGGCTGTGGGTATAATTATCGGCGGAGCTTTCGGAAAAATAGTCTCTTCATTTGTTTCCGACGTTATTATGCCACCGATAGGACTTCTTGTTGGAGGTGTTAACTTCACCGATTTGAGAATAACCTTAAGACAGGCTATAACCAATGCGGAAGGGGTTGTCTCTCCTGCTGTAACTCTTAACTACGGCAACTTTATACAGGTAACCATAGACTTTCTGATTATTGCATTTGCGATATTCACAATGATCAAGTTAATGAACAATCTTAATCGAAAGAAAAAAGAAGTTCCGGCTGCTCCGGCAACTCCCCCTTCTCCACCGGAAGATGTAGTTTTGTTGAAAGAGATTCGTGATCTACTGAAGAACAGGTAGTTGCATAAGTTTCCAAATGTGTCTATTCCAACGGATTGGTATTCGTCCAGGTTGCAATTGTGCTTAAATTTTAGATATTTTTTTATAATTATTAGCATCTTCAACGTTATTTACTAACTTTGCCACGGTTTAACCAGGTTCTGTAGCTCAGTTGGTAGAGCACGACACTCTTAATGTTGGGGTCGTGGGTTCGAGACCCACCGGGACCACTTTTCTTAAGGAAATATTTTATGAATAATTTTATTTTTCAAAATCCTGCCAAAATAATTTTTGGTAAGGGTTCTATATCTGTATTATCTACAGAGATACCAATCGACAAAAAAATATTGGTTACTTTCGGAGGTGGAAGCGTAAAGAAAAACGGGGTATACGACCAGGTAAAAGAGGCTCTCAAAGATCACCAGTATGTGGAGTTCTGGGGTATTGAACCTAATCCTACAGTTGAGACCCTTAGAGAGGCAATTAAACTGGCTAAAAATGAGAGATGTGAAATGGTTCTGGCCGTTGGTGGAGGTTCTGTAATTGACGGCTCAAAGCTAATTGCAGCAGGTGCCTTATTCGAGGGTGACGCGTGGGATTTAGTCCGCAAGCCTTCTCTTTACAAATCATCGCTTCCCTTGGCTACTGTTCTGACACTTCCGGCAACCGGGTCAGAAATGAATCAGGGTGCAGTTATCTCTAATAAATCCACTAAAGAGAAGTTCTCATTTGTTTCAAATTTTCCTCTTTTTTCAATTTTGGATCCGGAAGCAACATTTACTCTGCCTCCGTTCCAGATAGCGTGTGGACTGGCAGATACCTTCGTGCATGTTATTGAACAATATCTTACAACGACAAATCAATCCCTCTTGATGGACAGATGGGCAGAGGGCATTCTTCAGACTATAATCGAGATTGCGCCAAAAGTGCAAAAAAACCAATACGATTATGAGGCAATGGCGACTTTTATGCTCTCGGCAACCATGGGTCTTAACGGATTCATCGGTATGGGTGTGACCCAGGATTGGGCAACTCATATGATTGGACACGAGCTGACTGCGCTTAACGGTTTAACTCACGGACACAGTCTCACCATAGTTCTTCCGGGAACAATGTGGGTTCTCAGAAAAGAAAAGGGAGATAAAATTATTCAATACGGAAAAAGGGTCTGGGGAATTGAACATCCAGACAAAGAGGTTGCTGTTAAATTGATAATTGACAAGACAGAGAATTTTTTCCGTTCTCTTGGGTTGAAGACCAGGCTGAGTGAAAACGGGATCGGTAAAGCTACAATAGATGAAATAGTAAGGCGCTTTACCGAACGGGATCTGCATATTGGTGAGAACAGGTCGGTAGATGCAATGGTCACACGTCAAATTCTTGAAAAAGTTTTATAATTACAGGACCAATGAAAAACAATTCTTCGGAATTTCTATGTTTTGTGGTTGAAAATCAGAGATTTGCCTTACCGCTTAACAGAGTTGATATTGTAATCCGATCCCAGGCTGTTACCAGATTGGAGAATAACATTGACTTTCTCTGTGGTGTCATTGACCTGCACGGAGATATCATTCCGATCATAAGTTTGAGAAAAAGGTTTCGTCTGACTGAGACTGATATAGATATAACAGACAGATTCATAATCGTTGACGCAGGTAGCAGGAGGGTTGGCATAATTGCGGAACAGGTAGATGATATTATTACCATACCCAATGATGAATTAAAAGAATCCACAGAAATATTTAACGGATTGCGATATATCAGGATTTTCAGTCAGGAGAACGGAATCGTTTTGATCTACGATATTGACAGTATTATTGATAAAAATGAAGAGATAGAACTCCAGAAAGTATGGCAAAGCCTGAATCATTGTTAACAATTGCCGAAATTATTCGTAATACTCTTGGCCTCAATTTTTCTGCAAACCGCATGGCAGATTTGGAAAAAGGGATTCAGGCTTCTGCGAAGGAACTTGGAATTGAGAGTGATATTGATAGTATCTGCCAATGGATCACAACAGCAAAACTTACCTCAAAGGATATACGAATAATATCTTCTCATCTTACGATTGGAGAAACCTATTTTTTCCGTGAGAAAACCTCTCTGGATCTTTTTGTTCAGATTATTATACCAGAACTGATTCTGAAGAGGAGAGATAATACCAGACATATCAGAATATGGTGCGCCGGATGCAGCTCAGGTGAGGAGCCCTACTCTCTCGCCATTCTCATTAAAGAGAATTTTCCTGAACTGGCTAACTGGAACTTATCTATACTAGCAACAGACATAAATCCAAAATTCATCCATAAGGCCATTTCCGGAGAGTATTCCGAATGGTCGTTCCGGGAGACAGACCCTGAAATAAAACAGAAGTACTTTACAAAGAAGGATCACCATTGGGTGATCTCGCCTACGATTAAAAAAATGGTTGAGTTCTCATTTATCAATTTATCTGGTGATGATTACCCATCATACTTATCAAATACAGAGAATATTGATGTTATCTTATGCAGAAATGTGTTCATATATCTGTCACAGGAGAAAATTCCGGAAGTTGCCGGAAAGATACATAAATCACTCGCCGGGGATGGTTGGCTTATAACAAGTCAGGTAGAGTTAAATGATGATTTTTTTGCAATCTTCGGCAAATATGTTTATGAAAAAAACTATTTCTACCGGAAGATTCCTAAAATTTCTTCCGACTCTTCGAAACTACGGGTTAGAAGGGGTAGTGAAAGCAAAGCGGCCGGTACAACCATTAAAAAATCTGTTCCAGTTATTCAAAGAGTGGTTCAACCTCCGGCAGATCAAATCGGAATGAAGTTAAAAGAGGCGAAAGCATTCGCAGACAAAGGTGATTATACCAAAGCTATAGAGTGTATAAATTTAATCGTCTCTTCCGGTGAGGCAGATCCGGATATTTACTATCTTTATGCGACAATATTATATGAACAGGGTAAATCCAATGAAGCAACCGATGCATTAAGGAAGGTGCTATATCTTAATCCTCGTCATATGTTCAGTCATATGATGCTTGGCTATATCCTGAGGCAAAACGGGAAAAATGAGTCAGCAGGAAGACATTATAAAAATGCACTGGAAATTTTGAACAACTGGAACGAGGAGGATATAGTTCCAGGTTCCGGGGGAATGACAAAAGGGCGAATCAGGGTTATGATAGAAAACTTAATCTCTGGAAAGAGCTATGAAAAATAATAATGAAATACTTGTAGAACGGGCAAAAACAAATGCAAAGAAGATTACCGGTTCTCCGGAAGAAAGCGGAGAAACGATCTCTGTGGTAGAGTTTACTTTACTTTCAGAAAAATACGCCTTTGAAAAGTGCTACGTATCGGAGGTCTTGTTTTTGAGAGAGATAACCCAAATACCAGGAGTGCCCTCTTTCGTTATGGGGGTTGTAGATTTTCGCAGTAAAATCCTCTCGGTAATAAACCTGAAATTGCTTTTTAATTTACGGGAAAGGGGGTTATCCGAACTCAACCAGGTTATTGTGCTGAGTAATGGTAAGCAATACTTTGGAGTTGTTGTCGATTCAATTTCCGGAATCAGAGAGATTGACTTAAGTACGGTTTCACAACCATTAATTAATTTAGAATCACGGGAAACGGAGTTTATTTCCGGTATTCTCCCGGACGGACTTATATTATTAAACGCTCAAAAAATGTTAACAAGTTCAATATTAATAATTAAACAGTAATATGAAAGCAAAATCCAAACTTAAAATCAGGGGAAAACTCGTAATTGGTTTTTTCATAATAATTTCGTCGATAATTCTTACACTTTTCCTTTCTCATTCAAATATCCAAAAGATACAGAATTTCCAGGTACAAGTTATTACTCTTGACAGTATTGCTTACGAATTAACCAGCCTTAGGGCTGATGAAAATCGAACCAGGGTTCTCACTTATGATCTATTGATTTCTAAAAACGAGAATCCCAAAAAAGAGATAAAGGAACAGATCTCTGCTAAAGAGGTTGAGTTATTAAAAAAAGTGAAAGGAGTAGATAGTCTGCTCGAAGCCTACCCTCAGTTCGGAGCTGCACTCTTTACCATTAGAGAAGACGCCCAGACTTACCACAAAAACAGCCATAAACTTATTAATCTGATTGATGAGGGAAAAACTGAAGAGGCTTATTTATTTCTCTCGGAAAATCAAAGTTCTTTTTATGACAAAATACGTTCAGAAAGCCTCAATCTGGAAAAAGAGGTCTTATTGCTCAGAAATCAGGTGTTTGCCAACAATGTGCAACTGATAAAACATACGACAACCGAGCTGGTTGTTATGGGTATCTCTTTAATAATTCTGACTTTGGTTCTGGCTGTAATTATTCTTCGTACGATAAAAAATATAACCGAAGAGTTAGTCTCCGGAATAGATATTCTGACAACCTCTTCTGCAGGCATACTGGACACTGTCAACGAAATATCCACCGGAGTATCTGAGACTGCAACTGCTGTATCGGAGACTACTACCACCATAGAAGAGGTTCGTCAGACTGCAACTGTTGCAAATAAAAAAGCTCAATCCCTGATTGAGAGTTCGCAAAAAGCAGCCGATTCGGCAGATAAGGGTAAAGAGTCTGTCGTGAGTGTTGCCGATGCAATAAAGAGAATTGACCATCAGATGAAAATGATTTCTGAAACAGTTGTTAAACTTTCCGAACAAAACCGGACTATTGGTGAAATTACTGCTACCGTGTCAGATATTGCAGATCAGTCAAACCTTCTCGCGGTTAACGCTGCAATCGAGGCTGCCAAAGCCGGAGAGCACGGCCGTGGCTTTACAGTAGTGGCACAAGAGATCCGCTCCCTTGCCGATCAATCCAAGAAGGCAACCTTGCAGGTAAAAGAGATTCTCAACGAGATAAACAAATCGGTTAATCAGACTGTAGGGGTAACAGAACAGGGTGCAAAAACAGTAGAAAACGGTTTAATACTGGTACAACAGAACGGTGAGATAATCGACTTGCTTGCAGAAAATGTAGAGGAGACCGCCCAGGCCTCAATGCAAATCTCTTCATCCAATTATCAGCAAATGGCCGGTATGGATCAAATTGTTCCGGCAATGGAGAACATTAAGAAGGCAAGTGAACAGAATATTAAGGGGATTCAGCTGGCGCAGACAGCTTCTCAAGGTATAAATAATTTGAGCAAAGCACTTAAGAATGTAATAGCCAAGTACGATCTTTAATTTATATGAACAGCGATCAGGATGAATTTTTAAAAGAGTTGCTGGCCGATTTCCGAATCGAAGCATTCGAACACTATCAGTCTATAACTAACGGACTCATTACACTTGAGAAAGGGACCGTTGGGGGAGAGTTCAATTTGATTATTGAAAAGATATTCAGAGAGACCCACTCTTTAAAAGGTGCTGCTCGTGCAGTGAATTTGTCCGACATAGAGCAACTTTGTATGAGTATGGAGTCTCTATTTAACAGTATTAAAAAGGGTGAGATAAAACTTACCCCAGCAGTATTGGACGCACTTCACTCTGCATCTGATACATTGAAACTTCATCTGGATAATTTTGACAATAGAACTAAAGGAGGAGCTAATTTTAATCATAACCTGATCATCAAAAATTTAGAGAGTTTTCAAAGGTCTGCAATAATTCAGAAAGGTGAAAAAGAAGATGTTGCCAGCGGAGAGAGTATTGTAACAATACCCATCCATACAGCAGAAAACCAGGATCGCCCCATAGAGAAAGAGAATGAAACAATAAGAATATCTTCCAGAAAACTAATTGATATTTTAAATCAGGCAGAAGAATTTATTACAATAAAGAGTTCTCTTGAATACTATAAAAATGAGCTTTTTGATATCTATAACAAAGTACACGATAACAATCTCTATAAAATCACTGATGACCTGGGAAACTTTCAGCGGAGTGTCAACCGGATGGTTGACGATCTGATATTGGACATTAAATCCTCCCTACTATTGCCTTTTTCTTCATTATTATGCATATTCCCAAAGATAGTCCGGGATCTCTCTAAAGAGTATTCGAAGGAGATCTCAATTGACATAAGCGGCGATTATATTGAAATTGACAGGCGAATTCTCGAGGAGATCAAGGATCCTTTGATTCATTTAATCAGAAACAGCATAGACCATGGTATAGAGACTCCTCAATTGAGGAGAGCACAAGGGAAGCCATCTGAAGGAAAAATATCGATAACAGTTGCACAGGAACCGGATAGAAAAATTATTATCAGGATTGACGATGATGGTGCAGGAATAGACAAAGCAAAGGTGGTTCAATCTTCTGTAAAAAATGGAATAATCGATGCCGATTCATCTAAGAATTTAACTGAGAATGAGATATTTTCACTCATATTCAACTCCGGGGTATCTTCAAAAGAGTTTGTTACCGATATCTCCGGCAGAGGTCTGGGCATGGCAATAGTTGCAGAAAAGGTGGCCAAGCTTGGGGGCTCAATAGAGGTACAATCAGTCAAGAAATCCGGAACATCTTTCATTATCAGACTTCCTCAAACCATTTCCACTTTAAGGGGTATATTGGTGTCAGTGGAAGGCCAGCAAATGATAATACCTTCTGTCTCTCTTGAAAAAGTAATCAGAATAGATAAAAATGCAATTTTAACAGTAGGGTCTAAAAAGGCGATCAGCTATTCAGGCGAATCCATAGCATTTCTATATATGTCAGATGTTTTGGGCATAGAAAGTAACAACAACAGAACTGATAAGACTGCACATACTTTTATTAATGTTTTGATTCTAAATAATTCCCAAAAGAAAATTGCATTTGCTGTAGATGCAATTATTGAAGAACATGAGGGTGTTGTAAAAGATCTCGGTCCTCAGCTTGTGAAGATTAAGAAGATTTCCGGTGTCACCGTTTTAGGGAGCGGGAGGGTTGTCCCAATTATTGAAATAAATGAACTGTTCGAATCTGCTTCAAAATCAAAATCGTATTCCGGATCAAAAGATGAGATTACGTCTTCTGATTCAGAGGCCGTCAAAAAGAGAATTCTGATAGCCGAAGACTCTATTACAATAAGAGCGATGCTTAGAAATTTTGTAGAGAATGCAGGATATCTGGTTAAAACTGCTGTTGATGGAATGGAGGCTTATAAACTCCTTATGGAAGAAAATTTTGATTTGGTCATATCTGACATACAAATGCCAGTAATGAACGGTTTTGAGTTAACTGAAAAGATTCGTGAGCTTAATGAACACTCGGAACTACCTGTTGTTTTGGTAACAGCTCTCGATAGTGCCGATGATCAAAGAAGAGGTATGGAGACAGGTGCTAATGCTTATATCGTAAAGGGAAGTTTTGAAAAAAGCAACCTCATTGAGACGATAAAAAGGTTAATATGAAAAAAATAAAGGTTCTCATAGTTGAGGACTCACTTGTAAGTCAAAAACTTTTAAAAGGTATACTCGATTCCGATCCTGTAATTGAGGTTGTAGCCATAGCTCAAAATGGGATCGAAGCGATTGATTGCGTTAACAGGTTTAAGCCTGATGTTGTAAGTATGGATATCAATATGCCTGTAATGAATGGTATTGAGGCAACACGCAAGATTATGTCAACCAATCCTGTTCCAATTGTGATAGTAAGCAGTATTTACAACTCCGTAGAAATTGAAGCTGCCATTAAAGAGTTGGAGGCTGGAGCCGTTATTGTTCTGCCTAAACCTTTCGGTCCGGGTCATCCGGAGTTTGCAAAATCCTCAATTAGATACAGAAGTACTCTCAAACTTATGTCTGGCGTAAAGGTTGAAAAAAGAGCCGTTTCATTGCAAAGCAGGCTTGAATCAAAACAGACAGATAATATTAATGCCGGAAAGAAAGAAAGCATAATATGTAATAAACCGAATATTGTAGCCATTGGAGCATCAGCGGGTGGCCCTGAAGCTTTAAAGACTATTCTTATGAAGTTAAATAAAGACTTTCCGTTACCAATATTAATTGTACAACATATAGACAAAAGTTTCTCAGAAGGATTCGCAAACTGGCTCAATTTTTATTCCAAAATCCCGGTTAAAATTGCCGAAAACGGGGAAAAAATCCGTTATGGCAATGTTTATATATCGCCAGGAGGTACTAATATGTCTGTAAATCGGGGAGGGGTTATATTGCTTAGCAATGAGAATGAAAATTCTCTCCATAAACCATCTATAAACTTACTTTTCAAAAGTGCCGGAAGTGTTTACGGCAGTGGGGTTATTGCTCTCCTTCTATCCGGCATGGGTAATGATGGGGCTACGGAATTAAAAAATTTGAAGAATATGGGAGCCTGTACATTTGTTCAGGATGAAAAAACCTCTTTGGTCTACGGAATGCCTGGAGAGGCTGTCAAGTTGGATGCAGCTTGCAGGATACTCACTCCTGATGATATGGTAAATGAAATCAATAACCTATTTAATAAAATTTGAGATATGCAACAATCAATTCAGTTTAAACTTGGAAATGGCTATGTACTGGCAGTTGAAGATTCTCTGGTTCAGGCAAAGAGGTTAGAACATTTTTTTAAGGGAAACTGCATAAACTATAAAATTTTCCCAAATGCCGAAGAGGCATATCAAGAGGCTGTCAGATCTGTCCCACGTCTGATAATAAGCGATATAATTATGCCAGGGATGGATGGCTACGATTTTTGCAGAACCTTGAAATCTTCTGCAACCTTGGCCGGTATTCCTGTAATTCTTCTCACCTCTCTTCAGGACCCTGACGATATTATACGGGGGCTTCAGGCGGGCGCTGATAATTTCATAACAAAACCTTATGATGAAACAAATTTGTTAACTCGTATGCACCATCTTCTGGAAAACAAAATCGAAGGAGAACAGGTTTCTACAGGCGAAGATCTGGAGATAAACTTCAGAGGCAATAGCTATTCGGTCAAATCATCCAAAAGACAAATCTTAGAGCTTCTGTTGTCTGTATATGAAACGGCAGTACAGCGCAATGAAGAGCTTATAGCAATTAAGTCCAAATTAGAAAAATCGAATGAAGATCTGTTGCAGGCGAATAGAGATCTGGATTCGTTTTCACGCACTGTTTCACACGACCTGAAATCTCCTTTATCTGTAATCATCGGATTTATAAGTGTTATTTTGGATAATCCGGATAGTAAGATTGACGAGGAAGAGAGAAGTTATCTAAAATTAATTCACGAATCTTCGCTGGAAATGTCTCAACTTATTAAAGATCTCTTGGTTTTCTCTCAATCTGGAAAAGTAGAAATTCTACAAGAGGATGTTAATCTGAGTGTTATCGTAAATGAACTCGTAGAATCGCTTAGGCTAAGATATACCGGTGTAAACTATAATGTAAGTGTTGAGCAGGATTTGCTGGCAAAAGCGGACCAGAAGATGATTCGCGTAGTTCTGGATAATTTGCTTGGAAATGCATTTAAATATAGTTCCCGACAGGAGAATCCCGAGATCTGTTTTGGAAGGATGGATTATTACGGTAATGATCTCTATTTTGTCAGAGACAACGGAGTGGGTTTTGATATGTCAAAAGCCGAAAATCTATTTCAACCATTTACACGCTACCATTCCGGAATGGAGTACAGCGGAACTGGTGTAGGGCTCTCCACGGTTAAACGGATCATTGATAAACACGGAGGTCAGGTTTGGGCGGAATCCGAAGTAGGCAAAGGTTCTACATTTTATTTTACTTTAAAGTAAAGGCAATCTAATATCATCTAAATATGTCGAAAAAATACAAGTTGGGTCTGGCTCTCTCCGGCGGAGGAGTAAAAGGATTCGCACACGCAGGAGCACTTAAAGCTATGGAGGAGGCAGGGTTAAAACCTGATGTTATTTCAGGCACTAGTGCAGGTGCGATTGTTGGGTCACTGTACTCTTCAGGACAATCACCGGATAATATCCGGCAAATTTTCAAGGAAAAGTATATAAATAACTTTATCGAATTAACCCTATCTAAAAGCGGCCTTTTTGGAACTGCCGATTTCATTAAATTTCTGGATAAAAATTTATTGGTAGACACTTTCGAAAAACTGACAATTCCTCTTTTTGTTGTTGCAACAGATTTTGATAACGGTAAAAGTGTAGTATTTTCTTCCGGTGAGCTGAAAAAGAGAGTAATGGCATCTGCCTGTGTGCCGATATTTTTCAATCCTCTCGAAATAGACGGGGTTCATTATGTGGATGGAGGTATTTTTAAGAACTTCCCGGTATCGGTTATTCGTGAAAGTTGCGAAAAGGTTATAGGAATAAATGTAAGTCCTCTGATAACAAAAAAGTATTCAAAAACTATTGTCGGAGTGGCTGAGCGTTCATATCATTTTATGTTCCAGGCAAATACACTTGAGGAAAAAAAACTATGTGACGTACTTGTGGAGGTGGAAGAGGCAATGCAGTTCAGAACATTCGACCTGAAGAAGGTGGATGTGATTTTTCAGCTGGGATACGATGCAATGAAGGAGGCTCTTTGTAAATAATTTCATTTATCCCAGAATATTTTCATGTTTTTACCATTCTTGAGGAGGTACCCTGCCGGGAATTTGTATATACTATCCATAATCGCTGTTTTGGAGACTCCTGTCAGGTAATAGGCTGCTATTCGAGCTTTTATTATAGGCAAACCCGTCATGGCTACTCTCTTTTGCCTGTTATATGGGTTTACAGATGGAGCATACGGATCTCTATGGTTAAGAAGGTATTCCTGCCCCGGAAATATAGACGATGTATGACCATCCTCCCCTATCCCCAATACAATAAAATCGAATATGGGAACACCATTTTCTACCGGTAACAGCTCTAATACAAGTTTAGAGTATCTTGCCGACTCTAACCCCGGGTCATCTTCACCTTTTATCCTGTGAATCTGCAGGTCGGGTATGGAGACACTATCCAGTAGCTCTGCCTTTGTCATTCCAAAATTGCTATCCCTGTCCGATAAAGGAACACACCTCTCATCTACCCAGAACAGTTCAATTTTTTCCCAGGGAATACTATTTCTATATTGATCTCTCCACAAGGAGAAGAGGTTCTTTGGGCTTGATCCGCCAGAGATTGCAAGAGTAAATTTCTCATCCGAGTAGTTCTCATCCGGAATCTTTTCAAAAATCTGCTGTATCAATAGTTCAGTTAAAGCTTTGGCCTGTTTCATTTTAAGTTTGAATAAACATAATTACAACTCACAATACAGGTCTGTATTAATAAGGTTCTTGCATGGGTTTGTCCATTTTTTGGACCCCTCAATTATTTTTTCACTCTCCAGCGGTCCCCAGGTTCCGGCAGGATATCCATATAGGGGAACATTCCGGTTCTCTATCCAGTATTTTAAAACAGGATCAAAGAAGTTCCAGCTAGCTTCAACTGCATCACTTCGTGTAAATAATGTAGGTTCTCCGTTAATGCAATCTTCTATTAACCGAGAATAAGCATCTTCTGTTGGAAACCCGCTAAGCCTATCGTATGTAAACTCCATAGGAACCTGTTTTACGTCAAAGCCACTGCCGGGAATCTTCATATCAAATTTCAACACTATTCCCTCATTGGGTTGAATTCTGATTATTAACTGATTTTGCTCCGGAGACTCCTCTCTGCCGGAAAATAGACTATGAGGGGTGGGTTTAAAGTGTATGATAATTTCCGAGACCTTCGTAGGCATCTGTTTTCCAGTGCGGATATAGAACGGTATCCCGTCCCACCTCCAGTTTGAAATATTGAGTCTCATAGCCAGAAATGTCTCTGTCTGTGAATCGGGCAAAACGCCCCTCTCCTCTCTGTAGCCTTTAATATTACCCACTCCTATATATTGTCCGCGAATGACATTATTTGATATTTCAGCAGCCGTCAGGGGTTTGAGTGCCCGGAACACCTTCACAATTTCATTTCTGAACTCACTTTCGTTGAACGAAAGAGGCGACTCCATTGCAACCAATGCCAGCAACTGTATCAAATGGTTCTGTACCATATCTCTAAGAGCACCCGCACCCTCATAATAACCTCCCCTGTTTTCTATTCCAAGGTTTTCAACTGCCGTAATTTCGATTCTGTCAATATAGTTTCTGTTCCATAGTGGTTCAAAAATACCATTTGAAAATCTCAAGGCAAGTATATTCTGGACAGTCTCCTTCCCTAAGAAGTGGTCAATTCGGTATATCTGTTTTTCCGTGAATACACTTTTGAAAACTGCATTCATCCTTTGCGCAGATTCCAGGTCATAACCAAATGGTTTTTCTGCAATTATCCTCCTTACTCCTTTTTTATCATCCTCTTCTGTTACGCCTCTGTGAAGAGATGCCTCCTTTAAAAATTGGGGGATCTTTTCATAAAGAGAGGGTGGTGTTGCAAGATAGAAAAGATAATTGTTATCTCCATTGTCCAGTTGTTCCAGTTTCATTTTAAGCACAAAGTAATCAGGCAATTGAGAATGATCCATACAGAGGTATCTGATTGATTTTAGAAAATCCATATTTACAGACTCCATCATCGCCTCTTTAAGGTGTATTCTATAACTTTCATCATCAAATTTAGATCTTCCCACCCCAAGTATTGTAAATTTTTCCGGCATCTTTCCCCTATTGAAAAGGGTATAAAGTGCAGGTATCAGCTTCCTTTTTGTAAGGTCTCCGGAGCCGCCGAATATAACAATTATCAGATTTTTCATTTTTTTCCGGTCCAGTTTTCGTGAAAGAACTCTCCCCTTGGCTTGTCTACCCTCTCGAATTTATGAGCTCCAAAATAGTCTCTTTGTGCCTGAAGTAAATTTGCAGGAAGTCTCTCTGTTGTAAGAGAATAAAAATAGTTAAGAGCTGCAGAAAATGCAGGAATTGGCACTTCTGCCAAAACAGCTTTTGATACCAGTGATTTCCAGGAAGGCAGCGCTTCAGATATCTCATTCTTGAAACGAGGAGCAAG
>Ga0172381_10000785_pt1 | contig 39281 bp, 38 predicted proteins | sample Leawel6488metaG_FD_119754 | JGI IMG/M metagenome (GOLD analysis project Ga0172381, IMG submission 119754) | Leachate microbial communities from a municipal landfill in Southern Ontario, Canada - Leachate well 64-88 metaG | ecosystem: Engineered > Solid waste > Landfill > Unclassified | place... | reverse complement strand
TCTTCCAAAAGTTTAACTATCCGATGTTTAGATTCATAAGTAACGGCCGGATAATCGCTGGCAAAAATTTCTTTCAGCATCGTCTGTCTTCCCTTCTTGTGCGGTAAAAATCCTAAAAACAGGAAACGATCAAAACCGACGCCGGCGATAGAAATCGCCGCGGTCAAAGCGGCCACTCCGGGAACGCTCTCGATTTTCACTTGCTCGCCTAATTCTTCCCGCACAATCGTTACGAGCTTAGAACCCGGATCGGAAATTCCCGGCGTTCCGGCATCAGTCGTTAGAGCCAGGTTTTTACCCTCCCTTAGTAGCGCAATAATTTTATCAGTTTTTAAATCGCCAGAATGCTGATGATAAGAGATGGTCAGGGTACTTATTCCATAATGATCCAATAATTTTTTAGTGACGCGCGTATCCTCGCATAAAACCGCGTCGGCTTCTTTTAAAATCCGCAAAGCGCGCAAGGTAATATCTTCCAAATTACCGATTGGTGTAGCGACGATGCTAAGAATACTCATAGTATTAATTTCGATTATTCAACATTATCGCGCTGTTCGCGGACATATTTAGTCCAATCCTCGGCAATTTCCACCAAAACCTTAAAAGGCGATTCAATAATAAAATCAAATAAAAAGATAAAAATATTGATGCGGGAAAATCTTTCCGACAACCAGCGGCCGACCAAAATAATCGGCATATAAAAGATATCCAATAAAAAGGTAAATAAATTTTCTTTGCGCTCTACCACAATCAGTTCTTTTACCTCTTTAGTGGTAATGACGCTAAAGAAGCTGACGAAAGCCAAGAAGAACAAGAAAATCGTGATACTAACCCAATTAAATTGAATCTTAGTCAGAGCCCAAATAATAAAATAAATAGAGACGAAAAAAGAGGCGACGTAAATAAGATTAAATACCCCATATTTCAACCAGCCGCGCGCTTGCGTATGACGCAGAACAAGTGGCTGTTTCCTTTCATTGCCGATAAAAACAATCTCCTTAATACCGCTAACAATCTTATCCGTGTTATTATCTTTCGGCTGGCGCGTGAAGAAAACGATTAAAAATAAGAGGATGGCCGGGAAAGAAATATTAATAGCTAAAGAAACCCAATTAAGCGGTTCATCAAACCAGTGAATGGCCGGCACCTCGATTAAGACCGCAAAGATAGATTTAGTTAAAAAGATATAAAGAATACTGCGGACGGCCGCGCGCCAAAGATTATTTTTGACCTTATGATATTTTTTCTGGCAAACGTTACGCAATAAAGCCACAAAACCTTTTTCGCCTTTTTGTATTTCATTATAAACCTGAACCGGATTGCCATCGATCGTTTCCGTCAGAATAGAAAAATATAAAGAATATGTTCTGACAATCTTATCAAGCTGTTTGGTTAACGGATGTTTAAGCTGATTATCAACTAAAGTCCTCAAATCGCCAAATTTAGAGGCAATACTTTTTATTTTTTGATTATCCGCTTCGGTAAAAGTCTCCTGCGAATTAACAGCCTGCCAGCCGTCGTTGTAATATTTAAATAAAACAAAACTTAGCATATCCGCGTCAAACTTCAAATAAGTGCGGCTAATGCTTAGATAAATTTGAATTTTTAAGTCTTCTCCGTAATGAAGGTCTGCCGGTAATTGAATATTTTTTGATAAGATGGTAAAAAGATTATCAACAATCGTCTGTTTTACCGGATTCGGCGCTAAGTTTTCTTCAATATCGCAAGCGGCTAAAGTCAGAAGCCAATGAGTCAGTTTATTCTTCTGATTAATAAGATTTTTTGTTTCATTAATATCTGACTTTAAATTTAAGTTAGTATTAAGATTTAAAGAAACCTGATTCTTTAAACGAATGTACTTTTCTAGCACTGAGGCGACTTCTTTTATTTTGGTCTCCGGTATTTTATTATTTGGTAAATAGCTAGCTCGAATCAATTCAATTAAAAGATGCTCGGCAATCTTTACGCTATCTGCTTCTTTAATAACGCCTTCAATTAATACTTGGCGTCGCAAAATACGGGCGATAGCGTTCTTACGAAGCAGATGTTCTTCTTCATAATCAACGACGTTTCTAATTTTTTCGTAAAAGAAAGCGAGACGAGAAATTAGTGTCGAGACTTTAATCTTCGGCGTTCCCTCTTCTTCAATTTCATTCGTTTTACTCTGCTCCGTATAAATTACCTGAAACAGTTTTCTAGTATTTTCATTAATTTCGGCCACCGGTCCGTCGCCGGCACGTTTTACTAAGTTTGGGCTAACCATAAACAAAAATAAAAAAATTATAACTTATTATCATTGTATAGCTTTTGCCCCTAAAAGGCAACCGCTAATCAGGCCCTTTCCAGCTGGTCGGCCCCTTGACATCCTTCGGAAGATTTTGTATTATTTTAACAGATGAAAGTGGCCTGAAGGGCTTTTTTTTAAATCTTTCATTTTCACTTATTTCTATACTTATGAACAAACTAACAAGCTATATCCGAGAGTCAATCGCCGAGATGAAAAAGGTTACTTGGCCGACTAAAAAAGAAACTTATAATTACACCTTACTAGTAATTGGCATTAGCATTGGTACCGCTATTTTCCTAGGAATATTAGATTATATCTTTACTACCGGTTTTCAATTTTTTATTAATAAATAAAATAATTCGTTCTTAAATGTATGGCCAAGCAACTTTTAAACCAAGGCCGCCGTTGGTATGTAATCCATACCTATTCCGGCTATGAAGAAAACGTGGCCCAGAACTTGAAGCAAAGAGTAGAATCACTGGACATGGAAAATAAGATTTTTAATATCCTGATTCCTACCGAAAAAAAAATCAAGATTAAAAATGGTAAACGCAAAGTTATTGAAGAAAAGATTTTCCCCGGCTACATTCTAGTAGAAATGGAAGTGACCGACGAATCTTGGTACATCGTTCGTAATACTCCGAACGTCACCGGTTTTATTGGTACCGGGACAATTCCAACGCCAATCAGTGAAACTGAAGTAAAGTCACTCCAGAAAAGAATGGGTGTGGAAGAACCAAAATTCCAAATTGATGTTATTGTGGGTACACCGGTCCGTATTAACGAAGGACCGTTTAAGAATATGGAAGGCAAAGTAACGGCGGTTGATGAAGCTAAAGGGAAGATTAAGGTTTCCGTCTCGATGTTCGGTCGCGAAACGCCGGTAGAATTAGACTTCTTACAAATCAAAAAAGTTTAAGATAATAAAAACAACAAGATAAAAATTGGCTTCTACGTTTTTTATCTTCCCGGTTTTAATTTTTAAAATAATATGGCTAAGAAAATAAAAACTAAAATAAAATTACAAATTGCCGGCGGTCAAGCTAACCCGGCGCCTCCGGTTGGACCGGCCTTAGGCCAACACGGTTTGAATATCGCCGAATTCTGTAAACAATTCAACGATAAAACGAAAGACAAGATGGGCGATATCATCCCGGTAGAAATTACCGTTTACGAAGATCGCAGTTATGATTTTATTCTCAAGACTCCCCCGGCCGCGGAATTAATCAAGAAAGCCGCGGGAATCAAGAAAGGATCCGGTAAACCGTTAACCGAAAAAATCGGTTCGATCAGCAAAGCGCAATTAGAAGAAATCGCTAAAATCAAATTACCTGATTTAAACACGAATGATTTAGAAGCGGCGAAGAACACGGTTGCCGGTACCGCCCGACAAATGGGTGTAGAAATTAAATAAATTAATATATTGTGGGAGTTCCCTGTTTTAAACGGCGCGGAACATTTGACCACGACAAAAAATTATGAAAACTGAAAAAAAAGAAACGACGGAAAAAGTTGCTAAAGAAGAAAAAAAGCCAGCCGGAAAAAAGGCTAAAGCGACCAAAACCGTTAAAGTAAAATCGAAAGCTAATTACTCGGCTATCTACGATAAGAATAAAGCCTATCCGATTGAAGAAGCTTTGGAAATCATTAAAAAATTAACTAAGACTAAATTTGATGCTTCGGTCGAAGTCCATTTCCGTTTAGGGATTGACCCGAAAAAAGGCGAACAGCAGGTACGTGGCGCGGTTAGCCTACCCAATGGTACCGGTAAAACCGTTAAAGTGGCGGCTTTTGTCACGCCGGAAAATGAACAAGCTGTTAGAGCGGCGGGGGCAGATTTCGTTGGCGGCGAAGAATTAGTCGCGGAAATCAAAAAAACCGAAAAAACCGATTTCCAAGTAGCGATTGCCGAACCGGCTTTAATGAAAAATTTAGCGGTTATCGCTAAGATTTTAGGTACTCGCGGTTTAATGCCTTCACCAAAGAATGATACCGTTACGACTAATCCCGCCAAAACTGTCGAAGAGTTAAAGAAAGGAAAGATAAGCTTTAAAAACGATGATACCGGCAATTTACATACCATTATCGGCAAAATCAGCTTTGAGTCTTCTAAATTAGCGGAAAACTATAAAACCTTAGTGGAAACCGTTAAGAAAGCTAAGCCAACTTCTTCGAAAGGAACTTTCTTAAAGAATGCCAGTTTAGCCTCATCGATGAGCCCGGGAGTAAAAATTATTATTTCTTAATATTGACTTTTTATCAGAAATGGAGCATACTACTTATAGGTAAGCAATTTTGAAAGAAGAGCGGACCATCCGCTCTTTTTTTAAGAAAGGTCGTCTTACGTTTAATAAAATTAGCGAGATCCGGTTGCCACTGGCGACAGGATCAGCAAAGAAAACAAAATGAAAAAGTTATTTGTCGGCGGCTTAAATTTTAAGACGACCGAAGAAGACTTAAGAGAATTCTTCTCTAAAGCCGGTAAAGTTATTTCTGCCGTGGTTATCATGGACAGAATGACTAACCGTTCGAAGGGTTTCGGTTTCGTGGAAATGGAAAATGACGATGAAGCGGAAAACGCTATCGCCATGTACAATGGCCAAGAAATGGACGGACGCAAAGTCGTCGTTAACGAAGCTCGCCCGCTCGAAAAGAGATTTTAATAATTGATCCCTTAAGATACAGTTATTGAAAAAAGAAAAACACTCTCCGTCAGGAGAGTGTTTTTTGTTGTCAGGCTAATTGTTAAATATTTTATTTCTTCTTAGTTGTCTTTATACCCTTCTTGATTATCTTTTGAGAGACTTTCTTGCTCGTCTTTTTAGCGCGGGCTTTATCAGATTCTTCGCCACTAGCGATACGATTTTCATAATTAGCGATTGCTTTCTGCAAGCCTTGAACGGCCATCACGGAACAATGAATTTTCTGCTGCGGCAGGCCACCTAAATCATCGACGACTTTCTGCCAAGGATACTTTTTCGCTTCCGCGATAGTCATCCCTTTAACTTTCTCCGTCAGGATAGAGGCGGTCGCGATATTAGAAGCACAGCCAAAAGATAAAAATTTTACATCCTTAATCTTCCCCTTCTCTACTTTCAAGAAAAAATCCAGCTGATCGCCGCAAACCATATTACCGATTTGCGCATAGCCACTCGGCTCGGAAATTTTGCCGATGTTTTTCGGCTTCAAGAAATTATCAATTGTCTTCTTCGTATAATTAAGTGCCATATATTTTATTTATTAGTTAATTAGTTAAAATTAAGATTAATCATCGCCAGGTTTCGCGAAGCGAAACTAACACATCATCATAGACTACGAGCCAGAAATATATATTTTTAAAGTCTATGATTTTAAAAATATGTATTTTGGCGAGTCAGGATAAGAATGAACGTTATTTAACTGGGCTAAAACTTCTCAATCTTTTCACCGTTTCCTTTAAGCATTTTACCGTATAATCAATTTCCGCCTTCGTATTATAGCGACCGAGAGAAAAACGGATATTACTGTTTAATAGATTCTTTTCTAAACCGATGGCCCGCAGAACCGGGGAGGATTTAAGATTAGTCGCCGAACAGGCCGAACCGGTAGAAACATAGATACCCTTATAAGATAAATCGATTAAAATCGCTTCCCCTTCAATCGAACCAAACATCACATTTAAATTCGCCGGCACGCGCTGTTTTAAAGTACCGTTGACGCGCAAGCCGGAAATTTCCTTATTTAATTTCTGCCATAAATAATCGCGCAAAGCTTTTATTTTCTTCAGATAAGCTGCGCTTTCTTTATAGGCCAGTTCTAAGGCAAAAGCCAAGCCCATAATTCCCGGTAGATTATAGGTGCCGGCGCGATAGCCATCTTCCTGACCGCCGCCGATAAGAAGCGGCTCAATCTTCACGGTACGGTTAAGATAAGCGACGCCGACGCCTTTCGGTCCGTAAAATTTATGCGCCGATAAGCTTAGGAAATCAATGCCAGTTTTTTTAACATCCAGCTTTAAATAAGGCACGGCCTGAACAGCATCGGTATGGAAATAAGCACCATGAGCATGGGCAATTTTAGCCAGGGCGGCGATATCTTGAATCGTACCGATTTCATTATTAACCGTCATAACCGAAACTAAAATCGTCGTTTTATCAATCAGTTTTTCCAACTCCGCCGGCAGGATTATTCCCTCTTTGTTAGCCGGAATAATTTCCACTTTAAAACCTTCTTTAATCAAGGCGTTAGCCGACTCGCGGACGCAAGGATGCTCAATCGCCGAAATAATAATCTTATTCTTCTGCTCCGCCCGATTCGCGCGGGCGACGCCTTTGATTATTAGATTATTGCTTTCGGTCGCGCCGGAAGTAAAAACAACATTCTCCGGTTTTCCGTTCAGCGCTTTGGCGACGATTCCCTTGGCTCTAATTAGATCCTGATAAGCTTCTTGGCCGGGAGCATGGATTGAAGAAGCATTACCGTATTTAGCCGTTAAGTACGGCTTCATTTTCGCTAAAACACGCGGATCTAGGCGCGTTGTCGCGGCATTATCTAAATATATGTGCATATCTTAAATATTTAATTATTAAGTATTAATAATTATAATCTTTTTTATAGTTAATTTCAAGTTTGGCGTATTAGGCCTAATTTGGGCAAAGAAAAAACCGGCAGTATGGTGGCTGCCGGCGTTATAGGGTTAAAAATTTCTTTAAATTTACGAATTTCCCGGATAAGAGAAAACGGTTTCTTCAGGTCCAGGACCGACGGAAATAATTAATGGTATAGCCCGAACCTTAGCCTGCTGAAAAATATATTTTAAGATTCCAACCAGATTAACTGGTAAATCAGAAAAATATCTAGCCCCGCGGATATCTTCTTTCCAACCTGGGAAAGGTAGATACATGGGTTCGCAATATTCCATTATTTCCGGTATCGGGATAGCTTTTGAAATAGTGGTACCCCTAGTTAAAACGTTGTTACCATAATAATAGTTAGGGCCCGTATATTCATACCCAATACAAATATTAATAATATCAACTCCTGTTAAGACATCGAGTTTAGTAAGAATAATATTCTTAGCCCCTGAATCGAGGGCATACCGCAATAATGGCAAATCGAGCCAGCCAGTTCTTCTCGGACGTCCGGTGGTTGCGCCATATTCGCTAGCAACGCGACGTAAAGCAACTCCTTGCAGATACTCATCGGGGTCATTAAGAGCGGCGTCGCCATACATTTCTCTCTCTTTATTTCTGCTACCTTCTTCGTTGCACCAAGCTTCAGACTTAAGCCCGCCCATCTCTGTTGGGAAAGGTCCTTTACCAACCCGCGTCATGTAAAAACCTTTGATAATCCCGAATGAAACATCAATGTCTCTTTCTTTTAAGCCAGATCCTTTAGCCATACCGGCCGGAGAACAATCCGAGGAAGTGACATAAGGATAAGTACCGGAGTCAACGCCGAGAAGATATCCCTGCGCGCCTTCTAAAAGAATATTCTGCTTCTTAAGATTGGCACGAACGAACTCATCGGTGTCCTGAATAAAATGACGCAATTTTTTTCCATAATCCAAATACGCATCAACAATGTTTTTAACATTAAACAGACTAGTAGCGCCACAAAAATTTATTCCGGCTGGTTGAATCTTTTCCAGTATTTCTCTAGCTATTCCATAACCGAGATTATTCAAAATTATTTGATGATATTCAAGAGCCTTCCTGATCTTTTTTTCCAAACTATCAGGATTAAGAAGATCGTTCATGGTTAGACCGAGTCTAGCCACATGGTCATTATAGCAAGGGCCAATGCCCTTACCGGTCGTGCCAATTCTTCCCTTGCCGGCATTTGCTTCACCCATCCTATCCAACGCAATATGACTGGGTAGAATTAATTTTGCCTTAAGAGAAACTTTAAGATTGCTACAATCTATCCCGTTTAAATCGAGAAGGTTGATTTCTTCTAATAGCGCTTTGGGGTCGATAACTGTGCCGGTGCCGATAATATTAATTTTATCATCATGGATAATTCCTGACGGAATAAGATGAAATATCAATTCTTTACCTTCCCAAATAATCGTATGCCCGGCGTTATTTCCTCCAGTCGGTCTGACAATTATGTCAGCCCAGTTGGCAAACAAATCAACAAACTTGCCTTTACCAGTGTCACCAAACTGGAGACAACTGATGGCAATCACTTTCTTTTTATCGCGGAAATCATTACCAAATGATCTTCGCAAAAAATCTTCTAACTTATTTCCTAAATCTTTCATTTCTAATATTTTTTTGGTTTTAACTAGCGCCGATAATTAGGCGCATCTTTTACATAATACAAATCATGAGGATGAGATTCCTGCATGCCGGCGGCGGAAACCAAATAGAAATTGGCATTTTTTTGCAGAACAGAAATACTGGCCGTACCATTATATCCCATGCCAGCGCGTAAACCGCCGACTAGTTGGAATAAAATAGTACCGACATCACCTTTGAACTGTACTGCGCCTTCCACGCCTTCAGGCACTATCTTATCACTGCTATCTCCGGTTTGCCCGTATCTTTCTCGCGAAGTTTTGTTATCAATCATCGCTTCCAAAGATCCCATGCCACGATAAATCTTCATCGCCTTTCCATCTCGAAAAATAACTTCGCCAGGCGATTCAGTAGTGCCAGCTAACAAATTACCAAGCATCACATTGTCGGCACCAGCACCGAGAGCAATAGTAATATCTCCTGAGTACTTAATTCCACCATCAGCGCAAACCGGAACGCCTGAACCACGAATTGCCTTGGAACATTCATACACGGCAGACACCTGCGGATGACCAATACCGGAAACGATTCTCGTCGTACAAATAGAGCCTGGGCCTTGTCCAACCCTAACTCCATCTGCTCCAGCTTTTACTAATCGCTTAGCCGCTTCGCCTTCGGAAATATTTCCGGCCACTACATCTATTTCTGGATGATTTAGTTTAAGATATTTAATCATCTCAATCACCCGAATAGAATCGCCATGGGCTGTATCAATAACAAACACGTTAACACCTTTAAAAGCTAAAAGCGCCGCGCGTTCTTCGTCTTCGGACCCGACTCCAATAGCGGCACCAACCAACAAACTTCCCTTGGAGTCTAAATTGAACCCGCCGGCATTATTAGTCATGATCCGTTTCACATCCGTCCAGGTATAAATACCTATTAGCTCTCTGTTTTCATTAGTGACTGGCAATATTTTTTTATGCCTTTCTTGCATTTTTTTATAGGCATCACTAACATCCAAAAAATCGGTGGTTACTACTTCCGTCGACATGATATCGGCGATGGTTTTTTCTGTAATGTTATCACAGAATTCAAAATCATTTCCAGTTACAATGCCGACTAAGCGTTTATCTCCATCTAAAACAGGAAATGAGGAGAAACCATAATCTTTCTGTTCTTTCATGTTCAAGACATCAATGACTTTGTCGTGCGGAGAAACAAAAATCGGATCGGAAATGAAAGCATTTAAATGATGCTTCACTTTTCCAACGGCCGAAGCTTGTTCGCTAGGAGAGAACCCTTTGTGAATGATACCGAGACCACCAGCTTTAGCCATCGCAATAGCCATCTTGGCACCGGTAACAGTGTCCATTGGAGAACTTACAATCGGGATACGCAATCCGACATTCCTGGAAAACCAAGACTCAAGATTAGTTTCGCCGGGCAAAATTTCCGAGTAGTCAGTTCTGAGACGCAAATCATCAAAACCGACTGCAAAATAACGTCTTCTTTGCGCGAAAAAAAATCCGTCGCATTTTCTTTTTTCTTTATCGTCCATATTCTGTGTATTAAATTGTTTACAAATTGTTAAAAAACTATAAATAATTGAAAAATTTCAATTCAATGAATATTAACAGAAAATAACGACTAAGTCAAATAAAACCCGCGAAAAATAGGCTACCAAAAAACACGGATTTTGTCCGTGTTTTTTAATAAAATAGCTATGTTATATTTCCGTCCTATTTAACTAATTCAATCGACTTGATAATCACCGGCTCAACGGGGATATCTCTGGCTCCGGTCTTAACGCCTTCAATTTTCTTAACAATATCTATTCCGGCCGTAACTTGCCCGAAATTAGTATGCTTACCGTCTAACCGAGGAGTTTCAGAAATAGTAACGATAAAGAACTGCGAACCGTTAGTCCCCGGTCCGGCATTAGCCATCGCCAAACTACCTTCCACTAATTTATGGCTATTAAACTCATCCGCAAAACGATAATCCGGTCCGCCGGTACCCCAAGCCGAAGTATCCGTTTCTTTACTTAACGGATCACCGCCTTGAATCATAAAATCCTTAATGATGCGATGGAATTTAGTGCCGTTATAGAAACCATTTTTCGCTAAATTCAGGAAATTATTAACCGTAATCGGCGAGTCGGCGCTATAAAACTTAACCGTAATGTCGCCTAAATTAGTTTTGATTACCGCCTGGGAATAATCCTTCGCTAAATCTTCTTGGTTTTCTAAAGTTCTCATAGGGTTAGAAGTCACCGCTTCGCTTTTAACCGGCTCCGTAACTACTGTTCCTGCCAAGGAACTAGCCGAAGTCTCGTTTAAAATAGGGGCGGCATTATTATTTTCTAAATTATTATTTAAACTAGTTGGTGCGGCTTCATTTTGGGTATTAATTTCTGTTCCGACAATATCATTTCCGGCGGTATTATTAGTTTTAGTACAAGCCGACAAACTAAGTGCCAGCAGTATCATGGCGAAAAAAAATAGACTTTTCTTCATAAGTTTCTTAATTATTATTTTTAAACTTTATAATTCTTTTTAATTTTTTTATCATCTTCCTGTCTTTTTTCAGCGATAACGCCTCTAGCCTGAGCGCGCAGTTCTTCTAAGTTCAGCTTCTCTAGTATTTTAGCGCGAGCCAATAAATGTTTTACCTCATTCTCTTCCGGTTCTTCAATTACTTCGCTCAGTAATACGTCCAAAATCGCGCCAATCTTCGGGCCGGGTTCTATCTTTAAGGTCTTCATTAAGTTATCACCATTTATTTTCAACATTTTTACCGACACCGGATCGTTCTGCACCTTCTCTAACATATACTGCAAGTGGCGTAACTTATAAGGCATGGCTTTCGGCGTGCCGGAACCAAGACGGTCAGCAACACGCAGATGAATTAAATCTTGTAGATTCTCTTTCCCGACCTTCACAATCAAACGCCGGACCGACGCTGCCGTCACCTCACCGACATTATAATAAAACATGTGATTCTTGACCAGATTAATAACGCGGCGGCTATCGTCGTTAGAAAATTTCAAGCGGCTCATAATCCGTTCTGTCATTTTAGCGCCAAGATATTCATGATTATAGAAAGTGGCGATACCATTAATAATCTTATGCGTTTTCGGTTTAGCGATATCATGGAGCAAAGCGGCGAGACGCACCGGCCACTCCGAGCTCGGACAATTTTTTAGGGCTAAAACATTATGTTTAAAAACCGGATAAATATGATGGCGAGACTGGTCGACGCCGATACCCTGCTCTAATTCCGGCAAGATATACTGTAATAATTTACAATCTTGAAGCAGCATAATTCCTTCCGAGGATCTGCCCGACGCTAAAATTTTAACCACTTCATCGCGAATTCTTTCTTTGGAAACAAATTTTAAACTGCCGGCCAGTTTAGTAATCGCCCGCTGTGTTTTCGGTTCCAATTCAAACCCCAATTGGGCGCTAAAACGCACGGCGCGCATCATTCTTAAAGCATCTTCTTTAAACCGGTCCGTCGGTTCACCGACAGCGCGGATAATTTTGTCTTTAATATCTTTCTGACCGCCGAAAAGATCGACGATTTTATCATGATCCGCGGGATCTAAGGCCAGAGCATTAATGGTAAAATCCCGACGCTCTAAATCTTTATCTAATTCCGTTTCAAAACGTACCATATCCGGATGGCGCCGATCGGAATAGTTCTGCTCGCTACGATAAGTCGTAATCTCCACGACGTCTTCTAAAGTACCCTTCTCTTCACCTTTTTTAGCGGCGGCGCGAATCGGTAATAAGACCGTACCGAATTCATTTTCGTATTTCGCGTTTTTAAAAATATGCAAAATCTGCTCCGGTGTCGCATTGGTTGTGATATCCCAATCCTTGGGCTCTTTTTTCATGAGCAAATCTCGCACGCAACCACCGACAATATAACCCTCGTAGCCGGCGGCTTTTAAATCTCTAATTATCTTCTGAATGTAAGCAGGAATATTCATTTATTTAAAATATTTTAAAAATTTCAGGACTCCAAAAGCAATTACGCCACCAGCCACAGCCGTTAGCAATTGTGACCAGCCTAGCAGCTTAGTAATAATATCCATCACTGGAGATTTTATTAAGAAAGCCGCTAAAAAACTCGTCGCTAAAAATAAAAAGACAAATTTTAGGAAGGCACCGCTTAAAATTCCAAGCCAATAACCATTAAAATCCGATTGCGCTCGCTGATGAAACCAATCAATCGCCAGCACAAAAATAATATTACTGATTATTATCAAGGGCACGGCCGGTGTCAGAACGACCGGTAATAAACCGCCGCTCAGCGCCATTAAACTCGGCAAGCAAGCGACTAATAGCGCACTGCGTAAACCAGATAACATTAAAACTAAAATAAGAATGGCGTTGATTATCGGGCCGGTAATCCAAGGCAGATGAATAAAGAATGGCAAAAAAACAGCCACGGCGGTTAAACTTAAAAAACGCGCCAACCATTTGGCGTCTATTTTTTCCAGCGCGATCTCATTTACTTTTTCATCGACGTTAAAAATCATTTATTTAATTTATCCAACACTCAAATTAATAACTTAAACTAATAATTAAACAAGCTTAGAATAATCCTAAAAACGCTTTCCCTTTCGGTTTAACCGTGGTCAAAACCGACCCTTTACTCTTCTTAAATTTTGTGTGTAAAACTTTAGCCGTCAGTCCTTCTTTCTTCGCCCAATAATAATATTCCGTCATCTCTTTATTTTCATGCGCCCGCCGAATTGAACGCTGCTTATCGATTTCATACATTCCCTCTAGACGTTTTTTTCTAATCGCATCTGTTGTGGGGATCGGTTGGCCGCCGCCACCCAGACAACCGCCCGGGCAAGCCATTACTTCTATATAATGGTATTTTTTCAATTTTGGCAAGATACGTGAAAAATTACCTAGACCGTTAACGATACCGACGTGCAACTTGCGGCCAGCCACTTCTACCGTCGCTTCTTTAAATCCGGCTAAACCACGGACGTCTTTAAATTCCAGACGATTATTACAAATAGACGGCGCCTTTCCCTCACAAGCCAGCACTACCGCTGATCTTAAGGCTGATTCCATCACGCCGCCGGAAGTACCATAAATCGCCGCCGCGCCGCTACCACGATTGAACAAGGGGTCGCCATCAGACACCGATAATTTTTTAAAATCAAGATTATTTTTCTTAATCAGATAAGCTAATTCGCGTGTCGTTAAAACGTAATCGACGAGTGGCCGATCTTTAAGCCACATTTCGCGTCGCGCCGCTTCATATTTCTTCGCCGTGCACGGTACGATGGAAACGACCGTAATATTTTTTGAATCAATACCGCGTTTTTTTGCCCAATAAGTTTTAATCGCTCCGGCGCTATGGATATGGGGCGAACGGGCGCTAGTTAAATGCGGTAATAATTCCGGATAATTAAACTCGGCATAAGCAACCCAGGCCGGACAGCAGGAAGTCGTCATCGGCCAAACTGCTTTTTTATCCTTTAATCTTTCCACTAATTCCTCCGCCTCAGTCATCGTTGTAATATCCGCTCCGAAATTAATATCAAAAACATAATTGAATCCTAAGCGCTTTAAAGCAGTATAAATCTGCCCTTCGCAATTCGTACCATAAGGCAGACCAAATTCTTCGCCTAAAGAAACGCGCACCGCCGGCGCGAACTGCGCGACAATCACGCGTTTTTTATCGCGCTTTTTATCATGCAAAATATTTTCTACCGCTATGGCCTGGTCCTGCTCTTGGGCCGAAGCCACTGGGCAATGCGTGGTACATTGGCCGCAATAAATACAAGCGGTTTTATCGTTGAGCACCGGTTTTATTTCTTGATTAATGCCGCTACCAGCCAGCTTTAAATAATTAACTCCCTGCCGCTCGCAAGCTTCCACGCAATTATTACAATCAATGCACTGCGTGCCATCAATTTCCACGGCATTCGCGAACCGATAAGTTCGACGCTGATTTTTCCGTTGCGGGAAACGATCAGTATTAACCTTATATTTTCCGGCCAAACGTAATAATTCACAATCATAGCGTCTCGAGCAAGTAGCGCATTTTTTAACATGGGCGGCAAACAATAATTCTAGATTCAAGCGGCGCGCCTGTTTAACTTTTTGGCTTTCGGTATAAATCTCCATTTCCGCTTGCGCCGAAGTCGAGCAAGCCGTCACTAATTTTTCCCGTCCCTTAACTTCAACAACGCATATCCGGCAATTAGCTTTAATATCTAAATCCGGATGATGGCATAAAGCCGGAATAGCAATATTATTTTCATTCACTACTTCCAGAATAGTTTGCCCGGGACGGAAACTAAAAATTTTATCATTAATCTTAAGCTTCATGTTTTTTTATTTTAACTAAATCTTGATAGATACGATAAGAGAATAATAGAACAATCGGACCGACTAAGAAATTAACAGTTTGAATTAATATATTCCAAAAGTGAAAGAAAAGACTATCCTCGGAAACACCGGCTAGCGGCAAAGAAACGACCATCATTAATAACCAGATAGCGATAGTCACGACGATAAATCTCCCGAAAACCGGCCACCAATAATTCTTTACTAATTCCGTACTGCGACGAATAGCGGCCATCCCCTTTTTACCTTCAAAGAAAAAGACATAACAAGCCAAGCTATAAAAAACCGAGAAAATGATACCGGGGATTATAAGCAATAAAGTCCAAAGTAAAATAAAAATAGAAGTTAAAACGGTCAGGCCTAAATAAGGCCAGAATAATTTACGAGTAGCCTTAAAAATATCCAATTCTTTACCAATATAATTATCTTTAACTAAAATAAATATTCCCATATAGCCGCGAATAAGAAAATAAGCGGCCATTAAAATACCGGCAATAATTATAACGGACGAAGCAATTATCAAGCCGAGATTCCCCTTGACCCAAATATTAAGACTAATAACCGCCAAAACGATAGCCACGGGAATAAGGGCAAACAAGGCGCCCCATAAATAAACCATGATAATCTTCTTTAAATTTTTCCACCAAATTTTAATTGCCTCTTCTAAAATAGTTAAAACTGGCGTTAACTTTGGTTTATCTTTTTTAGCTACGGCCGTTTTTATTTCGGCAGCCGCTATTTTTTCTTTTTTCTCCATAAAATTATTATCCGCTTAAAGCGGAAAAATTATTTTTTTAGTATATTTTGATAATAGCTTTTTAAAGGTACCGGCAAGGATGAGCCGAGAGCGCAAAAACTAGTTTCTTCCAAAGCGGCCACAATTTCCCAGAATAGCTTATTCATTTCTCCTTTTCCTTTGGCGCCATCGCCGCCGACAAAATTTTTCTTATTAGCCATTTCCCATAAACGATAAGTGCCTTCGCGGCAAGGCGTACATTGGCCGCAGCTTTGATCGTGGTAAAAATTAAGCCAATATTTAATTAGCTTATGGCTATCAGTATGTTTCTGATCATAAATCATAATCAAACCAGAACCGTCTACCGGTCTAGTTAACTGATCAGAGTTTAAAACTTCTCCGCTGGCTTCGCCGCCAACTTGGACAAAAAACGGTTCCGTCGGATAATTATTAGTTTTATGTAAAACTTCTTCAATTGTTAGATTAGCCGGTAGAGCATAAACTCCCCGGCGTTTAGCGACGCCGGAAATAGTATAAAATCTTTCCGCTTCGTAGCGGTTAGCGGCCACCAAACTGACATCATAGAATGTCTCCGGATTATTTATTAAAGTCGGTCGGCTATGTAAGCCATGCTCGGTCGGATATGGCGGCTTTAAACGCGGTTCGGTTTTTTTCCCCTCGATAAGATTCAATAAAGCTGTCTCTTCACCGCTGATATAAGTCAGCTTTTCCGGTTTGATGAAAAATTCTGTCTTCTCTCTAAGAGCCTTATATTTCTTAGTCGCTAGGATAGTTTTTAAATTAGCGGCGTAATTTCTAAAATATTCATGATTTAAAAAGATATAAATTTTTTTTATCTTTCCCGAACCTAAAAATTTATCAGCCAAACTAACCCCTTCGATAACCGCGGCGCCATGATGTTGAAAAATATAAGCATCCTTTTTAAGGCCCGGTTCGCCTTCAGCGCCATTAACAATAATATAGCCCTGTTTTTTAGCGGCGAGCGCCTCTTTCACCGCCGCCCATTTGACGGCTGTCGGAAAACAAGCCCCACCTCGGCCGACGAGTCCGGCGGCTTCAATTTTTTTTAGGATGTTATGTTTAATAGTAGTCATGCTAGATTCAATTACAATTTACCGCTTATTTCTTGCCCTAAACGATTTAGAAATTCTTCATGATAAGCCGATCTTTCGCCGCAAATTTTTTTAGCCGTAATCGTATAGAGTTTATCTTTCAAAAATTTTTCCTTTAATTCCCAATTAAGCTGAGGACTATGTAAAGATTTATCGATAATCCGTCCATTGATTTTTCCTTCGGTTAAATTTTCTCGAGCATACTCTTCAATATTTTCGACTTTTTTATAAATTTTCGCGTGATATTTTCCAACCCAAGCATAACCGCGGGCGATACCGATAGCACCGATACCGTCTAATTTATCGGCATCAAACAAAATTTTCGCTTCAATGGTTTTTGGTTCATTATCATTCCGATATCTGTGAGATAGAATACAATCCTGAATATGTTTTATTTTCGCGGCAGAGAAATTAAGACTCTCTAAAATCGGCTTAGCCATTTCGCAACCGACAACAGCATGGTCAATTCTTCCGGTCGGGTCGTTAGCTTCCTGAGCGCCGCCGATATCGTGTAATAAAACTGCGGCTTGGAGTACCTCTAAATCGACGCCGGTTTCATTGGCGGCAATTGTTAAAGCTAAATTATAAACCCGCAGCACATGGTCAATGTCATGCGCGGCGCATTCTTTTAATTCCGCCGCCGCAATCGCTTTAATTTTTTCGAATTTTTCTTCCATATTAACAATCGGCTACAGTTATCTCGCGGTCCAGCCGCCATCAACATGAATAACCGTACCGGTAACATACTTAGAATCATCACTCGCCAGATATAAAGCGGCGTTAGCAATATCTTGCGATTCGCCGACATACCCAAGCGGCGTATTCACTTTAACCATATTACTGAAACCTTCATCTGCTAGAAAGCCTTTAGTCATATTCGTCGCGATAAATCCGGGGGCGATGGCGTTCATCCTGATTCCTGCTGGCGCTAAATCTAGAGCTCCGGCATGAGTCAATTGCACCACGCCGCCCTTAGCCGCGCAATAAGCAATCGCGCCCGGCAAGCCGACCGTGCCTAAAATAGATGACATATTAATAATTGATCCTTTAATACCCGCCGCTTTCATCGCTTGACCAGCCAGATGCGCGCCGTAAAAAACACCGGATAAATTAATCGCAATGGTCTTGTCCCAAGATTCGTAAGTCGCGTCTAAAACGCCGCCCGAACCGCCAATACCAGCATTATTAACCATAATGTCTAAGTGGCCGAACTTATCAATCGCGCTTTTAACCAAATTTTCCACTTCTTCTTTTTTCGCCACATCGCATTTTATAAATACAGCTTGTTTTTCATCAAGTTTTAAATCGCCGGGCGCTAAATCGGCATAAACAACTTTTGCGCCTTCCGCCACGAAAGTATTAGCAATCGCTAAACCGATGCCACTAGCGGCGCCGGTGACAATCGCCACTTTATTTTCTAGTTTCATATAATTTTTATTACGTCAGCTGAACTATATTCTTTCTCTTTAAATAAACTTCTTTAGATAATCAACTAATTCTACCATCCGATTAGAATAGCCCCATTCATTATCGTACCAGGAAATAACTTTCAGCAAATCACCGTCGATAATTTTAGTATTTTTCAAATCAACAATGGCGCTATGGGCGTCGCCGATAATATCCGTGGAAACTAATTCTTCGTTTGAGGCCGCGATAATTCCCTTCATTTTCCCTTTGGCGGCTTTGACTAATACGGCATTAACTTTTTCCGCCGTAGTTTTTTTATTTAGTAAATAAACCGCATCGCATAAAGAACCGACCGGCGTAGGAACACGGACCGAGAGGCCGTCAAATTTTCCTTTCAAACTCGGGATTACTTCGGAGGCAGCAATAGCAGCGCCGGTAGTCGTTGGAATAATATTTACTCCCGCGGCGCGTGCCCGACGTAAATCCTTGTGCGGACCGTCGACTAAATTCTGATCAGCGGTATAGGAATGAATCGTCGTCATCAGCGCTTTCTTGATGCCGAAATTATCTTTAATAACTTTCGTCACCGGCGCCAAGCAATTCGTTGTGCACGAGGCGCAATTCAAAAAATTATCATGCTTAGTAATCTTATCCAGATTAACTCCTGGTACGATTGTCTTTACGCCGCCTTTTTTCGCCGGGGCGGATAAAACTACTTTTTTCGCGCCCGCTTTCAGATGCAGATTTAAATCTTCTTTATTCGTAAATCTACCGGTACATTCTAGAACAATATCGACTTTCAGAGCTTTCCAGGGAAGCTGCGCCGGATCTTTAATCGCCAGAACCGGGATCTTATCGCCATCAACAATCAGAGCGTCTTTAGTCGCTTTAATGTCTAAATGCGTCCGGCCGTAGCAGGAATCATATTTTAAAAGATGCGCTAAAGTCGCCGGGTCGGTTAAGTCATTAACGGCCACGACACGTAAATTAGGAAAACGCATCCACATAACCTTAAAAGCGGCCCGGCCGATGCGGCCGAAACCGTTAATCGCAATGTTTATTTTTTTCATATTTTGTTGATGATTATCAAATTATTCTGAAGATATTATAACATATTGTCAAAAATAGATAAAATACGATGGACTTATTCAAAATAGGCTAAAAATACCTAGTTTTATTTTTATTTTAGAAAAATTTTAAATAACTTTCATCGCCTCTTTGCTATATTAATGCGACGGAAGGTAAAGTGCCGCGGTGGCGCCTTTGACCGATAACCAATAGGTTCCCGTAATGGGAATGAGGTTCGATTCCTCTGCCTTCCGCCTCTTGATTTTTTTATTTTTATTATGTATAATATTTTCAACGGTTATCGGTCAACGATTCCCTAACAAGGGACCAAAAACCCTCTCCTTACGGAGGGGCGTTTTTGTTTTTAGGGGTATTTTGATAGAATATAAGTAATATCTAATAGAATAGAATACCCGAAATTATGAAAAAATTATCCTTACACGGCTGGCGCGCTCGACCTAAAAACAATATCGCCGTTTATCCATCAGTTTACACTATGGCTTATGCTACTAGTTTAGATTGCTTAAAAGCTTATGGCGCTAAATTAAAATCCATAATTTATATAATTGGCCAGGATGATATGGAAATTCTTACAGAATCAAAAGCTGATTATTATAAATTTAGTTCCCTATTAACCAATAAGTTTAAAAAGCAACCAAAATATTTAGATGAACTAATAAAATGGTCAGAGAGTAAAATTAATTTACTCTATGATTTTATTAATAAAAATTTTAACGAAAATACAATTAAACAATTATCTAATAAAGAAATAGCGAGCCGTTGTCTAAAATATACTAAAATATACCTCGCCTACCATTTTAAAAATACTCCCGCCTGGTGGATGGGCGCTCTAGAGGCGGAAAAAGAATTAAAAAATTATTTAATATTTAATCATCCTGACAGAAATATTGATGATTTATTATCTACTATAATATCTCCTCTAGAATACCCAAGCGAAAATTTCCAAGAGGAATTATCTTTATTAAACATGGCAATTAAACTAAAAAAAATGGAGTGCCATAATCTTCGCAGTATAAAGAATCTTCCTCAGAATATCAAAAACGATCTACATAAACATTTCTCGACCTATAATTCTCTATCGTTTGGATATAATACCGGGTTAGTTCGACAAGAAGACTATTTTTTCAAAAGACTTAACCAAATGGTCAAAAAAAATCCTATTAATTCAAAAACTGACAAACTAAAAGAAATCGAAATAAAAAAAACCAAAAGAGATGTTCTAACGGCCGGCTTACATTTACCAAGAGATACTAAAAATCTTGTGTTTGCTTTGCGCAAATTAGCTTATCTGCAAGAGTTAAAAAAAACTACACAAACCAGAAGCCATCCTTTATTACAACTCGTCGTTAAAAAAGAAATCGCGCGCCGTTTAAAAATCGAAGTTAAATATCTTGATTATCTAAGTGAAATAGAAATTGGAAGACTTCTAAAATTAAATCACATCACTCCGAAGTTTAAGAAAGAGTTAAAACAACGGGGATCCTCTGCGGTTCTTATAATCAGAAACATGAAATCCACCTGGCTGATAGGTGAAAAAGCCAAAGATTTCATCAAAAACAACGGATTAACACTAAATATCAAAGGAATAAAAGAGATAACCGGCCAAGCGGCTTCTAAAGGGTTGGTTCGCGGTCATGTTAAAATCTGTCTTTTTTCCCAAGAAATCAATAAAATTAAAAAGGGCGATATTTTAGTAACGAACATGACAACGCCTGATTTCGTCCCTGGGATGCGCCTAGCAGCGGCGATTATTACCGACGAAGGCGGAATCACCTCGCACGCTGCTATAGTAGCCAGAGAACTAAATAAGCCATGTATTATTGGAACAAAGATAGCGTCCAAAGTTTTTCATGACGGCGATTTAGTAGAAGTAGACGCTAACAAAGGTACAATTAAAAAATTATCATAGAAACTGTAGAGACATATTAATTGAAAATAGATAAAATCAAAAAAACCGCCCCACCGGCGGCTTTTTAAAATATCAAACAATTAATTTATTTTTTCTTTTTATGCCGATTTACATCCACTTCGATGGTTATGTCTCGTTCATCCGGCCGTGTCGCGGCTACTCGGACATCTACGGTCTGCTTTAAAAGATGATGGCCCACAATCACGCCGCGTGTCCCGTCGACGTTAACTTTCGTGCCGATGGGCGGCAAATTACCAGCCAAATCTTTATAACCTTCATATTCATAAGAGAGGCAGCACATCAAACGGCCACACATGCCGGAAATTCTCTCCGAACCGCGATGGACGACTTGCTGAGCTTCCGCCATTTCGGAAGTAATGGAAGAAAACTCATCCAAAAAATTTCGGCAGCATAAGCCGCGGCCGCAAGGCCCGCAATCACCAGTAATCTTCGCTTCGTCGCGCGTACCGATTTGAGTTAAACGAATATTAACATTAAAATGCGCCGCTAAATCTTTCACCAGTTCTCGAAAATCGATTCGGCCGTCGGCGATAAAAGCAAAATTCATCCGATTGCCTTCAAAAGAATAATGGACATCGACCAGCTTCATCGGCAAATTATGTTTAACAATCATCTCGCGGCAAAAATCTAAAGCGGCGTCTTTCGTCTCGGCATTAGGCAAAGCGGCTAGATCATCATACTCCGCTTTCCGTAGAATCGGTTTTATTTCCCGTTCTTTCGCAGCGGGAGAATTTGTCTTATCGGTTTCCACTGACAGGTCAGATTTATTTTTGTCGTCTTTAAAAATAGAGGTAATTTTCCCGAGTTCTCGGCCTAATTCCGTGTCGACAATAACATAATCACCGGCCGACAGTTCTAAACTACCGACGGAAAAATTATAAACCTTATCCCAAGGAGCGAATTGTATTTGCGCGATTAACATAGATTTAAACTGAAGTTAACCCAAAAAACGAAGTAATAAATGACAAAAGCGCCGCGAACAGCGGCGCTAATGTTTTAGAGAGAGTAGCGAACAAACTTTAAGATATTTGCCCCGCCTAAAATTTCTTTAATTTTCTTCTTATCATCCTTAATATATTCCTGCTCCGTTAAACAAACTTCGGAATAATATTTACCCATTTTCCCTTCCACAATTTTATCAACCATCGCTTCCGGTTTACCTTCTTTTAATAATTGGGCCTTATATATTTCTTTTTCTTTATCCAGTTCTTCAACGTTAACTTCCGCCGGAACTAAATATTTCGGACTAGCCGCCGCGACTTGCATCGCGATATCGGCCGCTAAATCTTGTTTTCCGGCCGCGTCTAAAGCGACTAAAACGCCGAGGCGAGAGCCAAGATGAGAATAGGCAGCCACACTACCGCCGCTAATTATTTCAAAACGCTTAATTACCATTTTTTCACCGATCGTACCGCTTAAGTTATCCAGAGTTTCCTGAACCGTACCACCTTCTAACGGTAAAGCTAAAAGAGCTTCTAAAGTAGCCGGCTTGTTATTCTTAACTAAATTTAAAGCCGCTTCGGCTAAAGAAACAAATTTTTCGTTGCGGGAAACAAAATCCGTTTCCGAATTCATTTCTAAAATATAAGCTTCGTTTCCAGCCTCATTCATCGCGACCTTAACCACGCCCTCGTTCGCTTCGCGATCAGTGCGTTTAGCGGCTTTAGAGATTCCTTTCTTTCGTAATATCTCCACGGCCTTATTTAAATCATTACCCGCTTCATCGAGCGCTTTTTTACAGTCAACCATACCAGCGCCGGTCATTTCGCGTAATTGTTTGATGAGTTCCATATATTTATTTACTTTTTACTTTTATTTAATGTTCTTTTTTCCTTCCAGTAACGCGTCCTTAATTGAGTCTAAAAGAAGCTTGATTGTTTTCGTTGAATCGTCATTAGCCGGAATCGGATAATTAGTTTCTTCCGGATTAACGTTCGTATCGCAGATAGCGATAATCGGAATATTTTTCTGATGCGCTTCTTCAATCGCGGTTTCTTCTTCTTTAATATCCCAGACAAATAAAGCGTCCGGAAGTTTATTTAAAGCGGTTAAGCCGCCAACGCGAACTTCCAGTCTTTTTATTTCTCGATCAAAATCCAAACGTTCTTTCTTGGTATATTTTTCTAATTTTCCGGTTTCTCTCTTTTCGATTAAATCCAAATATTTTTTCACGGACTTTTTCACCACCGCGAAATTGGTTAAATAACCGCCTAACCATTTACCGACGATATACGGCTGACCGGTTTCTTCCGCCATTTTTTTCAAAGGCGCGGCGACCTGGCTTTTCGTACCGATAAATAAAATACTTTTATTCTCCGAAACGAGCTTCGCCATGAATTCTAAAGCTTTCTGCATTTTCTCCTGTGTCTTCCGTAAATCAATGATATAAATACCATTCTTGGAAGTGAAAATGAATTGCTTCATTTTCGGATGCCAGCGGTTAGTCCGATGGCCGAAGTGCACGCCGGCTTTCAGCATGTCTTCAACTTTGGGAACATTGATGTTCATATTTTTCTTTTTGGCGCGGAATCGACGTTAGAAACGAGATGTCCGGCTTATAACTTCTGCTTCCCTTTGCCTTGGGTTACAAGGAAGAAAATAGCGGCTTCAAGCTAGAAAGCTAAAAACCACGGAAGCATGATAATTTATTAAAAAAGAGGCCGTTTTTCGAGGACGAGCCTCTGTATCAAATATAAAGGAAAAATGCGGGATTGTCAAGGATTTACGGCTCATTTTAACTACTTCTGATAAAACGCTTTCGTACCGGCATTATAATTATTCACTAAAATATTATAATCATTAACTTTCGCGCGATAAATCTCCAAAGCGGCGTTATATCGGCCGACCAAAGCGTTATACTGAACCACTAAACTATTATATTGTGAAATCTGTCCGCTATTATAATAGCTGTCCATCTGAGTCTTCATCGTGCTTAGCGTGTCTTCCTGCTGGCGCAAAGCTGGTTCTAAAGTATCTAGCTCCGCTTGTTTTACTTTCAAATCATCACTAGCCGCCGCGAGTTCGGCGGCCTTCGCCTGAACAGCGGCGACGCCGTTATATAATTTCCCGGCAGTCTTCTGATATATTTCCATTGTTCCTAAATTGGCGGAATTGAACAAATCAGTAAAACTATTTTCGACCGTCTGGGCCTGGCCGGCGGCCACGCTGCGCGGGACAACGCCAAAAGGAAAATAATTAGTTGTTTCGACATAGCAGTAGCCGGAAGCATTGATCGAGTACGATGTCGGGCAAGCAATACCGACCGCCGAATGATTTTTGTCCGGAAAATCTAAAATCGCCGCGCCATAGCCTAACTTGCGCAAGACCGCTACCGCCAAAAAAGTCTTATCGGAACAGACACCGCGATTAAGATATAAAGTTTCGTAAGGGTAATAAGGATTAGTATTACGATTATCGCTCGCGTCCAATTTCGCGTGGTCATAGGGGATGTATTGGATAAAAGCCAAGGCGAATTCGGCGGTTTGATCATCGGTCCAATTATTATTGGCGGCGATAGTCTTAATATTCGTCGTTAATTCGTTTAAAGAATTATCACCATTTTTAATATTCAAAAACAAACCATAAAAAGAGTTACGTAAATCCGCCGGCTCGGCCGAGCTGGTATAAGAATAAACTTTCGGAGAAGTCCGATAAGCATCATACCAGGCCGCTGATAAATTTTGCGTTAATTCGTAAGAATTATTTTGATATTTAAAAGCAAAACGAGAGGCAGAAAAAGAACTCGCGGGAACTACTGGAGCCGCTGAAGTTGAGCCGGATGTTTGGCTGGAAGACGAACCGGAAGCTGAACTGACAAATATTTTTATCTTCGCTAAATCAGTATTAGTGATTCCTAAACCCTTAGAACGCATTAAAGCGAAGGCGTCTGCCGGCCGGCCTAAATAATATAATTTTTTATCCAACGGATCGACATAATAAGCCTGGCCTTTATCTTGAACTTGAAGCAGAATTCGACCCGCTAAACGGCTAGGGGCACCACTGACTTTAAAGGCGTTAACGTCGGTATTAGAAATACCGAGCCCGAGCGAACGCATCAAAGCGAAAGCGTCATCCGGACGGCCTAAATAATATCTTTGGCTGTTTAGCGGATTAACATACCAGGCTTGGCCTTGATCTTGAACTTGTAGTAAAATTCGGCCATTTAAATTCGTGGCCGCTTGCGCCGCCGGCGCTAATACTAAACCAAAACCGGCGCTAAATATTAAAGCGCCGATAAACAAACCAAGAGATATTTTTAATTTCCTGAAAAACATAATTAATTTTAAAAACTTAACCGCGTGTGATTAGTCCTTTAAGGTAATGAACATATCTTTATCCGGTGGTTCTGGTAAATGGCTGGCGTCATTAATATAAGCGATTTTAATATAACCGTCGCGATCAATCACTAACTTACTAATTGACGATTGGAATATTTCTAAAGACAGGAAACCAATGACATCGGCATTAAGTATGCCGGTTAACAGCGCTTTAATGAAATTACCATGAGAAAAAATTGCGATATTCTTCCCTTTTCCGCGACGAAAAATATCGGCTAGCGCGCGGCGCGCGACCGTCTGCATCTTATCTAATTGTCGATCTAAGCGCGCATGGTTTTTTAATTTTTTTTCGCGCGTCTTCTCCGACGTATTAAAATATTTTATCTTACACCAATCAGTCCAATCTATTTCATCCAAGCGCTCGTCTAAAATAACTTCTTTCTTAGCCAGGGCGGCGTATTCAAAAGCCGTTTCCTGTGCCCTGACTAAACCACTGACGTAAATCTTATCAATATCTAATTTTAGAAGATGCTTAGTTAGCTGACTACGCTGTTTTAAGCCCGCTTTGGATAAAGGCATATTGCGTTCGCCGACTTTCTTTTCCTGTGAATAATCCGGATGACAATGGCGAATTAGAAGAATCTCCGTATACGGTTTACGGGTTAACGGCGCCAGTTTGATGTAAGGATTCTGGTACATAAAAAATTAAAGCGAGTCGGAACGAACTCAATAAATTTATAAATTTTTCTCAATAAACTCCCAATTAATAAGATTCTTTAAAATCGCTTCCGCGAAATCAGCGCGGCGGTTCTGATAGTCAAGATAATAAGCATGTTCCCAGACGTCTAAAACAAAGAGCGGTTTCAAATTATGGGCGATAGGCGTATCGGCATTAGCTGTTTTCATAATCTTTAAACTTTCGCCATCTTTAACTAGCCAAACCCAGCCACTACCGAATTGCCCAAGAGCGGCCGTTTTAAATTCCGCATAAAAATTATCCAGAGAACCGAAAGAAGCGGTAAGCGCGGCGACTAATTTTTCAGACGGTTCCATTTTCTGGGCGACCGGACGCAAACACTGCCAGAAAAAACTATGATTATAATGCTGGGCGGCGTTATTAAATATCGCTATCTTATCCGCCTGTCCGGCGGTCTTAACGATAATACTTTCTAAACTTTCGTTTTCTAAATCCGTCCCAGTAATCAACTTATTAAGATTATCAATATAGGTCTGATGATGCTTACCATAATGAAAAGAAATGGTCTTAGCTGAAATCTGCGGTTCTAAAGCCGCTTGATCATAGGGCAATACCGGCAAAGTGAACATATGATTAAAATTTATGAATAATTTATCTTTTTGTTATGTTTATTATAGCAAAAATTTTAACTTTTAGCTAACTATATTAAGAAATAATAATGATGATCATATTTGATTTTTGCATCTTTTAATACTATAATATTTACATATGTCTAATAACAAAATAAAAATCTGCGTTAAAGGATCCAGAAAAACCGGGCAGATTTTTTTTAGAGAAACAAAATATCTTGCAACTATCTCTGATTGTATTGAGATAGATTTTAATTACCCTCATGATAGTCATTTTGAAAAAGAAATAAAATATTTAAAAAAATTACGAAACGAAAATAAGATTAATTTTACTGTCCACGCCCAATATCTAAGCGGCAGTTTAAATGATTTTAATGAAAAGATCCGGCAAGAAACCGTACGGCAAGTATTAAAGTCTATCGACCAAGCGGCCGCGATAGGAGTAAAGATAATAACTCTCCACCCTGCCCTTGAACCATATGGTTTAAAAACAGAAAAAAGGAAAGAACTAGAATTGATTTCTTATCAGGAGATAGCGCGTTATGCGGCTAAGAAAAAAATCAAAGTAGGTTTAGAAAATGAAGCGCAAACTTGTTTTTGGTTCCCAGATAGAGCCTGTCTGATAAATCAATTAATAGAAACCATTAAAAAAGTTAATCGCAAAAACTTCGGATTAACATTAGATATCGGTCACGCCAATGTGACGGGAGAAGATTACCTAGCAGCGATTAAACGGCATAGCGATATAATATTCCATATTCATGCTCATGATAATATTGGCGCGGCAGAAAAAAATATCGCTAAGTTCAAGCGGCCAGATCCTCACCTCTCTCCGGGAAAGGGCGATATAGATTGGAAAATGGTTATAGCGACGTTGCATAAAAGTTGTTTTAAAGGCTATTTTGAGTTAGAGTGTGAAATAAAAGATTTAGAAGAAGCCATAAAATATATTAGATCTTTTAATTAATATCAATATCAGGTTTACTAAATTGTAATGAAAAAGCCGGCTCTTTTTAGTCCGGCTTTTTAGTTTACAATTCTTTTATAAAGATCTAACGTTCTTTCTGCCGCCTCAGACCATTGATACTGGACGGCATTTTGTTCAGCTTGCACTGATAGTTCTAACCAAGCGTCTTCTTCCATATTTAGAATTCGCAGGATTTTTTCGGCCATATCAAGTTCGGAATCATTTTGGCAAAAATATCCGCCATTGCCATCATTGGAGGTAGAAAGATAACCACTATTAGCTCGAGCGACGAATGGCAATCCGCAAGCCTGAGCTTCGATCGGCAGTAGGCCAAAAGTTTCATGTTGAGAATGAGCTATAAAAACCGTAGCGTTTCTGAAATAGCCGGCTAAAACATTTTGGTCTACTCCATCAATAAACTCGACATTCTCTGTTATGCCTAATTCTTTTACCAAATCCAATAAACCAAGCGATAATCTTTCAGATGAATTGCCGCCGATAATTAACAGTTTTACTGCTGAATTACTAAATTTTCTAATAATACTAAACGATTTTAGCAGAAAAGGAAAATCCTTTATCTTACTTATCCGACCGGCGCTAATTAGTAGATTATTACGTCTTAGCGATCGATCTGGAAAAAAGATAGTAGTATCAATTCCTGGATAAATAACGGCTATTTTCTGAGCAGCTATACAAAAAACCTCTGAAATTTCCTCCTTATCGCTCATACTCAAAGCTGTAATCGCATCGCATTCAAGTAAACAAGACTTTTCCCTTTCACTAATATAGCTTTTAACAGCATCATCTCTATTAACCTTATCAACCGCGAAACGTCTGACAGCGAGGGTAGCATAATTAGTATGAACCCATGGAATATTCACCCCCATTGATCTCAACTTAAGCATTACTTGGCCAGCTTCTGAACCAGAGGTGTGAATTAGATCTGGTTGAGAAAGAATAATATAACTAATAGCTTGAGTTGTGAAGACGGGCAAAAGTTTTTCTATTTCCTCTCTAGCGATAGACTTAGCACTCCCGACTGGCAATCTAATTTCTTTAAATATGCCAGTCGTTGGAGAACCGTCGTCACGGAAGATAACTTCTATTTCAATCTCTTTATTTAAAGAAATATTATAAATAAGATTGAATAAAATAGTGTTAAGACCTCCGATAGTACTATGACTGGCCGCATTTATTGTCGGCCCGCCAATATAGTTAAGATAGCAGACTTTCATGACCGCACCTTTGAAAAATTTAATCCATTCCTACTAAGAAACGCATCAAATGAATCAACGGGCCCGGCCTGTTCAAAGACTGGAGACAGCTCACCGAGAGCTTGGCTTAAAGTGCCATTCTTATACAAATCCAGGGCGTTAAAACCACCGCTATTTCTGCAAGGACAAAAATTTAAATAGCCACCAGCAGATAAACGCAAAGTAAATATGCCTTCATGACAATATTCTTGGCAATCAGAACAAATCGGCGCCCTCATAGTCGGCTGAGCTTCCTTAAGAGTTACAATCGTACCTCCAGGCTTTGTTTCTAATTGATAAAAGCGACAACCGTAAATTGGCATAATCGTAAATTTATTACCATACTCCGCTTCAATAACCGGCGCCAATTCTTCAGTCAGATAAACAAACTGCTCTTCCCAAAACTTTTTATGCCCATGACAAGGATAATATGTAAGATCCAAAAGATGTATCTCCTGAACCCCTAATTCATTACAAAGCTCAAGAAGCTTAATAACAGAACCAATATTAGATTTCATTACCACGCAATTAAGTCTAACTGGCATTACTTCTAAAGCATTTCTAATACCGGATACTACCTTATCAAAAACATCTATTCCTGTTAAAGATAAGAACGCTTCCCTGTCAGGAGTATCTAGAGAAATCTTTAAAAATTTTACACCAGCATCTTTAATTCTTATGACTTTTTCTTTAGTCAAACCCAGCCCATTAGTATTCAATTCAACGGTTAATCCATTTGCGGTCAGACAACTGATTAAAGTTATCAAATCACCGCGGCGCAAAGGTTCTCCACCAGTCAAATGAACATCAACTAAGCCATGTTTCTTCATTTCCAGCAACACACCAACTAATTCGTCGGTCGTTAGACAATATTCTTCGTCGCCGTCATAATTCTCCATGTGAATTATCGGACCATGCGGACAATAAATGCAGCGCATTTCACAACTACGGCTGACAGCTACTCTAATTTTCGGAATCATCATTTACTCCTTTCTGTTTTGGTTATACAAATCAAGATACTTCTTAGTAACAACGGACCAATCTTTTTCGGCAGAAATCATACTCCGAGCAACCCGGCCATAATCCAAGCGTAATTCTTTATTACGAACCAGAAGACGAATAGCATCGGTAAAAGATTTTTTATCCTTCGTTTTAAAGGTTAGGCCATTGAAACCATTAATTAATAATTCTCTTATGCCGGCGATATCCGAACCAATAACCGCGTTAGAACAGGCCATAGATTCTAAAAGAACGTTCGGCTGTCCTTCGCGGCTGCTTGGTAAGAGAAAAATATCACAAGCTTGATAATACTGTGATGGGCAGTCCGTAATATCACGAAAATTAACGCCTTCGGCGGCTTCGGCTAATTTTACGATATCAGACTCTATAGAATCATGTTGTTGCATGCCAGAACCTACCACTACCAATTCGGATTGGCTGTAGATGTCTTTTAACGTGCTCCATGACTTTAGCAAAAAGTCAGGACATTTTCTTTCAACAAAACGTCCTAAAAATAAGCATAAGACCTTATCTTGCGGCAAACCGAGTTGATTTCTCAAACGAATCTTCTCAGACACCTCAATCGGCTTAAAAACCTCCATAGTGTCTACTCCAAAACCGATAGCGTTTCTACCCGTCAAATTTATTCCGACATCTCGAAATTCGAGAATCTGATCATCATTTGATATTACATAATCATCGAAACAATACTTGATTAGCGGAGTTATCAATTCGCCAGTTCCTCGGCTTTTTAAGTTGCCAGAGGTAGCAACCATTAAGATAACTTTTTTACCAAGTGATCTGAGTATCCCCGAAGTCATGGCCTGAATATCAATTTCACCTACATTGGGAAATATTTCCAACCAATGGACAACGTCCAGCTCTTCGTAATGACAAACCAAATATTGGCATAATTGCGATAAAGAGGAAAAACCCATAACCGGTGTTCCTTCTTTTTGGCCGCTGGTTCCTATAGTAAGAATCTCGGCATCAATTCCGTTCTTGATCAGGTTTTTAGCCAGATACAACGTTCCGATTTCTAATCCCCCGACTTCCACAAGTGGGTTGTAAGGAATAGCTAAACAAACTTTCATAAATTCACCCTCCGTTTCTTACATTTTTCAAGTTTTCATACAATAATTCATATTTCTCAGCGAGATCATTAATATTAAAGTCATTAATGATTTTCTGGCGAGCTAAAGCGCCCATGTTCATTCTCAAGGCGGCATCATGAGCCATCATATTTATGGCTTGGGCTGTCTCGGCCACATTGCCAACCGATACCAAAATACCTTCAACTCCAGGACTAATTAAATCGGTTATCCCTGGAATAAAAGAGGCGATGGTTGGTAAGGAATAAGACATGCCCTCCAATAAAGAGTTGGGCATACCTTCACGTTCAGAAACCAAAATCTGAATATCGCTCGCAATAAAATAAGGCGAGCAATTTTCCTTAGCTCCGATGAAAGTAATCTTACCATTCGATTCAGCGATTGATTTAATAATCTCTTCTTCGGTAGAATCTCTTTGACCAAAACTCGATCCGACGATCACTAACTGAATATTGTCAGCGACTATTTTCATAGCTGAAACTAAAACATCCAGCCTCTTACGAGCAACAATCCGACCGACATAAAGAATAATAACTTTGTCCAAAGGTAATCCTAAAGATTGTCTCATGGCTAATTTATTGCCAAATTGAGAAAATTCTAAAGGGTCAATTCCGTTTGGTAACCGATGAATCTTGTTCGTATCAACTCCAGCAGCCAATAATTCAACCACCACATAACTATTAAGAGCGACAAAAGCATCAACTTGATTGAATAATTTTAATAACCTTTCGGAGTTGATTAGTTTTAGCACATAACCAGCTGTGGGAATCTTAAATACTGAAGGTTTAGCGACTTGACTCAAATAACTTAGTTGCGAATCAATTGATTGATAAAAAAAATCAATAACATGAATCACATCAAAGCTATAATGATTATCTACGAGCCACTTACCAGAATTGATTGTCCAGGTCGGAATGTCATCGCCGGCTAATCTAATCAGTCGACAGTTGCTAGCGATCTCTGGTTTATCTGTTAAACGAGTCAAAATCGTCACTTGATGGCCACGCTGATACAGCGCTTTTATCAAGCGAGCAATACTCCATTGCATACCACCGAGATCTGGCAAAAAACTGCTAGTCCAAAACAATATTTTCATTTTCTGTAAATTTTATTGTTTTTTAGATTTCCAAAAAAAATCACTGGCAAACATTGCCGGCCAATACCGGGTAAAAGCATGCTTACCATAAGGAATGATCGTTGTTTGACTAAAAACATTACTAAACAATCTATTTAGACTTTCCAGGGAAAAGAAATGAACATGAGTCGGATCGTTATACTCCGCTAAATCAGCGCCGCGTATCATTTGCCAGCGGTTCGTCCAATAATAAGCATTAGGCGTAGAGCCCAAAAACAGTCCCCCGGGCTTTAGTACTCGAAAAGATTCGGATACTAATTGTTCAGCCAAAAAAATATGCTCAATAACATCCGACAAAACAACGACATCGTAGAGCTCACCCTCAAGCGGCAATAGCTCATTAAGATTATGCCAAATAGTTTGGATGCCCAAACTATTTCTGCATAACTCACACGCTTTGGAATCAACATCCATACCAGTCACCTCATTACCAATAGTTAAAATCTTGGTTAGCACTCCATCACGGCATCCTAAATCAAGTATTTTCTTGCCGTTACCTATTTCCGATTGGAAATATCTAGTCTTACTAGAAAGGTGATGGCTAAATCCATATTTCCCATAATTGGCATGGAAAATTTGGTAAAAATCACTAAGATTATTGTCCATGGCTTTAAGTTAATAATTTTTCTTCAAAATCAACCATATTCCCGTTAGGCATCATCAAAACCTTATCCGGTCTGACTAGCTTAATAAAATCTTTGTCATGGCTGACAAAAATTACAGTTCCTTCATAATCCTGCACGGCGATAGCAACCATATCACGCGACACTGGGTCGAGATAATTCGTTGGTTCATCAAGAACTAAAAAATTACTCTTACCTAGCATTAATTTACATAAAGATAGGCGACTTTTTTCTCCCAGGCTTAAAGTTCTCACTTCTTGAAAAATTTTATCCTGAAAAAATAAAAATCTCGCTAGCACATTACGCAAATTACCGACAAAACCAGAGGCAGCGGCTTGAGCTTCGGATATCACTGTCGCGCTAAAATCTAGATTTTCATGCTCCTGAGCATAATAGCCAAGATTAACATTATGTCCCAAGCTCATAGAACCGCCGTCGCATTTAATTGCGCCGACAATAATTCTTAAAAGCGTTGTTTTGCCAGAACCATTCTGGCCCATAATAACGACTCTCTGCCCGCGGAATAATTCAAAAGAAATATCTTCAAAAATAATTCTTGAGGAAAATTCTTTTTTAAGGCGGTGAGCCTGAACGACAACTTTTCCTGATGGCTGAAAAACTGGCAACTTAAATCTTAATTGCTGTTCTTTGCCGACCAAATTAGATGCCAAGCCGTTCCTCTCATTTTCCAGTCTTTCGATTCTCTTAAAGGCATTCTGAGCGGCGTTAGCTCTGTTTGGACCACCGTGCTGTAAACGTCCAGCCGATTCTTTCAACCTGTTGATTTCTGTATCAAACCAATCTAGCTGACGAATAATCGTCTTTTCGTTTAAAGCACTCTGCTCAAGATAAGACTCATAAGTTCCTTGATACTCTCTTGATCGACCGGACAATTTCTCAATTTCAATAATTCTCTGAGCAAACGGGTTAATGAAATCGGGATGATGGCTGACTACAAGAATAGTCTTTTTAGTCTGCCTTAAATAATTGCCCAACCAGTGATAATGTTGACGATCAATATGATTAGTCGGCTCATCAAGAATCAATAAATCACAATCGGCAAATATGCTCCTGGCAAAGGCTAATCTGGTTTTTTCTCCGCCGCTTAAACTTCTTACTTCTGAATTAGTATTAAGCGATAAGCCGACGCCATCCAAAATCACACTTATTTCCGATTCTGCCTCATAACCATTAAGACGAATAAATTCTTCCTGAGCCGCGGAATATTCTTCGACAGCTCTCTCTAATTCTTCACCCGCAGAGTTGGCCATTATTTCTGAAGTGGCCCGCATTATCTTCGATAAGCCATTAAGACCTTTGCCTTCCAGCATGAAGTCTAGAATGGATACTCCCTCGACTACCGAGATTTCATCAGTAATTACCTGTGGTACATATCCGACCAAAGAAGGTTTAAATATCGAGCCTTCATCAGCCGAAATCTCCCCCATAATAATCTTAAGCAAAGTTGATTTGCCAGCGCCATTTTCACCCACTAAGGCGACTTTATGGCCAGGCATCAATGAAAACGAAACAGAATTTAATATCTGACGGTCACTGATACCATACGAGATGTTTTCTACTTTCAACATGTTTTTTCTCCTTTATTTTTAGTTATTTTATACTTTGTTAACGAACGAAACGTTTTTTTTAGCTAAAACGTTTTCAGCAAATTATAGTAATCTTTAGCCTTTTTGTCAATTTTAAAGAAAATATAAAAACTCTGCTAATAACAGAGTTTTTTGTAAAAAATTAAAATTATTTTAAATCTCGTGCTAAAAAGATAGCAATTTCTTGCCCGGAATTGCTGTAATAGCGATCGTTAAAACCGCATATTCTAAAATCGTTTTTTAGATAAACAGGTAATACAGCATTCAGTGATGGCGCTTCCGCGATAATCGTTCGGGCTTTAGTTTTCTTAGCTTCTTGAATAATCTTTTTTATAAAAAAATTTCCGTAGCCTTGGTTGCGAAAATTAGGATGGATAAAAATATCAATAATAGATGCGGAATTATTCCAACAATGATAATGGAAACCGCTAAAACCAATAATCTTGTCGTCTTTAATCCCAATATAAAAGTAATCATCAGGATTTTCAATAATCTTTTTAAAATCCCTAATTTCTTTAAAATATTTTTTGTTCAACTTATTGATTTCAGAAACATCTTTTAATTTAGCTCTTACTATCTTCATATAGTTAAATACTGTCTTATACAATAAACTATTTTCTATCATTGTTCATATTATACCACAAAATTGTAAAAGCTTTAATAAAATTAAAAGGGTCGCTCAGATGAACGACCCCCATAACTAAATTAATATTTTTCTCTCGCGAATATTTCGCGAGGCACATTATGATAGAACTAAGAAAAGGGACAAATTATTCCCAGTTCTTTTACGGCCGGATCTTCATAAGCATTTTTTTCATTGATTCGAAAATTTTCAATTGCTTTAATTAAGTCCATCTCCAAATTTTCAACCTTACCGCTTCCGCCTAAATTTTCCATAAAAGGAAACATCGTTCCGCGGGAAGAGGAGAAAATTGCTCCCTGCCCATTCCATTTACCGTCATGAATAAGTTCCGGCATAATTAAACCGAATTTTCCGCCCTGCGCACCAAATCCTGGCACTAACAAAGTAGTCGACGGGAAAAGTTTTCTGATACTGCCGTCGCAAGGATGAGTAGAGCCAACGACTAGCCCAAGTGTTGATAAACCTTCATACTCTAAATCGTATTTAAGCGAAAGATTATAGAGATCTTCGACATTACACATCTGTAATGTTTTATCCCGACCAGTTATCATCAGTTCTTGATACTGCGGTCCGGACGGATTTGATGTTTTATTAACAACAATCAGTCCTTTTCCTTGGCGCATTAGTTGCAACCCCAAAAGTTCTTTACCTTTTTCTTCTAAGACCAGGACATCGTCACCCATCCATGGCGTGACATTAATAATGTCAAAGTCGTAAGGAGCATACTCGATTCCCCAATCGCTGGATAGATTACCAATCAAACCGGTGAAATACGCAGCTTGCGTGGTTGAAATATCACCTTTTTTGCAATCCAAAATGCAAATCAAGCGGATATTTTTCTGTTTTTCTAAGACCTGGATATACTGTCTTATTCTGGCCAGTAAAACCATCCCCATAGGACCAAACTGCTCATAAAAAGCCGATTGGGGCTTAAAAACGCGGATATTGCATTTCTCCACTAGGATGTCTATTATCTTACAAAGATAACACTCGATTGCTGATATTAGCTCAACAAAATCACGAGGTTTGTTTAGACCTGGCATATAAATCGCCAATGATTGGTACATATTTTGAAGAGCAAAAAACTTTTCAAAATCACTGGAGCTTTGAATCACAGAGCCATAAATATCAAGATTGGACCGCCAACTACCAAATGGATGGATATCCAATCCGGCGCAATACAACGTGCCTTGTGCTTTCTGCACTTCGGCCAAATCAACAAAATTATGTTTTAACATCTTTAATTTCTCCTTTTACTTTAAATTGCGGTTGACATTGCCTTAAAATGGTCCGAAGATCCTTTTAAGGTTAGTCTACTCCAATTATTGGTTCCCGGTTGTTTTGGCTTTAGTCTCTCCGAGCCAGCTTTGCATAGCGGACAGTCCTGAGGATCGGAACTCCAAATTATTTTCTCAATAACTGGTATGACCTCACGGTCGCTATAATGAGTAACCTGGTATTGCGGGCGATGCACTAGAGTCCCGATACACGGCAACCAATTTACAGGTTCGCCATTCATATCATCAACCGCCTTTTTAACGTCAAGCGTCGTACCGGCGGTAGTGATTAGTTCTTCTATCTGAATAACATTAGCCCCTTTCGGAATCTTTTGATCACGGCAAATCTTCTTTTTCGGATCTTCGGGGTCCTTTTCTACCATGATAAAAATATTCGCACCGAGTGCTCGGCCGACATCGTGAGCAAAGGTTATACCGGCCATTGGCGAACCGACAACGGCATGAATCTGCACATCGCCGATAATCGAGCGAATTTTGCGTGCTAATTGATCGGCGAGAATCTCTGATAAATTAAGATACTTCAAAACTCGCCAACAATCAAAGAAACCGTTACTACAGTTTCCTTTCGTTAATTCCGCGTGCGGGTGACGCGGGTCTCCATCGTGTAGCCAATACGCTTCAGCGGCCTCAAACCAGGCCAAAATAACTTCAGGCGAAATGACTTTGTGCCGAAAATTTTCTGGCAACAAACTCATCAAAAGCTGTTCTTGCGGATTTTTCTCCATTGTTTTTTTTCCTTTCTTTTAATTAGACAAATGTTTACTTTATTCTTGTTTTTAAATAACGATTTTCTTAAACTTAACAGAATATCTTGCCATAAATAGAAACAAAAGTCAAACAAAAAAATAAGGCTACCCGTACTGGATAGCCTTAAAAATTTGTATGAATAAGTTACTCTCGATTATCTAAGATTTGCTGCGCCGCAATTTCTACAGCTAACGGCAACATAAGCCATTCATATCGCAGAACGCGTTGTTGTAGAATGCCGACACAGGTATCAAGGCTATTTTCATCCTTAATAAAGAGTTTGACAACTGACGACGGAATTTCAATACTTAATCTTAACATTGATTGCCCCGTGTCGAATTCCTCGTCAACATTATGGACCGTCGGATGAGTATAAAATTTATCATTTATACTAGCCGTTCCTTCTGTTATCCGTTTCTTAATATCCAAGAAAACTTTTTTATGCGGCTCAAGACCGTACATGCCTTTGCCGCCGGTTAGAACTGTATCAGCCGGATGGATGTTTTTAAAAACCACCCCAGATATTAAAGGGATCTTAACGATACAGCCAACTAAAAATACCAGCTTTACGTTCTCGCGGTCTAAAATGAACCGCAGTTTTTCTTCGAAACCCTCACGACCGAGCGCCTGACGATCTACTACTTCAGTCTTGAACCCAAGGTCCTGCGCTCTCCTTAAGCAGTTGGCTTGAGGATTTGTACTAATCAAAATTTTTAAACAAACGTTAGGGATTTTATAATCCTCATACGCTTTCATAATCGCCCTGGCGTCAGTACCGCCGCCAGAAGCAATCAACGCGAGATTTACTCTTTTCTCCATGATTTATAATTTATGGTTATTATTTACTATTTAAAAGTACTTATGATTCAAATTACTTTACTATAAAAACCAATGAACTGTCAAATTAACTAAAATCTCACATCACTCTCCCCTTCAGCCTTTTTCTAATCTCCTGATACTCCGGAACCATTCGCGCCACTAAATTCCAGAAACGCGGCGAATGGTTAAATTCTTTTAAATGGCAGAGTTCATGGACGATAATATAGTCGCACAAGTCTGCCGGCAAAGTTATTAAACGATAATTAAAATTTAAGTTCCCTTTTTTAGAGCAGCTGCCCCAACGCGTTTGCTGATCGCGGATACTTATCGCGTGATACTTAAAATTATAAAAATTATTAAAATATTTTAAACGATCAATAACTAAAGTTCGCGCCGCTTCCTTATTTTTTAAATAATCCTGGCGATTACGCGGCGTGATTAAGGGCGCGGGCATACTTTTAAACTTTTCCAGTTTTTCCTTCACCCACTCAGCTTTAGAAAACAAAAAACTTTCCGCAGCGGACTGGCGCAAGAAATAAGGTTTAGTAACGACCACGCGGCCGTCGCGATGAATAATTAGGCGCAGATGTCGCGAACGGCGAACAGTCTTAATTATGTAAGGAAAATCTAATTTCATGGTTATTAATATAAATATGCTATAATCATAACATAATAATAGCTTCCTGACTTATACGGGAATAATCTTAAATAAAAAAACCATATGCAAGTACCGATACGAAAAGGCGATAAAATTCCTCGCGCTAAAGCCGATCCTTTCATGACGGAGGAAAAATTCCGCGAATTACAAGCCAAAGTCCAAAAATGGAAAACTATTAACCGACCGCGTGAAGCGGCGGAAGTGGCGCGGCTGGCGCTCATGGGCGACTTCTCGGAGAATGTCGGCTACCAGGTCGCTAAGGGACGCTTGCGCGGCTTGAATCAAAGGATTATTGATACGGAAAATTTACTGGCGCGCGCGGAAATAATTCCGCTGGACGAAGCGACTGATCAGATTCGCCTCGGCCATTATGTGACTATTGAAAATCTGGAAACCGCTAAAAACAAAAAAACCGCCAAAAGCGGACAAAAAACTTATCAAATTCTCGGTTCGTCAGAAACTAATCCAACCGTCGGCGTTATTTCTCACAGCTCGCCGCTCGGTGCCGCTCTTTTAGGGCGGCGAAGCGGCGACATTATTGAAATTAATTTGAACGGCCAAACCAAACAATATCGAATCGTCAAAATAGCCAAGAAATAGAATTAACCAGCTTGTCCGGAAATCATTATAT
>Ga0172381_10000784_pt1 | contig 39285 bp, 30 predicted proteins | sample Leawel6488metaG_FD_119754 | JGI IMG/M metagenome (GOLD analysis project Ga0172381, IMG submission 119754) | Leachate microbial communities from a municipal landfill in Southern Ontario, Canada - Leachate well 64-88 metaG | ecosystem: Engineered > Solid waste > Landfill > Unclassified | place... | reverse complement strand
TCGAACCCTTCAAAATTACCTATACTAAGCGAAAAACAACGCCCGAAGACGTTGTCTATTCTACGATGCAGGAGCTGAGGGAATCGAACCCCCGCCGTCGGTTTTGGAGACCGAAGTTCTACCGCTAAACTAAGCTCCCATGATGGATTTTAAAACAAATACATTGTACCTGAAACGAAAGAAAAAGTAAATAATTAGTATTCGGAGTAGCGGGTTTCAACCCGCGTTGCTGTCTGACGCGATATAAAACGAATTGCTCGCCTGAGATAGTTGCGCAAACTGAAGTCTGCTACTCCGTATGTAAAAACAATCTATTCAGTGTCTTTACTTCCCAGATAGCCTTTTATTCCGTCCAAAAATCCTCCGGTAAAATATTTTTCTGCCGGTTCTTTCTTGAGGTCGAGCCATTTATATCCGATATGTTCTTCTGAAATTTCTATTTCCCCGCTCAGATATTTTGCCTTGAAAAACACCATAAACATGCAATTGTCTCGTCCGAGAGTCTGGGAAAAAAATGGTTGTTTGCTAATTGATATGGGGCGTGGTTCGATTTCATATTTCACATCGCTTCCGACCTCCTCCGTCACCTCGCGGTCAATAATTTGCTCAAAAGGGGCTTGCAATTCATCAGGGTTTATTCTGCCTCCCGGTAAGTCGTAATATCCTGCCAAATAGCCTTCATTCTGGCACTTCATTCCGAGGATTTCCCCTTCTTCGTTTTCCAAGACGAGTTTAAGGCTGACATTGAAAAAATGCGGATAACCTTCTGGTATTTTATATATGTTCATATTTTTTTCTCTAAAAACAAAAACGACACCGAGGGGTCGTTTTGCTGCGATAGTAAAAGATTATTTACCTTTCATTTCGTTGTGCTTCGTGTGCTTGCGGCAGAACGCGCAGTGTTTCAAAAGCTCCAGTTTTTCCTTGATTTTCTTCTTATTCTTGAAAGTGTTGTAAACACCCTTCTTGCATTCTTTACATTGCATCTTTACGAGATTGTCTTGTGACATATTTTCTAAATTAGGTTAGATAAAGTTTTTTCTCCTACAAAGCGCAGTCTAACATATTTATTAAAAAATATCAAGAGCTACACGAAAAGGACAGTCCTTGGAGCCGGGCTGCCCTTTTTTGCCGTAATTATTGCAGTTTAACTGCCGGACCTTCTTTGTATAAATTTAGTTCTCCTTGATTTACGCTATAGATAGCCTCTTCACTACCTCCATGAGCTATGAATTCCTCGGCTGTCATATCAATCCAGTGTCTGGTCTGATCGCCATTGATCTCATAAACTTTGTCGTTAGGTCCCGCGGTTCCGTTTGCTCCGGTGTTAACTCTTGCCCATCCGGAAAGAGAAAACTCGTCGAGCGAATCAACCTGAACCAGATTTTCCCATTTCAAATGTTTGTAATGGTTGAAAATTTGCAAGCTGACGATATGTCTGATGTGCTTCTTGCCGTTTATTTCTTTGACGATATAAACCGCAAAAGGATTGGCGGAATTTTGACACTGGATAATGTCGCCGTCTTTGACGCCCACGGTCGTTGCGCCTTTGACTTGCCCATGTTGGTCAGAAGCGGGCGTGGCAGGCACTGCTGGAGTTTCCGTCTTAGGATCTGCAGGGGTCGCAGGCGTGGCTGGTGTCGCTGGATTAGAGTTTCCTCCTCCTCCAGAGTTACCTGAAGGGTTTGGTGGAGTATCTGAAGTCGTCGTAACTGATAAATTCTTTTCGACACTGGAATCTTTTGTTACATCGGCCATTTGAACGGTTCCTGCATTTTTGTCGCCGATTTTGAAAGTTATAACTTCGCCCTCTTTAAGTTCGTCGCTTTCTGAAATATTCATCGCATAGTTTCCTGCTGTCTCAATTGTAGTCGAGGCAATTTCTTCTCCTTCCGCTTCGTATGCTTTCACAACAGTTCCGACTGCTGCCGCTGAGCCGTCCACAGTCACAGTTCCGTAAAACAGAACCGGAGTGACAGGCGGAGCTGCCAGCACTGAGAGTGGCAATACCATTGCCAGCGCCACAACTGCCGCCATTTTTTGCATCATTTTTTTTATAATCATACTCATTTCTTATTCTTAAATTCTCTCCGGTTTATTTTTTAGGAACGATATTAAATCCGTCCGCATCGTAGGTGTAGAACCAGTAGCCATAACCGACCTCCATCATGTCATCGCCGTCCAAAGATTCATATTTGCCATTCTTATAGACATATAAAATGTCATCGCTTCCCATTTGGCTTATATATTCTTTTGCGGTCATTTCTTCTACGGATTTGAATCCGATTAGGTTCCACTTTTCACCGAATACTTCGTAGGTCGGTAGCAGACTTCCTCCTGAAGGCAATTCGTATCCTTTTACAGTCAAGCCGTCATTTGTGTTCATGTCAATCCAATATCCTTTTCCTGCTTCCATGTCGGTTAATCCACCTCCTGCTACTCCTGGTTTGTAAGTGAGCCATTGTTCGTTTCTGGTGTCATAGTACTGGATTATTTCTATATGGGATAGTGTTGTTTCTTCGAGCACGGCTTCAATACTGCTATCTTCGGGTATTATAGGAAGTGAGACGAGGTTCCATCCTACCTGCAAATTTATGCCGATTGTTGTAGTAGCTGCATTTTTCGTCGTGAATTCATGGTTTACTTCATCACTCTTTGTCCAAGAATCAAAAGCATTTTCTGCGAGATCTTCCGCTTCACTTATGTATATGTAGTAATGGGTATTATAAGCTAAAGTGCTGTCTGGGTTTATGGTTACTATGGTTTTTCCGTTAATAACTTCAGTGTCTAAAGAGGCGGAAACTTTTGTTGTAGTGTCATAAGCCCTGAGTTCTATGTCTGAGCTTAGGATGTCGTCCATCTCTTCTGAGAAGGTTATCACGATATCAGAGTCAACTGCTACTCCAGTCTCTCCGTCAGCTGGATTTGAAGTTGCAGTCGGAGCTTCGTCGTCGATTTCAATTTCATTGAATATAACACTCACACTGGCCTGGACAAGGTTACTACCCGACCCATAGGAAACTGTCACGGGATCGACTCCGGCAGTTGTCGAAGTCAAAGTAACGATAGCTTTTCCGCTGCTGTTAGTCGTGGTTGAATTTTGCGAAAAATCACCGATCGTACTTGAGAAATTGACCGTGGCTCCGGCAAGAGCTGTTCCGTCTTCTGTTAATGATGCCGTAATGGTTGCTGAGCTTGTCCCATCTGCATCAAGTTCGGATTTTGACGAAGAGACAGTGATTGATTTTGCAGAAGCCAAAACTTTGAATGTCCATGAAGCTGAAGCTGAATTTCCTGCATAATCTTCCACATAGATAGTCACTGTATGTTGTCCGTCGGTCAGCGGATCGGAAGTATAAGTTATTCCATTCACATCTATATCTGCCCAAGCCGTTTGGCTCGTTCCGTCAACTGCGATAGTGGCCGTTGAAGGATTAATTCCAATTCCGCTGTCTGAGAATACTGCACTTATTTCAGGGGTGACATCTGAAGTTGTGGAGTTTTCTACAGGAACTATTCCTGAGATTTCAGGATCAACGGTATCAACGACTGTGATGGTAAATGTGCTTGTTGATGAATTGTCATAATCATCGGTTGCGGTACAAGTCACAGTTGTCGTTCCAAGCGGGAATGAGCTTCCTGATATAGGAGTACAACTTACATCAACATCTGTATCAACCAAATCAGTCGCGGTCGGATTTTTATATTCGACTACTGCGCCTTCTGGAGAAGTAGCTTCGGCGATTACATTCTCCTTCTTGGAAATTATTGGAGCAGTCTTATCAACCACCGTTATTGTGAATGAATTTTTTCCCGTGTTGCTATAACTGTCTGTTGCGGTACAAGTCACGGTTGTTTTTCCGAGTGGGAATGCTTTTCCTGAATCAGGAGTACAAATTACTGCAGAACCATCATCAGTTGATGTCGTATAAGAAACCACTTTTCCGGCTGGACCTGTCGCTTCAACCGTCATATTTGTTGGTACGGTTATGGTAGGAGCGACCGTATCTTTAGTTATAGTGTCAGTTGCTGCAATACCTACATTTCCAACGCCGTCAGTCAATATAACGGAGAGCGTCAATGTTTCATCTGCAAGTCCTGAAATATTGATGCTAGAGATTTTATCAGTTGCGGTTGCAATTGTTCCGCTTTCTGTTACATCTTTTGTTGTCGAGTCCCCATCTGAAATTGCGTAATTATAAGTTGCTCCGACTTCCGCATCTGCAAAAGCGAATGACATCGCTGTCTGGTTATCGCTATTGATATAATTCTGATCGATGCTTACAGAATATCCACTTGGAGCAGTCGTATCAATTGCAATCTTCTTATCAAATGCCGGAGTGAATACCGTCATGGCATTTCCAACTTTATCTATAACATCAGTTCCAGAAATTGTAGTTTCTAGTTTAGAAGTATTATCCTCTGCCACAACAGTATAGTTGCAACTGCCAGAAGTTGCCGCTGTTTCTAGTTTAAAGGAGCAAATTGCTGAACTTGAGGCATTAAGAGTAACATTGAATGTTCCAGTAACTGCTTCGGAAAAAGTCAGATCGATATCAATAACTTTGTCTACTCCATAAGTGCCATTTGCGACTGACGAAGTAACTCTGGTAATTGTCGGAGCCAGCACATCTTTTGTCGCATTATCAGTTCTGGCAATTCCTTCGTTGCCTGCTTTGTCAGTAAGGGTTACGGAAGCGATTAGGTCTCCGTCGGCAAGTGAGGTTACATTGATATTGGTGATGGAAATATTTCCTGCTGTATCGACTGTTCCAGTTTTTGAAATTTCACCAGTTTTTGAATCTTTTATGGTCCAACTTATTGCCGCATTAGCTTCTCCAGTTCCGGTTATTGCAACCGTTGCCACATTGCTGTTCATTACTGGATCGGTCATAGCAATTGTCGGAGCGCTTGGTGCGATATTGTCGGTATTAAGCTGTCCAATATATCCATATCCGATATTTCCTGCTACATCTTCTGCCATCACGCAGAGATAATCAGTATGATCACCGGCGATTGCAAAGTCAGTGCCGGAAACAAATGCGGTATCGTAGCTGTCATCTGCATCACAAGTGTTATTTGCACTAAATCCATATTTTGATTCGGTGACGCTTTCCCTTATAGTAATGTTTATCGTATCCGATTGAACCGGTTCGGTTGCTACTCTGTCAGTTATTGTGAATAATGGAGCGGCGTTATCGATAGTATAAGAATTGACTTCACTGATTGAAGATACTGGATTTCCTACGATATCCTGCGCTTCAACGCTTATGGTTGCTGTCGCATTTCCCGTTGGCACTGTCCAAGAATAAGTCCAATTGTCACCGGAGGCATAAGTCATTGTTGCAGTCAAAGTTGTCCCAGATCCAGAATCAATCTGACCATTGGTGATTGTAATTATCGGGGCAATATCAGTATCAACCCCACTTGTATATTCACCTGAAACTTCCGGGTCTATAATTTTCGCGGTGATTGTAACTGTATCTCCAGATTTTACAATTCCGTCGCTGTCATCGCTAGAAAGTACAACTTCCGGTCCGGTTTTGTCGGAATCTGAAAGTATGGTCATTTCCTCGTCCATATACCATGGATCGAAATCAACTCCGCCGAAAATTCCACCTTCAATTGTCGTTTTTACATTACTTCCCCACCAGTTTTTTGATATATCGATATCTGTCGTAAGGCTTGGATTGTTATCTTCAAAGTAGAAATTGAAACTATTGTCAGAAATATTATTCTTACCTTTAGCATTAACCGTTGAACCGCTTTTGGCGTGAATTCCGATTGAGTTGTCATAAATCATGTTATCGGTTGCGGTTATATTATCTCCAGCGTGAATAGAAATTCCAGCCGCAGTTCCTCCGGCAATATCAGTATAGACATTTCCTCTCAATTCATTACCCGTAATAGTCGCTGATACCCCCCCTCTGGTATAAATCGCGTCTTTAGAAAAAGTTTCGCTTTTACCGTTTCCCGTTATCACATTGTCCAAAATAGAAATAGTTCCTCCGTTTGCAAATATACCGTTTTTATTATAACTTCTGATATCGTTGTTTTGAATAACAACATCAAAAATGTTTTCACTGTAAATTCCATAATCACCACCTGTAATTTTGAACCCGTCAATTGTTCCCGCAGCGCTCATCGTCGCCACATTTCCAGAAGTAGCTGTTATTTCTGGAGCAGCATTTTCAACCGCCACAACTTTCAAACCAGTTTTATTGATATCTATATTTTCATTGTAAACTCCCGCACTAACTAAAATCGTGTCGCTTTCGCTAGCCTTATTAATCGCATTTTGAATAGTTGTAAAGTCTTCTCCGCTTACTCCGACCGTCAAAGTGTTATCAATATCAACTACAAACGAGCTGGAAGTTTCGCTTGCTTCATTTTCCGCTCCATCAATAGCAGTTACTGTAATTGTATGCCTTCCGTCAGCAAGACCTGAAAGAGTTCCTCCTGTGCAACCAATCGCGATATCATCCCCGACTCCGTCGATTTGATAAGAGCAAGTGATTTCGTTGGCATCATTTGATGCAGCCGTAAAAGTCAAAGGAACATTTATTTTATAAACACTGTTTGCAGTCGGAGAACTAATTGTCCCGATAGCTGGAATAACATTATCAATCGTGAAAGTATTATTGCTTGTTTCGACACTTTCGTTCCCTACGATATCTTTTCCAGAAACGGTTACGATGGCGAGTCCGTTACTTCCTGCTGGAACATTATAGTTATAATTCCATATTCTACTGTCTGATGTTGGAGACATAGAAATTTCTGATAAATCAACATCTGAAGTATTGATGATGATAGTTGGAATAGATACTGCTTCTGAGAAAGTTGCGGTAATAGCTAGGATATCTGCATCTTTAACATTGCGATTAAGGTTATAAGTCAATCCAACTGTCGGCGCGGTATTGTCAATGGTGTAAGAAGTAGTTCCAGTTGCTGAAGTGTTTACATTCCCAAAATTATCAATTGCAGAGATTGAGACATTAACATCCCCATCATTTCCGGTCGGAACTACCCAAGAATAAGTCCAGATTGTATCTCCTGTTTCAGCTGTCACTGTCATAGCATCTCCATTTATCAGTCCGCCAATCGTGATTTTTGGAGCTGTTACCGCTTCTGAAAAAGTCGCGGTGATTTTAACTTCGTCATCTTTTTTTATAAGGGTATTACCGTACTGATCATCACTTAAAACCACTGTCGGATTTTTAGTGTCGATGTCGAAAGTTTCTAAAGAAGTAGAACTCGCAATTTTATTCCCTGCCAAATCAGCAGCGTTGGTCACAGTCGCAGTTATGTCTGTAGCTTCTTCGCCTTCATCTGTAAAAGTGAAAGTTTCTGTCCAAACGGTTTTGTCGCTATTCCATTGTCCATCTCCATCACTGCCATAGCCGGTGTTACTGAAAGTGATATAAGGCTCATCTAAACTGTCTTTGCTCATTTCTTCGCTGAAAGTTACTGTCACTTCCTGTTCAAGATCTCTGTCATAGATTTTTGCAGTTCCGAAAGTGATTGAGTTTACAAGCGGCGTAATCGTGTCGATTTCAAAAGTTCCGGCTGCCGTGTTTCCTGTCATTCCGTTCCCTGTCGCGTCCATTGCATCACTGACAGCAATCGTTGCAGTTTTTTCTTCGTTGTTATCTGCAAGAGTGAAAGACCCTTTCCATTCGGTAAGATCAGAAGAATTAAAACTTCCAGTGACTGAAATCGGATCTCCTGTTATTCCGGTCACTACAACTGTCGCAGGTTGGTCTGTGCGCATCTCTTCGCTGAATTCTACGGTTATGTCGACACTCCCCGCCTTTGCCGGATTTGGAGTGGCAGTCGCGGTAGTCGCTGTTGGATTTAAAGTGTCGATGTCAAAATAATTTCCAGAATTAGAGGTTGCAGATTCTTGAGTGTTTCCTGCCAGATCTTTTGCTCCACTTGCGGTCGCATAAACTCCGTTTATTTCTTCACCGTTATCAGTAAGAGTGAAAGTCTCGGTCCATATAGTGCCGTTAGTATCCCAAGCCCCTTCGCTTCCGGTCCATGTTGTCCCTGCACTGAAAGTTATAGTTGGGATAATTGTTTTATCCATCGTTTCATTGTAAGCAACTGTTACAATTTTTGTAAGATGATGATCATTTAAAGTCTCAGTGCTATTGACGGCAACTGTCGCAGTCGGCGCAGTACTATCGACTGTGAAGGCGGCACTTTCTTGTTCCGCGATATTCCCCGCTTTATCGGTGGCGGTTATTTTTATTTTTACATCAGAAGAATTAATTCCGGATGGAGTCCAGGAAGCATAAGTTCCGGAGTTTGTAATTCCGCTTGCGATTAGTTGCCAGTCTCCTTTGTCAACAGAATAATAAAGACCAATCGGGCTTTCTTCCAGATTGGCATCTGTTATATTTCCTGATGTCCAAGTTATGTTATACGCAGTCTGTCCGTTCAAGAGAGATCCTGGAGTTGAGATGGTTCCTGCTGAAATCACAGGGGCTGTGTTGTCGATGGTAAATTCCCCTGAATACGCATATAAGTCAGCATCATTTGATGCCATAACTTTTATCTTATAGTCGCCATCGATTACAGTTGATGTGTCCCAAGAATAACTTTGCGTACATTCATTAATTATTGTTATTGGATGAGATCCAGCACTATCAATATAAAGAAGTCTTATCCCCGTTATCGGCCAGTCTGTGTTTTCACAGTCTGCCACCCATGTGATTGTCTGGTTTCCTCCTATCAGTGCTCCTTCTTCTGGAAAAGTCACGCTGCTAATTCCAGCCTCTGCCATCGCTTGGAGTACAAAAAAACCGCCCAGTAATCCCATTGCGGTAAACGATGCCAGTATGGATTTTTTGGAGAATTTCCCCAACAAACCATTTTTCCAGATCAAATTTGTTTTTTCTAATAATTTCATTTCCGTTTTTAATAACGATTAAAAAGAAAACTACACAATATCTAAAAACGCCAGGTCGCAGAAAACACACGCGACTCGCGCATTTATTTGTACATAAGATCATCTTATAAACAGTAACCCCTTTTGTCAATAGACTTTTTTGGCTCTTTCAAGACACTTTTCCACTTTTCAGTCTTTGTTCCCCTCCAATCAGCCAAAAATTATCCACAGGCACATTCTAGAAACCCGAGTCTCATTGTATCTAAGTAGCAGGTTTCAACCTGCGCTGTGTCGAATCGGTAAAATTTTATTCTGTGCGCATCGGACAACCGCGCAGACTAAAGTCTGCTACTCCCCCCCCGTTTTTGTTATCCTTATACAAGTTAGATAATTCGCCGACAAAACACCATATAAATTTCACCTATACTAAATTTTTGAGGAGGTAATCCGCATAGCAATAAGAATCTAATGCAACAAAAAAACCGCAATCAAAATCGCAGTATTTTCTATTTCTGAGCCGTTGAGCAGACTTGAACTGCTGACCTATTCCTTACCATGGAATTGCTCTACCAACTGAGCTACAACGGCATAAAGGGAGTTGGACCTTTCGGATAAAAACAATCAAACTGGAGCCGGCTGTCAGATTTGAACTGACGACCTACTGTTTACAAAACAGTTGCTCTACCACTGAGCTAAGCCGGCAAAACACTTAAGCAGTATAAAGTACTTTTTTTATTTTGCCAAGCCCCCTTTATTTCTAATCATTTCCGCCCCTTTTTTTCATTTTGTCCATCAATTCTATCGCTTTCTGCTTGGCTTTCGTATAGGTCGGATCGATTTTTGCAATCTGTTTGAAACATGCCAAAGCATCGTCATAGTTTCTTCTTTTTGAATACAAAAGCCCGAGCTTCCAATAACTCTTCACATCGGCCGGATCTTTCATCAATGCGCCTATATATTCTTCCTCTTTTTTTGTCCTGACTTTCTTTATATCTTCCGTTTCTTCCGGATCCTCATTTTCGGAGACCATCTCTTCGGGGAAAGTTTCTTCTTCGTCGGCAACTTCTTTTTTAATCTCCTCATAAGCAGGCTCTATTTCCGCTGCGACTTCTTCCGGCAGTTTCTTTTTGACGATCTCTTCTTCACTTGCTTCCACTGCCAAAACTCCTGCTTCTTCCGCAATTTTTTCCGGAGCTTCTATCTCTGTGTTTTTATCCGCCTCTAGGACACAGTCCGATATTTCCCCCGTCTCGTATTGTGGTTCGATTTCTTCCGCCGGTTCGGAGGCGTATACGAATTCTTCTTTCTGGATTTCTTCGCTTTCTGCTTCCGCATTTTTTTCAATAAAAGCACTTTCTTCCGTCACAGAAAAAATCGTTTCCATCTCCATCTCCATCTCTTCCCCCTTTTCTGCTTCCATTTTCTCTTCCCGTTTCTTTTCCTCGTGCTCCGCCTTTCTTCTTTCGTTCCGTTTGTTGTTTATGAATTGGAGCAACTTCTGGTTTTCTTCTTTCCTTCTTCCTTCTGGTTCTACCTCTGTCTCCTCGCTCTTTTCTTCTGCCGCCTTTACATTCTTTCTTCTCAAATGTTCAAGCAGCCCGACGATTTCGTGGTCTAATTTTAAAAAGCTTATCCTGATTTTTCTCAAAAGTTTTTCAAGCCAAATCCAAAATGAATTGATCTTTTGCTCATAATTCTCCTTGTTGATCCTGCGGATCGCCCGTTTATAAAGATACACGAACTTTTCCCGTTCTTTCTGGTCTTTTTCGTCCTCCAGAAACAGGCTGTCCTCTTCTCTTTCTTTGATTTTCGAAAAATTTTTTCCTACGATTACCAATATTCCGGCCGTAGAAAAAAGCATTATCAATTGAGGTAGAATTTCAAAATCCATTTTGTTTTTATAAATAATTTGCTAAATTTTTATATCTTTGATTGAAACTTTTTTCTTGTTTCCATTTTCAAACTCGACTGTCACTTGTTCCATCATTATATTCCTGTCTACGACAACGCCTTTTTTCCCTTCACAGGTTATGCGCTGTCTCTCTCCGGGGAATTTTTCTAGATTTTTCTTATACTGTCCAGATTCAAAACCGAGACAGCATCGCAGCCGATCGCACAATCCAGAAAGCCTGTCGCTTCCTCTTTGTCCCATCTGCTGTGCTCTGGCATCTTCGATGGTAACACTCTGTAGTCCTCCGGAGAACTTCATACAACAAAGCCCTCTTCCGCAAGCGCCGAAACCTCCTTTACCTTTCGCTTCGTCGCGGGATCCGATTTGCTGCAATCTTATAGACCGCTGAAATTCCCTAGAAAGATCTTTGACCAGGTCGCGGAAATCTACGCGTTTTTCTGCAATGAATGAGAAAGTCACCTTGCCGCCATCAAAACTGAAATGTGAATCGACGACTTTCATCGAAAGCCCTCTTTTTTTTACCATCTGTCTACAGAGTTTGACGGCCTCTTTCTCTTTTTCCGCATTTCTCTCGCAAATCTCCAAATCGGAAGCATTCGCTCTGCGGGTGATTTTCGGAGCCTCTTCCTCGGCATTTACTTCTACTTTTGATATTATAGCATTTTCCGTTCCCGAATCAAAATTCACGATCACAATATCTCCAATTTGAAGATCCAAACCGCTGGCATTAAAAACATAGCCATTATCCCAGCTGAAGATTTTAGCGTTTATATTCATAAGAAGACCCTGTTATTTTATTCTAATTCCAGTTTGACGAATCTTTTGATTTTCACATTTTCTCCGAACTTGGCGATCTTTTCGGTAAGCAGTTGTCCAATCGTTATGTCGGGGTTTTTTACGAAAGACTGGGTTAGCAGGGAAATCTCGTCGAAGTGCTTCTTGACTTTGCCCTCGATGATTTTTTCCATGATATCCGCTGGCTTGTTCTGGTCCTTGGTTTCCTCTATAATTTCTGCCCGCTTGGCTTCTATGAGGTTTTTGTCGATTTCATCTACGCTTATGAATTGCGGATTCATCGCCAAAATATGCATTGCAATATCGTGGGCAAATTCTTTAAATTCGTCTCCGCGTGCGACAAAATCAGTTTCACAATTGATTTCTACTAAAACGCCGGCTTTTCCGTTTGTGTGGATATAGGAACCTATCATGCCTTCCGAAGTATCTCGATCGCATTTCTTGTCGGCTATTTTAGAACCGTTCTTCTGCATAATTTTGATAGCCTCTTCAGGATTACCATTGCTTTCTTCAAGAGCTTTTTTACATTGCATCATGCTGGCTCCTGTTGAGTCTCGCAATTTTTTCACATCTTGAGCTGAAATCATATGTTTAAAATTAAATTTTTAGTTTACTTTCTTATTTTTTGCTCCTTCGATAATCGCATCGGCGATTATGTTAGTTATGAGTTCTATGGAACGGATTGCGTCATCGTTGGCAGGGATCGGATAAGTTATCCGAGAAGGATTGGTATTGGTATCAGTAATGGCGATAATAGGAACATTTTTTGCAATGGCTTCAGTCATGGCAGTTTCTTCTTCTTGGATATCCACAATGAAAATCGCGTCCGGAATCCGATTGATTTTTCTGATGCCACCGAATTTTATTTCAAGTCTCTTGATTTCTCTTCCGATTTCTTGTCTTTCTTTCTTGGTATATCTTTTTTCCAACTCACCGCTTTCTTTCTGTTCTGTCAGCAATTCCAATCTTTTCTTCCCGATTAGGATTTTGTCAAAGTTGGTAAAAGTTCCTCCCAGCCATCGTTGTGATACATATGGCATTTCACATCTCTTGGCAGCTTCTTCTACGATCTTTTCTGCCTGTCTCTTAGTTCCCACGAACAGTACTACGCCGCCCTTCTCTCCAACCTTTTTGGCGAAATCAGCCGCTTCTGCGAGTTTGGCCTTTGTTTTGCCAAGGTCGATGATGCTTATGTTATTTCTGATAGCAAAAACAAACTCATCCATCTTAGGATGCTTCTTTGATTTCTTGTGACCGAAGTGGACCCCTGCTTTGAGCATATCCATCATCTCGATCTTACTTTTCTCTTCCATTTTTTTAACCTTTCTTCGTTTGCCTTCGCCAGCTTTTTGAAATAAAAAGAAACAAGGCGTCTGCCTTTCTGGCGTCTTCAAACTTTTCGCTAAATAAGCGAAAATTAACTGTTTAATTTAATAAAGATCCGAAAGGACCTTTTCTAAAAATCAGTATAGCATGGGGAATAAAAATTGCAAGAGCAAAGTCAAAATCGGGGCTTTCGCTGGGCGGATCAAACAGCTCTTTGGGTGTGCCTAAAACATTGACATGGTTTGGGAAAAAGCTGTATTATTAAGATGGATTCGGAAAGGAGATTCCTCCCCCAATGCTAAGACCCTCAAATCGGGAACTTCTCTCTCCGAATCCACCAAAATATTAGAAAAACTTTAACTCAAGAGCTGTTTTTTTATTGTTTATCTTTCGAACCCTTGCAAAATTTGAAAAAGTCTGTTAGGATGTATTTGCGCTTCAAAAGGAGTGAAATTTTTGTGTTTTAATATAAATTTAATCATACGGAAAATCATATGAAAAAAGATATCCATCCAAATTATCAGGAATGTACGGTCAAATGCGTTTGTGGAAGCTCATTCGTAACCAAGTCTATCCTCAAGGAGATCAATATCGAGGTTTGTGGAGCGTGCCACCCCGTTTATACCGGCAAGCAGAAAGTCGTGGATTCAACCGGAAGAGTTGATAGGTTCAAGAAGTTGCTCGAAAAAAAGCAGGAAGAGGTAGTTTCCAAAAAAGACAAAAAAGCGAAAAAATCTCAGGCGAAGAAAGATAAAAATATTGAAAAATAGCCTTTTAAGTTTACAGCAAAGCCCCATTTCTGATCTGATGGGGTTTTGTGTATATGTGTGCAAGTAGAATATTGTGTATTTTTGCAATAATTTTTTAAATCCCCTCTTGCGGGGGGGTAATTAAGGTGACGGGTATATATGTATCCTCTATAAAAATATGAAAGAAAAATTAGAACAAATCAAAAAAGAATCCGAGGACATGATGCGCGAGCTCAGCCGACCTGATGTTACTTCTGATGTGGAGAGATTTAAAAGGTTGAGTAAAGAGCAGAGCAGGCTCGGTGAGATCGTGGAGAAATACGATGCTTTTTTGAAATTGGAAAAAAACATTTCTGAAAATGAGGAAATAATCAGCTCGGAAAGTGATGAGGAATTGGTAAAAATGGCAAGGGAAGAGAATGAGAATTTGATTGCGCACAAAGATTCTTTGGAAAAAGAGTTAGAGAGCATGCTTATTCCTAAGGATCCTCGTGATGAGAAGGATGCTATTGTGGAAATTCGCGCTGGTGCCGGCGGAGATGAAGCGGGTCTTTTTGCTGCCGAGCTTTTTCGGATGTACGGATATTTTGCTGAAAGGCGCGGTTGGAAAACGGCGATCATGAGTTCCAATATTAATGATGTGGGTGGATTCAAAGAAGTTATTTTTGAAATAAACGGGCAGGATGTTTTTGGCAAAATGAAATATGAGAGTGGTGTGCATCGGGTACAGCGTGTGCCGGAGACGGAAAAGCAGGGCCGCATCCAGACTTCGACGGCGACTGTGGTCGTGTTGCCCGAGGCGGAAGAAGCGGATATTGAAATCAGGAACGAAGACATCAGAATCGATGTGTTCCGATCTTCTGGTCCGGGTGGACAGAGTGTGAATACGACTGACTCGGCAGTGCGACTGACTCACATCCCCTCCGGGTTGGTAATCTCCTGTCAGGACGAGAAGTCTCAGCTCAAGAACAAAGCTAAGGCGCTTCAGATTTTGCGTTCCCGCCTTTTGCAATTTGAGGAAGAAAAACGGGAAAAGGAAGCGACTGATGCGCGTCGTAGTCAGATCGGAACTGGAGACCGCAGTGAGAAGATCCGTACCTATAATTTCCCGCAGGACCGTATAACTGATCATCGCATCAAAGAGAGTTGGCATGAGATCGATAAAGTTTTGCAGGGAGATTTGGATAATATCATCGAGGCTCTCATTCAGGCGGATTTGGCGAAAAAGAAAGGGTTGCAATAAAATATTAAAATATATAAAAACAGACTCGCGAGTGGAGTCTGTTTTTTGTTATCATCTGGCGCTTTTTCTAAAATGGTGTAGAAAAAGGTGAAATTAAAAAATAAAAGCTTATGCTAAATTAGTTTGACCTGTAGCGTGTTAGATTTTAAAATTACTCCCCCACTCTTCCTCTCTTTCTTTCTGCCTTTGTCGTTCCTGTATGAGCTACTTGATTTTTTGGCAATCTCTATGTAAAATATTTCAGATAATTTTTCTCAAATGCTAAACTCACGATATCTGTCATTCCGGAATTTCTTTACTGCGAAATATTCGAAATCTATGGAGTATAAAGATTAGGCATTATAGTAAAGTAAAAGTGAAATATGACGAAGATACCGGGTCGGGGCCCGGCATGACGCATGGAAAATATGATATGGATGAAATTTATAGAGTGTTTCGTCAGCGAATTCCCTAGCTTGTACAAGGATGACAAAGCTATCTTTTGAGATTTTTTTGGGTATCCTCTAATTCAATCCGGTACTACTGGGCAGATAGAGCTTTATATTTTTTCGTTCCCGCAAGAGGTTTTTTGACTTTATATTTATAGATAAAAATTATATTTTGTTTAATAGCAATTATTGCTTAAAAAATTTTAATGATTGTGCTATAATGTTGTCAGGAGGATTTTATAAAATTTAAAAATTTTATGCTCAACACAAAAACAATCAGGAAATCTTTTCCTTCCATACAATCAGGAAGACTTATTTCTAATAATGCAGCAAGCACCCAGATTCCTATGCAGCTGTTAGATTTGTTGAAAGGGCTTGCTACCGGATACGAGAATGTTCATCGAGGACAATCTCAAGCATCGATATCGATGACGGAAATGTTCGAATCTTCCTATGACACTATAGCGCAATTTATCGGGGCACCGAGCAAAAGAAACATTATTTTATACAGGAATACCACGGAGGCTATCAATTCTGTGATGTATTCTTTGATGACTGAATTTAAAGATGGTGACAATATAGTCACGACCCATATGGAGCATAATTCTAATTTTGTCCCGTGGTATGGACTGACCAAGGAAATTTTGCCTAAATTCGGGATCAATGTGGAATATAGGCTTGTGAAATTCGACAAGGAAACGGGAGAGCTTGATTTGGAGCATATGAAATCTTTAGTGGACAATAGGACGAAAATAGTCTGTTGCACTGGAGCTTCTAACTTTTTGGGGACTAAGAATCCTATCAAGGAAGTCCGGAAAATCGCTGACGCAAGTGGATATGAGCAGCCCAATGGAATGAAGAAATCATATTTTCTGCTCGACGGAGCACAGACCGTTCCGAATATCTATATCGATGTAAAAGAATTGGATGTCGATTTTTTGGCATGGTCTTTCCATAAGATGCTGGCACCTTTCGGAGTCGGGGCTCTGTATGCCAAAGAAGAAATATTACAAAGCATGCGGCCGTTTCTCTATGGAGGGGATATGATTGCTGATGGATCGATATATCCAGATAGGGTAGAATACAATGACCTACCTTGGAAATTTACAGCAGGAACGCCCAATATTTTGGGAACTATCTTGTCCGCCCAGGCCTTGCGTTTATTGATGGACTTCTCTCTGAATCCGGGCCAAGAAGTTTATTTTATGACCAGTAAAAAGTTGGAGCCTTCGGAGGTTAAAAAAGCGATGGATAATATAGAGAATCATGAAAAAGAGTTGGCCGCAGAAGCCTTGAAAATATTAAATGAAATCCCTTCGGTGGAGATTTACGGGCCCAAAAATCCGGCCAATAGGACTTCCCTATTATCTTTTAATTGTCCCGGCATCAGTCCTTATAAACTTGCCGAAGAGTTGAATAGATTCGGAGCAGAATCCAGAGCCGGATGTCACTGTGCTTCTTTAGCGCACCGATATTATGATATGAAACCTATTGTAGCCAGTTGTAGGCTGAGCTTCTATGTCTATAACGATCTTGAGGATGTTAGAAAAGCCTGCGATGCTGTTAAAAAATGTGCTGAAGTAAAGTCTTGATCATATTTTAAGGCTTCTTTTAGTCCTCTTTGTATATGCTATAAAAAGATATCTCGACATAATGACAGATAATCGGACATGTTATCATCCTTATATTATAAGATAAAGATATGCAGCAATGTTCATTTTTAAACGATTCTTCGCGATTTCCCAAATTGATTTATGGCAGCACTGTGTTGGTTTCGTTTCTTATTCACAGTAAGTGGCTGGTTTTGATCATAAGTGTTTTGATGTGCCTTAACGCACTTTCTGTGAGATTCAATATCCCTTATCGAATCTATACCTTCACGGAAAAATACTTTTTAAGGAGAAGGATTAAAATATTAAAAAAGGAACCAGTGGAGCTCCGCTTTTCTTATGCCATGGCCGGTGTATTGATTTTTTTAGGCTTCCTGCTCTTACATTTTACTAAATATACTACCTTTGCTTGGATATATATCCTAATAGTCTCTTTTATGTTGTTTGTTGCCTGTTTTATCGGTTTTTGTGTGGCAACATTGATATATGTTGCTTTTAAGAAATTTTTGGAATCTGCTCGTAATTAAGAAATATACCTGATGAAAAATAAAGAAAAAAAAAGACCCAAAAGGAAAGAGACGGGAGAGGATTATTACTTAAACAAAAAATGCTGGTTAGTTAAAAATCTTGATCATCCTCCTTATAGGCGTTGCCAATATTGTGAACTCAGATTCAACGATTGTTTGTTTATGCGCTATCAGGTGATCAGTTTCGTTCTAGGTTGTTTTTCTTTTCTTCTGATATATCTATTCGAAAAAATGATTCCTTTCTATGATATAGTAATTATTTTTACTATAGTTATCGTCTATGGATATTATTTTAATAGCAGTACAGAAAAAATCGTTAAGTCTAATTTTCTTGAAAAAAAGGCCAAGGAAGAATTGAGAGCATTATCCGGAGAATTGGAGATGAGGGTCGAAAGACAGACGAAAAATATCAAGAAGCAGAATAAGAACTTGAAAGAACTGTTGAATATCAAAAGTGATTTTTTGCGTACGGTAAATCATCAATTGAATACTCCTTTGACGATAATGAAGAGCGCTTTCGCGATGATGGAAGATAAATCCCTGTCGACGGAACAGGGAATCGGAATCGCCTCTCATGGGTTAGAGAGGATGAGTAGTACGATTGAAGATTTCTGGGATGCTTTCGAACTGGAAGAGCAGAAAGTCCCGGTGAATCTGGTTGAGACGGACATAGAAGTGATTATCGATGAAATGGTAGAAGAAAAAAGAAAAATGGAATCGGTAATGAATAAGGATTTGAAAATAGAATTATCAATGCCCGGTTTTTCTATTCCGAAAGTTTTATGTGATCAAAAAAAGATATCACACGCGATTTCCAATTTGCTGGATAATGCCGTTTTTTATACTCAAAAAGGTTCGGTAGGAATCAGATTTGAAAAAATCAAAAGAGGCAAAAAAGAATGTTTGAAAGTTTTCATTTCGGACACCGGGGAAGGAATTCCGACCAAGGACCGGAAAAAAATCTTCGAAAAGTTTACTAGAGGATCGACCACTTCTTCCATAAATCCGAACGGGTCCGGACTCGGTCTTTATATCGCTAAAACCATCATAGAAAAAAGCGGCGGAAAGCTCACCTTGGAAAGTTCGGTGGTGGGCAAAGGAACGACTTTCAGTTTTGTTTTGGAAGTCGCAAGCGCAAAAGGCTCAGCAGAGATAATACCATAAAAAATCATGGCTGTTGTTAAAGATAATAAACCAGCTGAATATAGTTAATCTCAATAGGACCTATTAAATCGATTGTAAAATGCAAACTTATAAGGTCTGTCTTTTATAATCTATTGCTTTGTTATTCCTTCACAAGCCAGATAATCCGTTGACAAGGCACCACATAAATCTCATCTCTACTGAAATTATTGTGTGTCATGCCGGGCCCCGACCCTGTATCTTCGTTATCTTTAGTTTTTACTTTGCTATAACGCTTAATCGTCATACTCCGTAGACTCCGGATATTTCGTAGTAACGAAATTCCGGAATGACAAATATCCCAAGTTTGACATATAAAAAGTATTTTTCAAATTTTATATAAAAAACTATCAACGAATTGGGTAACTTGTATAATTACGGGATTCCATTACGCTGGAATATCCGAAGTCTCGTAATCAGAGCCAAAAGTTTATTAGAGACAATCAGAATAAAAACAACTATTTCAACGCATCTTTAATCGCCTTCCCCGTCAGGGAAAATCCGCTCTGTGCAATCTCTTCTGGCGTACCGGTGGCGACAATCTCCCCTCCTCCGATTCCTCCTTGCGGTCCGAGGTCGATGATGTAGTCGGCGGATTTGATGACATCGAGGTTATGCTCGATAACCAGTACAGAATTTCCTGCATCTACTAGGCGGTCTATGATATTTAGGAGTTTTTTGATGTCGTCAAAATGAAGCCCCGTGGTCGGCTCATCCAGGATATAGAAAGTTTTTCCGGTGGCGCGTTTAGAAAGTTCCGCGGCGAGCTTTATGCGCTGTGCTTCCCCTCCCGAAAGCGTGGTTGCGCTTTGTCCGAGATGTATATATCCTAATCCCACATCCTGCAATACGAAAAGCGGGTCGCTGATTTGTGGAATGTCCTTGAAAAACTCTACGGCTTCACTGACCGTCATATCTAAAACTTCAGAAATGCTCTTTCCTTTGTAACGAATTTTCAGTGTTTCCTGATTATATCGCTTGCCTTCACAGGTTTCGCAGGGCAGATAAACATCGGGCAGGAATTGCATTTCTACTTGAATCATTCCGTCGCCTTTGCAAACTTCGCATCTTCCACCGGAAACATTAAAACTGAACCTGCCGGGTTGATAGCCTTTTTCTTTGGCTTCTTTGGTCATGGCAAAAAGATCTCGGATACGATTGAAAATTCCCGTGTAAGTTACCGGGTTGCTGCGTGGTGTACGACCGATCGGCGATTGGTCGATTTGGATAATTTTGTCGATATGTTCGATGCCTTCAATTTTTTCACACATTCCCGGTTTCTCCATCGAACGGTTGATTTTGCGTGCAAGATTCTTGTAGATGATTTCGTTGACCAGTGTCGATTTTCCCGAGCCGGAAACTCCTGTCACACAGGTAAAGACTCCGAGTGGAATACTGACGCTGACATTTTTTAGATTATTTTCTTTAGCTTTTGTCACAGTTAAAAACTTTTTACCGATCCTGCGGCGCACTTTGGGCGTTTCGATTTTCTTCCGTCCAGAAAGATAGTCTCCTGTTAGAGATTTTTTGTCTTTAAGGATTTCCTCGTATGTTCCTGCAAAGACGATTTCTCCGCCATGTTTGCCAGCACCCGGTCCGATATCCACCAGATAGTCCGCTTCGCGCATCGTCTCCTCGTCGTGTTCGATGACGATTAGAGTGTTGCCGAGATCGCGGAGATGCTTGAGTGTGTCCAATAGTTTCGCATTATCTACGGCGTGTAATCCGATAGAGGGTTCATCAAGAATATATAACACTCCCATCAAAGAAGATCCGATTTGCGATGCCAGTCGGATGCGTTGCGACTCCCCTCCCGCCAAAGTGCGTCCGGTCCGGTTGAGGGTGAGATAGCTGAGTCCTACATCGTTCAAAAAACCCAGTCGATTTCTTATTTCCGCGACAATTTTTTCAGAAAGTATAGAATCTCTTTTTGTAAGTTTCAGTTTTACAAAAAAATACAAAGCGTCAGCAACTGACATATCGGAAATTTCGGCGATGTTCTTGTTGCCGATCCGTACTGCCAGCGCATTCTCGTTGAGCCGTTGTCCGCTGCACAGGCTGCAAGGCGCATCGTTCATATATTTCTCGATTTCCTCCCGCACTTTGGGCGATTCCGATTTGAAATATCTTCTTTTCATATCTGGAATCACTCCGGAAAAGTTGAGGTTAAAAACCTGAGTGCGTCCTTTTGTCGCGAATCTAACTTCGATTTTTTCAGCTTCGCCGCTTCCATATAAAATCTTATCAATCTTTTCTTTGGGAATATCTTTGATTCGAGTCTTAAGAGGAACACGATATTTTTCCGCTACCGCCCGCAGCAGCGCTCCATAATAGTTACTAGTCTTGTGACTCCACGGCAAAATCGCCCCTTCTTCAATGGTTTTATTTTTGTCTGGAACGATTAGGGCAGGGTCTATTTCCTTCTTACTTCCCAATCCGTTGCATTCTGGGCAGGCACCGAAGGGGCTATTGAAAGAGAATAATCTCGGTTCGATTTCTGGAAAGCTGAAATCACATTTTGCGCAGGATAAATTCTGGTTCATCAGCATTTCTTTTTTGCCGTTTTCCACGATCACCAATCCCTCCGAAAGCTTTACTGTTCTCTCGATGTCTTCAAAAATTCGGCTGAAATTTTTTTCTTCTATTTTTATCTCGTCTATCAAAATATCGATTTCGTGTATTTTATACCTCTCCATATCTATCTTTTCGTCCAGTCGCAGCATTTTGCCATCTATGCGTGCCTTCGTATAGCCTCGTTTGTAGATATCATTCAATAGCTGGAGATATTCTCCTTTTCTTCCCCGCACTATCGGTGAGAATATCTTTATTTTTTCTCCCTCTTCGATTTCCAGGATTTTATCGACCATCTGCTCGACAGTAAGCGCGGCAATAGGGTCGTCACATTTTGTGCAGTGAGGCGTTCCGACCTTTGCAAAAAGTAGGCGCATATAGTCATGGATCTCTGTGATAGTTCCGACTGTGGAACGCGGATTGTGCGAAGCTGTCTTCTGTGAGATAGAAATTGCCGGCGACAGTCCTTCAATATAATCCACATCCGGTTTTTCCATCTGCCCTAAGAACTGTCGGGCATAGCTCGAGAGACTTTCCAGGTATCTTCTTTGTCCCTCCGCAAAAATAGTATCAAAAGCCAGGGTCGATTTTCCAGACCCTGAAATTCCTGTAAAAACAATAAATTGGTCGCGCGGCAATTCCAAATCGATATTTTTGAGATTGTGCTCCCTCGCGCCTTTTATGATGATTTTTTTCATATAAAAATTCTGATAAATAGCATTCTATATTCTACCTTATATCTGTAGATTTAACAAGCTTATACTAATAACTTTACAATTAAAATAGAATAGCTTTTTAATCGATAATTCCTCGTGGGCTTGCCCCGAGGTAGTTCATTAGATGACTTTTTTACGACGAAAAATTATGTACATATAAAAGGGACTTGTGGATTTCCTTAACGGAGCCATCTAGTCCCTTTTTGAGCCGTTTTTAGTCTGCCCTTTCTCAGATATTTTTTTGTCTGATGGTGGGTCAGTTATTAAAAATAATGATAGCATATTTTTAATTATTTGTCAATATTAGCTATTTGCTCTTATGATGAGATAACTAGATATCAACAATATCGCTTGCACTAGGAAGTCATTCAGCGTGAGAATATAGGAAGCTAGCCTCTCTCTTTGGTAGAAGATGTGACCCAAAAAGGAGTTTAATATTATGACTATGAGTCCGACTGTCGGCAATAGAAAAATCTTCTCGTAATCCCCTAAAAAATCTACGCCATAAAACAGGTTGTAGTGCAATATTATGGGGTAGTCGCTTTTGACGCGATTTCCGATAAGATATATCCAATTGGCAAGATTCATGATTCCACTTGCAAAAAGCACGGCTGAGACCTCGCTGTCTTGCCAGTAAGGTTTTTTGATGGTTATTTTTATCCCACTTGAGATGAAGCTCAGTAGGATTATAAATCTTCTTAATATGACTTTTAGGAGTTTTTCTTGTTGTTGCATTTTAGGTTGTTAGGCTTATTATGAAAAAAATTATGGCAAAAAATGATATGAGCGGAAGTGCCGGGATTGCTCTCTTATCTTTTTGTAGGACAAAAAAGAGATGATTGCACACAATCCCGATGATGGCTCCGAAGACCGTGAAATAAAAGTGAGCAGAACCTCTAGGCAGGGTCGAAATTGCAAAAAATATCGGTAAAGCAAGATCTCCTGTTCCCATAAATATGAACTCCTGTTTTTTTTCCGGTTTGGTAAAGTCGAATTTGTTTCTCCAGGTGGAAAAATTTTTAGGGATTACTAATGCCAGTACGGCGCCTTTTTCTGCCATTCCTTTGAAGAGTCTGCCCATATGCTGAGTTTTATAGACTGCAATTATATCATAGACGGACAATACAATCAGAGTTCCCGCAGCCATCTCGGGACTTGCCTGCATGCCGAAGTTGGCGGCGATACCTGATATTCCCACAATGATAGCGAAATTTTGTGTCCATATCCGCGGAAGCAGGAACCTGAGGGCTGGCAGGGATGTTGCTAGCAAGAAGGCATAAAATCTTGAGAACAAGACCCCTAACGGTCCCTGTGCTCCGAAAATAATTGCTCCTGAAAAGAACAGTTCAAAAAGGAGCTTACCTTTGAAAACTTCCAGAAATATAAGCATCAGTATGGTGGCAAAAAAGAAAGCGGTTGTGAATTCTATGAGTTTCGTTTGAGCTGCCTGGCTTGAGATGTCAAAAGAAAATTCAGCTTTATCCTTTGAAAACTGTGCCGTTTGGGCCTGAAGATAAATTTTGTCTTTTTTAATCGTGCCTTGCACAGTTAAAAATGATAAAAAGGCCGTGGCGGAAAAAGCCAGAATAATCTGAAAAAGAAAGTTGAGTTTTAGGTTCTTAACTCTTGTCATCTCAGTAGAAGTTAGCGGCTGTCCAGAGTCCGATCTGGTGAGTTATGAAGACAACTAATAGTGCTATGGAAATATGTTCCAAGATAACATGGACACTCTTCGTGTCTTGGCTTTTTGCAATGAAATGGCTGACTATGGATAGGATTAAAACTCCCCAAATGATACTGACTGATACTGCTGTAGAGAGATCAAAGAGTAGGACGGGCACGATAAAAGTCAGGGCGAACAGGAACTTTGTTGCGAAGGTAGTGAGGGTCGCCTCCCAGATATGATTTTTAGAATTAACTTTGTTCGACTCTTCCGATATGTGTATTCCTAATGCATCGGACATCGCATCCGCAATTGCGATAGTTATGAGTCCTCCGATAACGGTTGCCTTGGAATCTGTCCCGGCGGCCAGTCCGACCATAAGCCCCAAAGTAGTTATCGTTGCTGAAGTGAGTCCGAAACATAATCCTGTTTTGAGCGATTGCTTCATTATTTTACTTTATTTTTATTCTTGATTAATTTTATAATATATCGAGGATAATGACAATTATAAAAAGCCCGCAGTTTGAGGCAGGCTTTTTATATCTTTCAGGCGTTTATTTATGAGATCCACTTGAATAGCCATCCGAACAGACTGAACCCTCGGCGTTCCACCTCTAGTTCTTGTTCCAATTCGGCTTTCACCTCGTTCATAACTTTTATCTGTTCCATCACCTTTTGGGCGTCGCCTTCGTTCTCGAGTTGGTTTGCCAGCTGTTGCATCTGTTGGATTCGGTTCTCCTGTTCTTGGATTTTTTCCTCGACTTCGTTTAATTTGCCATAGTTAGGGCCTATGAGGAATTTTATGACTGAATTCCTGTCCTGAGCTTTTTCCAGAGAATTTTCAATACTGTCTTGGTCATTATTCTGGTTCTGGGCCATAACTTTTAGCTGCGCACCAGTTTCTCCATTGTTTGCTGCTATCTTCTCCATTTCTTGCATGGCATTGGCTATCTGATTGCGACGGTTTATGCTTCTTTCGGATTTTTTTTCAGTTGACTTTTCTAGCTCTATCTGGTTTTCTTCCTGGTTTTGATTTTGGATCTGTGCTCCGTTTCCTTCTCCGATTTCTTCCTGAAGCCTTTCTCTAGTTTGTTCTTGATCTCCAGTCCCATCCTGTAGTCGGTCTCTGTCTTGTTCTTCTTCCTGTAAAGTATCTCCTTGCCCAGTATCTTGTCCTGCCTGTTCTTGCGATGAGTTTTGTCCGATTGCGGCATCGCTCCCTTGCCCCTGTGAGGTAATAGCATCTCCTTGACTATCCGTGATTTCTTCTGACCCTGTGCCACTTCCGGGCATTGAATCGATTCTGGCACCGAAGGAAATCGCTGGCGCAAGAAACAAAACGATAAACATCATCGCAGCGGCTGTCTTTTGTCTTCTCATAATTTTTATTTTTATCGGATAAAAAAACTTTCTCTTGCTTTTTATTATAACATAAAAACTAGGATTCTGATATAGTGGTGCAAAAAAAATCAAAAAACTAAAATGATATTGATGGCAGTCGTGGGTTAATCTAAAAATTCTTGAACAAAAATCATTCCATAAGAACCGGCATCGATCACTCCTATCCCTACTCGTCCGAAGAAGGGGTGCAATATATTCTCTCTATGCCCTTCGCTTTTCATAAGCCCATCGTGAGCTTCCTCTAATCCTGGCGCGTAGGCAAGATTTTCACCGATCATCGTGTATGTCGTCTCATAGTTTTTCATCCTGTCGCCAGGAGATCCTCCCTCTAAGTCGGTATGTGAAAATACTCCGTTTTCAAATAGATATTTTCCATAATCCCTGGCGGCCTCCCTGGCGAACTCGTCTGTCACCAAAGCCTTTAGTCCCCTTGCAGTCCTTTCCTCGTTGACCATTTCCAACATATCATCTTCCAAATCTGCCCTTACTGAGAATTCCATGGTCTCGAATTCTAGATCTTTCATCTCGTCTGTTCCGGTTTTAACGGTTAGAAAGCTGAACTTTTTTACTGTTGTTTCCAGTATGTTTCCAAAAACTCCAGAGAAACTTTTTTCCAGTCCCAGTTGATTGTTTTTTGCAAATTTTCCGAAAGTCGAAGCTTCTATCTCGGTAGCAACGAAGGTTGGAAGAGAGAGAGAAAAGGTCGCTATGAACAGAGTAAAGAATACTATGATACCGGACAAAACAGAAGCGGCGCTTCCGGCGATTTTTTTTGTTACCGGGTTTTTAATCTGCACAAATTTGCGGACTTTCTTCGTGACATATAGAAACAGAAAAAGTAAAGCTACCTTGGATATTGTCGCGTTTATGAAGAATCCTATCGCGTTCGCGTAAGATTGCGGAATCTGAAAATTGGACACAAAAAAAGCGGCCGTTATTCCGAAAGTGAGGAGAGATGATATAACAGCAAAGATGAAGCTGAGGATTTCGGCAATTGTCTGAAGAAAATCTCTTTTTGCTCCCGAAAAGAGAAAAATAAACAGAAAAAAAATAATGATGAGATCTATCCAATTTCCTATCATAAAGAACCGATTAATTTATATTCTTTCATTGTGCTTGAATCTGTCTACGATTGCATAGGCGATGTTGTCATAGTGGTCGCCGATTCTTTCCAGATTATAGAGGATTTCGGAAAAATATTTCCCTGCCTCTTCGGTGCAGTTTCCTTCCTGCATCCGAAGCGCGTGGTTATTATTGATTTTCTTAATGATTTCATCGACTTTGTTTTCATGCTGGATGATTTCATTCGCAAGTTTGACATTGTTTTCGTCCAGAGATTTGATTACTAAGTTCTGCATTATCCCCAATTTTCCGAACACTGCAATCAGTTCCCCTTTCGCTTTTTCTGAAAGAGTGAACTTCTTGTTATCTTTCATTGCTTCGAATATTTCTGAAACATCTGAAATGTGGTCACACAAGTGCTCAATTTCTGCTACTATATGCATCATACTATAAAGTTTCATCATATCGGGTCTGCTCAAGTTCTGTTGTGAAATTTGAACCATATATTCTGAACTTTTTTCTGTCATGTTGTCTATCCGATTTTCGCGCTGCTGGATGTTTTTTATAAGGTCTTTGCCTTCAAAGAGGATCATTTTTGAAGATTCGAGCATTTCGTGGGCAATCTTTGCCATTTCAACCATTCCTCTGTTCACCTGAGAAAGAGATACTGAAGGGGTGCATATTAGTTTTTTGTCCAGATAAAAAAGGTCGGTTTTTTTGATGGATTTATTTGCTGGTGATATCTTTTCTACGAATCTGATTATGAGTGGCGTGAACGGTATGAAAAATATTGCCGATATGAGGTTATAGAAAGTATGTGCATTCGCTATCTGTCTGCCTGTGTCGACCGAAGAAACTTGTATCAAGCTCTCGAAATATCCGAAAAATATCAGGAACAGGACGAGCCCGAAAGAATTGAACATTATATGGATCAGGGCTAATTTGCCGGAGAAATTTTTCCCCCTGAGTGCCAGGGAAACGACCTTCAGACTGGAGCCGAAGTTGATTCCTAATATCATATAAAGTGCGGAAGAGAGTTCAATCGATCCCGTTGCTCCGAGCGTAACAACTAGAATAGAAATCGTACTAGCACTTCTGAAGAGTACTGTTATGATTGCGCCGAGGAGTATAGCTGAGAGCGGTGAATTGACGGAGAGCTTTATCGTTTCCAAAAATAGAGGATTTTCTGAAATACTGTCTATTCCGGAATAAAGGAACTCCATCCCCAAAAAGAGAAAACTGAAACCTATGGTTGCTTCCCCTATCCGTTTGTTTATCTTCTTTTCTGCTGATATATGTAGCAAAACTCCCATCGTTAAAAACGCGAGGGCATAAGATCCGATGCGTAGCGATGCGAGCTGAGTGGCGATAGTGCTTCCGATATTGGCTCCGAGCATAACGGGAATTGCTCCCGATAAGGTCATGAAGCCGCCCGTAATGAGTCCGATAAGCATGACAGTCGTGGTTCCGCTACTATGGATCATCCCTGTGATTGCCGTCCCAGTCGCTAGTCCTCTTACAGGGTTTTTGTTGGATTTTTTTAGCATATCTTCCAATTTAGACCCCAGTATTTTCTGTAGATTTATACCTGAAAGATGGATGCCATAAAGGATAAGTGAAAGTCCCCCCGCTATCTCAAAGAAAAATTTTATCTCGCTCATATTATTTTTGGAAAATCAAGTATTCTGTTAAAATTATTTTTCATCTATCGTTATTAGGATAAAACGGTCATATTATGCTTTCTATAAGTCAGAAACAGCGGAGCTTACTACGAGTGCTTCCCCTTCTCCGATACTGTAATCGTCTTCAAGTAGAGTGTCAATCCCGTCTATCTGATATTTTATCTTTTGTTCTATGAATTCATCGAATGCGCCAGCAGTTATTCCACTGATTATGTCCATGGCATTTCCGATATTTTTTTCTTGCGGCTCGACTTCTATCTGAAAAATTATCTCTTTGGTAGAATTTAGTATGCCATCGTTGGCCTTCATTCTGGGAATTTCCCACACAATTGCGCGGTTTTCTGCATCATAATAGATCTTCTCCTCGGTCATGTCTTGCTGCTGCTCTTGTTCTTCTGTTTCGTTTTCTTCGCCTGTACTTATATTATCACCTTCTCTACTCGTTGCACCTTCGTCATTTTTCTCCAATTCTTTCGGATCTTGATAAAGGAGCTTATTGTCTGAATTGATATATTTCCCCGTGAAATTAACATTGTCAGCAAGTTTGGCGGCTATCCTGATATTTTTTGTGTCGTTGAAGAAATTTTTTGCGATAAGATGCACCGTATAAGAGGTCTTTTTCCTTACCTGCGGAGGAAGCACTCCTTCATTTTCTATTCTTCCGTCGTCATTAAAAAATCCCTCGGCTTTGACATATAGGAACGCTTTTACTTTGGTCTCGAGGTTGCTTGAGGCGAGAATAGTTTTTACATTATCCGAACCTCCTTCATAATTTATGACACTGACGGCGGCACTACTCTCGAGGACGAAGTTCTTATTCTCGGCGCTGTTTATGTCAAAATAATCTTTCACCTTCACTTTAAAGCTGACACTGCCCTCTTCCTCATCTTTCAAAACAGCTAATCCATCCACTTTCATCGCGCTCCATATAATCTTATTTCCATTCACCGTTCCATTTTCGGCTTCGATAGAAGCTTCGTCAAAATTTCCATTCAGATATGTCTCCAAAATAAGCCCCCTGATCTCCTTCCCGCTCTGATTCTTAAAATTGATTTTGTACTCCAGTTCCTCATTCTTGCCCGCAACCAGCCCCTCGGTCCCATTCACCGTTTGGGTTATCAATATGTCCGATTTTTCTATTCGCAGCTCACTTTCTGTTGTGGCATATTTGACCATCTCGCCGTTTTCTTCAAGGATATAAAGTTCAGCTTTCATGTCTTCATGGTCTTGCTCACTGTCGAAGATTCCTCTGACAAGAAGCGTTCTTTTTTCCCCTGCCGCAAGTTCTGCATCTTCAAAATAGATGATTCCATCCTCAGTCTTTGTCGGATCCAGGCTGGAGGAAACCCTCGTGAAAGATTCTCCTGCGTCTATGCTTATTCCGATCTTTGAGAAAGAGCGGTTGCTCCCATTCTTATACTCGAATATAAAATCTTCTTCTGATTGGTTAGGAATGGAAGTTTTTTCTTCCATCGCCAGCTCTACCGGTGAGAAAGAGATGCGAACTTCCGTTGAGCTTTCTGTTTGAAATTTCGAATTGAAATTGAGAGGCACATATGTCATATTGCTGCTAATCGTCCCCTTGTCTCCTGTTTGTCCTATAAATCTCCCAAATATCCTGATTTTTTCTGAATTTCCGGCAGGAATATTCCCAATGTTCCAATAGATAATCTTCCCGGATTTTTCCAGACCTTTGTCATTTGAAGTCATCATAAAACTATCCGGTAGCGAAATCTCCAATTTCGTGTCATTTATATCAACATCATTGTTATTATTACAGGATACGACCAAGCTCATTTCTTCTCCACTGGTTATACTCTCGGAAATTTCGTAGCTTATGCCTATTTTACCATTATCGAAGGATCCGTGTCCTCTGCTAAAAGATAGATAGGCGAAAATAATGGCGATAAAAAACAAACTTGCCAGCAGTATCACGCCGATTTTTTTCTTTTTGTTTCCAGGCGCAGAGGAAAAATAGTCATCTTCTGTCGAAGTGTCTTTGTTCGCTAAATATTCCCCTATTTTTTCTTCGTTTTCTTTTTTGAAAAAATTTTTCATTTTTTTTGCTTTAATTCCTATTTATTATAAATCAGACAGGCTATTAAATCAAATTTTATATGAAGCTATCTTACGACTCGTAAGGGCCGGCTCCTTTCTTCTTTTGGCGGTTTTTTGTAAAGAAAAAGTATAAAAAGTATATAGACGATGAGATCGTAAAAGCGAGCATCGCCCATTGCGTGACCGTAAGATCATTGAAATGTCGGTCGCAAAAATTGAGGTCATTGCAGCGGAAAAAATCCGTAAAAAATCTGAAAAATGCGTAAAGAAAACAAAATATCATAAACAGTTGCTTTTTTTTAGGCGGATTCTTTTCGATTTTTGCTATTATAAAATAGATTGCAGTTAAAAAAACGATGTGATAGAGCGCAATCGGGTGTCGTATACTACCGTCTGCAAATTCTCTTCCCCAGGGGAGACCGGTTATTTTTCCTATATGGTCTCCAACCAAGAAGCATCCGATTCTAGTGAGGATGAGTGCCACTATAATACCAGGAATGAGTAGGTTATAAATCCTTCTAAAATCAACTTTTCTGTTTTTTAGATATATAAAACTTAAGATCCCTGCCATAACCGCTCCGCCTATAAGCGAAAAACCGTTGTGGGCATTAAGGGGGGCAAGACTATTTTCTGGACTATCTAGCAGGTAAAAAATCCGTCCGCCTGCAATCATTCCTAAAAGCGAAATGATTATAACATCCCATATAAGATTTTCGCGTATTCCTTCGGCTCTCGCTTTCCTGAGGGATATCCCAAGTGCCGCTAGAATTCCCAAGGAGACAAACAGCCCCCATGCTTGCAGTGTAAGCCCGGCCAATTTTATTTCGTTTATTGAAAAATAAGGAATCATACTTTTTTACTTTTTATTTTATTTTCCCTTAATTTACGGTGATAGTTTATGGCGAAGCGATGGGATTCGTCACGGACCTCCTTGATAAGTCCTATGTCTGGAAAGACAAAACCTTTTGGCGCTGAGAAGAATAACTTCTCTCCTTTGCGGTCTGGTCCCTTGGCGATTCCGACAATCGGGATCGTTAATCCATTTTTTTTCAGTACCGTCTTGGCGGCATTGGTTTGGGTCATTCCTCCGTCCATTACGATCAAATCCGGTAGTTGCCAATCGTGCCCATTTCCGAATCTTCTTTCCAAAACTTCTTTCATCATCGCGATATCGTTTGCACCTTGTACCGTCTTGATCTTAAACTTGCGGTATTCGTCTTTATCCGGCCTATTGCGGCGAAATACGACCATACTGCCTACAGCATCTTTTCCCGATATGTTCGAGATGTCGTAGCCCTCAATCCGATCAAAATCTGTGGATTGTTTTTCTAATAGCAAATCTTCCTTATCCATGAAAGCCGTGTCGCGTATGTGCCGGAGAGCGAAAATCTGGTCGCGGAGTTGCGCGGCCTTTTCAAAATCTTTTCTTCTCGCTGCCGAGAGCATTTCTTCTTCCGTCCTTTTAACGACTCTTTCTTTTTTGCCTTTTAGAAAAGATTTTATATTGTTGATGATTTTTTTATAATCTCCTTCGGATATGCTTCCGACTTTTCCCGAGCTATACCCTTTGATATGATAGCGCAGGTAGAGGTTTTCCGTCGAAGACGGATCTTTTTTCTTATTGCAAAAAATCTTAGCCAGAAGATCTATTACTCGTCTAGCATCTTGTTTGCTGGTATAGGGTCCGAAAATGTTTTTCGTTTTTCGTTTTTTTTTGTCGCTGGCACGCGCGATGAGAATACGCGGAAATTTTTCTTCAGTTATTATTATATTCACGAAATACTTATCGTCTTTCAGTTTGATATTGTAATAGGGTTTATGGAGATTTATCAGGTTGGCCTCTAGGATGAGCGCTTCCATCGCACTCTCAGTTGTCTGAAAATCTATATCCACGATCTCACTTACGAGCTTCTCGGTTTTCGTGTTCAGGGCGCGATTAAAATAAGACCCTACCCTTTTTTTAAGAGAGGTTGCTTTACCGATATATATTATTTCCCCTTTTTTGTCCTTCATCAGATATACTCCGGGAGAATCGGGGAATTTTTTGACAGTTTCTTTTATGTTGGTATCAAATAGGGGCATAAAACTCTTAAAACAACGAATAAAAAACGGTTTAATCCGCTTTTATTCTATCACTTTTGTGTCTTTATTGCGAGAGATGGGGGTTTCCTTCTGCCTGAAAATCGCGGGAGCGTGGTCTCTGACCTGGTCCTTGGGGTTTTAAGTTTCACAGAAATAGATCCTGTTACAATATTAACTTGCTATAGGAAGATTCGGTCTGAAATCGAAATATATAAAGAACCGGATTGAAGACCGATTTTCGCGGAAAGAATTTTAATCGTCTGGTCCTGTTGAGATCGACTGTAAATTCCTTTTTAATCGAAGTTTGTCTCATCCACGAAAACCGCTAATATAACTATTGACTATAGCCAAACCTTCGTTGCAAATAAATTTCTCTTTTTCGTCTTATTTGGTGAATCGCAGTTTCTCTAGATGATAAAGATTTAGGCGATGCTACTATTCCTCCCCCACTTCCTCCATATGAATCGCTTTTACGGGGCATTCATTGGCACAGATGCCGCAGCCTTTGCAATAATCAAGGTTGATTTTGTCAATGATATTCTTCTTTGTTCCCTTCTCGTCGGTAGCTTCTTTAATTTTGATAGCCATTTCCGGACAATAGGCGGCGCAACGCATACAGCCTATACATTTATCTTTATCCAGAACCGGTTTTTTTGATTTCCAGCTTCCAGTTTTGAAATTTTTGGAATTGCCCGCCTCGATTATTTTTCCGCCGATGGGAATTTCTTTTGCGCTTTTAAGTTTCATATTGAAAATATTTACTTATTAATATTTTGATACCCGGCATTCAGGGCTTCGATATTTTTACCCAACATCTCTTTGGATATTTTGACATCAAACTTTTCCGTCATCTTCGCTGCGAGCCCCTTGTATGAAATCGAGGGCAAAAGTTTTGCCATCGCTCCGACAATGACCGTGTTGGGCAGATTTTTTCCGATAATTTCTCTGGCGATTCCACTGGCATCAATAGTGTGGATTTTACAGCTTTTGTTTTTAATCTCTTTTAAGAGCTCTTTTTCTGACTTCGGTGAATTTATCAATAAAATACTATTCTTACCCATTCCCTCTGTGACATCAATGTTGGAGAGAAGTGAAGAGTCCAGTACCACGACCATATCAGGACTCTCTACATCTCCATGCAAACGGATCTCCTTGTCGCTAAGTCTTATGAATACTTTCATAGGAGCCCCTGATCTCTCTGGGCCATATTCTGCAAAAGCTTGTGCGAATTTTCCTTGCTCTATAAAAGTTTCCGCGATTATGACACCCGCGGTTTTTGCTCCCTGTCCGCCTCGACTGTGTATCCTGATCTGATAAATATCCTCTATCATATTTTTTTGTTAGTTGTTTATTTCCCAAGTCTTTACGATCGGAATCACTGTTATTTTTGAGATGACTGTCTTATCCATTTTTTTTGACAATAATTCATTTATATTTTCAATCTGTTCAGTCGTAGGGGGTTCTGTGCATTCTATAGTAATATTTACGGTTGCAACTTCTGTCTGATTATCTATTTTCACTCTATTAATATTTGCCTCCGGAAGTTTTGCTGCTATAACTTCGCTTATAAGTGTCTGCTGGCTTTTGTCTTTGACTGCACTAGTGGTAATCATAAGAAGCGGAATTGTTATCACGATCAAGAAGAGAACTGTCCATATTATATTATTCTTTCTTTGAGCCTGTCCGCTCTCACTAGAAGGTCCTTTGAATCTTGCAACTATAAAAAGCGTGGATGCGGCAAAAGTTACCGCAATGAGATTGGAAAGATATAATATAAACGCTCCTCCGGCCAAAGTGAGATTGCGATGAGCGATGGAAATTCCCATAACAGCTATTGGCGGAACCAAGGCGGCGGCGATTACTACGCCGGCGATCGCCGAACCGATTTTCGGGTATGCTATTACGAAAGCTCCGACAAACCCTGCGGCTAGGGCAATCATAAGCTCATAGACGGTCGGTGAAGTTCTTGAAAGGAACTCGGCGCCATCTAGTGCATACTCTGGAGAAATCAATCCGATTACAAATGAAAGAAAAAAGACGGTTATGGTGCTTTTTAGAAGGGTATATGCCGATGACTGGATTAATTTAGGCTTTCCCTCTACCAACCCCAGGGAAAGTGCGAGAATCGGCCACACTAGAGGTGCGAGCAGCATCCCCCCGATCACTACCGCCGACGAGTTTATAACCAGTCCAAGTGTTATTATTATGCTGGCGAAGACTATCAACACTGAAAAATCGAAATCATCTTCGGCATTTGCCTTGATTTCGTCATAGACCTTCTTTTGCCTGTCTTGTCCGATATGAAAAGGGTCGATATAGGTTTTAATATTCTCCAATCCTTCTTTTTTTATCTCCATATTTTTTGTTAAATTAAGATTCTCACATCAACCGCACTACATTTTTCACCCTCTTCTCGCACTATGAGCGGATTTATATCTAACTCTTTGATTTCAGGATGTTCTTCCGCTAAACGGGAAAGAGAGACGATTGCTTCTGCCAACGACTCGATATCCATCTTGGGGAATTCCCGGTATCCGGTCAGTGTTTTAAAGGTCTTCATTTCTTGCATCATCTGCATAGCTTCGTTTTTGTCGATAGGCGCAAAGCGGAAAGCGACATCTTTCAAAACTTCCGTATATACCCCGCCTAGACCGAACATAATCATCGATCCGAAATTGTCATCCTTTTTAATTCCTAAGATTATCTCACGCCCTTTGATCATCGGCTGCAAAATCATACCTTCGAGATTTTCGCCTAACTTATTCTTAATTCTATCAAAATATTCTTTAACTTCCAAATCATTTTTGATTCCGATTTTCACTCCTTCGACTTCTGTTTTGTGACTTATCTTTTTTGAGAAGATCTTCATCGCCACCGGATAGCCGATTTTGTGCCCGATTGTGGCGGCTTCTTCGCTTGTATAAGCGACTTCTGAGCGTGCGACTGGAATTCCGTATCCATTAAGAAGTTCAAGGCTCTGTATGAAATCGGGAGTCTGGGTGATTTTCTCGGCTATAGTTTCTGACGAAGTTCCTTTGTAAAAATTTAGATATTCCCGCGCTTCTTTCTTCCCCTTCTCGTATTCCCAGATTTTCCCTAAAGAGAATATGGCTTGTGACAAGTGATCATAAGATGCAATCGGGCTTTCTTTTAATAAGCCTATTTCTTTTTCCATGAGCTTGCCCCCGATGAAACTGGCGACGACGGGCTTGTTTGATTTTTTTGAGAGCTCAATGAGAGCTTTCGCAGTCTTGTTGATTTCCGTACCTCTTTGTGGAGTAAGTATGAAAATTATGGCATCGACATTTTTATCTTCCAGCAGAGTTTTCAGCGCAAACTCATAGCGGTCTTCTTTTGCATCGCCCAAGACATCTACCGGATTATGGATGTTGGCTTCGTTCGGTAGAACTGCCCTTAAAATATCTTTAGTCTTTTTGCTAAGTGTCGCGAGCTGTAATCCTTGTTTTTCAATCTCATCTGTTCCGATCACTCCCGGACCTCCAGCATTAGTAATAACGGCGACTCTGTTGTTTTTAATTCCTCCATAACGGGACAGGAATTTTGCTGCGCCGAAAAGCTGTTCCATATTTTCCACTCGCACCGCTCCCACCTCAGAAAAGGCGGTCCTGATTGCGGCATCAGCTCCTGCCAGCGCACCCGTGTGCGACTGCATCGCTTTTTGCGAGGCTTTGCTAACGCCCGGCTTGATGATTATGAGAGGTTTTTTGAGAATCAATTCAGCTGCTGCTTTCATAAAAGATTTTCCATCTTTTATGTTCTCTAGATATGCCAAGACCGCTGTCGTCTTCTCGTCGTTCTTAAAATATTCCATAAGATCTACTTCTGAAACTACCGCTTTGTTTCCCACACTCACGAATTTAGAAAATCCCACTCCATTAAGATTTGCCCAATCAAGCATCGCTGAACAAATCGCCCCCGACTGAGATATAAAACCCAGACTGCCTTTTTGAATCATTCCGTTGGCAAAAGACGCGTTCAGATTGGAGGTAGAGTCGGCGAGCCCTAAACAGTTAGGACCGATAATCTGCATATCAAACTTTTTTGCGATTTCTGCCATATCTTTTTCTAATCTCATCCCCTCTTTTCCGGTTTCTTTAAAACCGGCAGAAATCACAATCACATTTTTCACACCTCTTTCGCCACATTCTTCAAGGGTGGTATTTACAAATTTCGCAGGAATTATGATAATTGCCAAATCAATTTTTTCTTTTATTTTCGTTATTGAAGCGTAAGTTTTAAGTCCCAAAATTTTCTTAGACTTCAGATTAATCGGGTATATCTTTCCTTTATATTTCCCCTCAATTAAGTTTTTCAAAATTCCGTAGCCGATTTTTTCTCGATTAGCCGAAGCGCCAATAACCGCCACTGACTTGGGATTGAAAAAATTATCAAGTTTATTTTTTGACATATATTAAAATTATCTTATTATTTAGCACCAAATGGGTGGAGTTCGCTTCACTTCGCCGTTTTCAAAATATAAATAGCTACTGCATTCGTATCTTTCTCTTTGATAATTATCACAGGTTCCGTAAGTGGCATTTTTGGATTTAACATTGCAATAACTCTCGCACTCGCTATCATCATAACATTTTTTCCCGCCGTCACTGGTAGGAGGAACGCAATAACTCATTCTAGTACAAGATTTGAATGGGATGCAAACTTCATACGAAGGCAAATACCATTCTATTTTATCAATCCATAATCCTCCTATTTTCTTGCAATAATCATTATTTGCCAAATAAGCATTACCGGATTTTATATACATTACATTCTCTTCGTCGGTCATTCTCCTTTCGTTTTGTTTATAAAAATCTAAATTATATTTAAGTTTTTTAAGGGAAAGAGACTGAAAATTAAACATAAAAATCGGAAATACTACTAATAGAAATAAGAGAAATAATAAAGAATAGCCTTTAAATACTTTTTTATTTTTTCTCTTTTTATAAAGAAAAAGGAAAAAGAGCACAAGCGGAATCTGATATGATATTAATATCAAAATAGCCTTTCTATTATTTAAAAAGGACTGACTTCCTTTAAGAACCGGAAGAAGGTCTTCTGTGAAAGCTATATAAAAAAAATTAAAACTTTCTATTTCAACAATAAAATAAAGTCCAAGGAATGTAACTAAAAAAAAGTGAAATATTGTTTTTTTGATTTTTTCTTTATTCATCTCTATGAAATTTATTGTATTAATTTATCTTTGTAAAATCAGCACCAAATTGGCGGTGATCGTTTTATCTTGCCTTTTTCAAAATAGAAATATCCTCCGCACTCATCTCTTTTGGCTTTATATGGAAAACATGTGTCATGAGTGGCATCGGCAGATTCTACATCGCAATAGCTTTCGCATTCGCTGTCATCGTAACAGATTTTTCCCGCGTCGCTAGTAGGAGGCATACAATAGTTGAAGCAATAACTACCGGAAGATGTGTTCTCACAGGGCATATTATGATAGCGTCCGTAGGTCCACTGTCCTTTGATTTCTGAACAATACTCGCTATCGACGAGAAGAGGATCGTCAAACTTTCCATACATTATATTTTCTTCATCATTCATCATTCTTCCGTTCTGTAAATAGAAATTCATTCTATATAGAAGCCTTGAGGGTGAGAGAGAATAAAAGTTAAAACGGAGTAATCCAGAGAAAACAATGATAATTAGGAGTACTTGTAAACATCTCTTGAAAAAATATTTATCTCTTCTCGCTTTTGCTAATATTAAAATCATCACAAGAATAGGTGATATAATAAGCAGCTTCATTAGATAATTTTCGATTAATTCCATTGTATTATATTATTCTTTTCACTTCTATCCTGTTCATTTGTTTCTCCGCCTCCTGTTTTGTCATTATTCCATTTTGAGCGCCATACTGACTAACCACTCCACCGCTGTTTAATACTCCGAATTTGAGGGCTTGTTCCAAATCACCGGTCAGGATATATCCCGACACCAGGCCTGATCCGAAAGAATCGCCGGCACCGGTCGTGTCCACTCTCTTGTGGGCGGAAGCCGGAGCTTTTAGCAAATTTTTGCCATCAAAAATATAGGCGCCGTTTTTTCCATCAGTGATTACGACAATCGCCGCCCCCCAACTTTTTAAAACACTTATAAGTTGTTCGGCATCGTTTATATTTTTTTCGTCAAGGTGATTTTTCTTGTCGCTCTGCACTAGTTCTATCGCCTCGTCTTTGTTTACTATGAGTATGTCTGTATGTTTTATGAGCCCGATTAATCCCTTCTTGCCAGCTTTAATCTGTACCGCTCCCGGATTCCATGCCAGTTTGATTCCATTTTCTTCCATAACTTCACGGACTTTTATGAAATTGTCCTTCCACTTTCCTGCTAAGGCAGTCAAATAGATCCATTTGGTCTTTTTTATCGCATTTTTTTGTATTTCCAGATCGTCACTTGCCCCTTTATGTGTAAAGATGACTCGATCACCATCGTTTTCTCTGTTGTTCACTATGACAAAGGAAAAACCCGAGTTCTGATTAGGATCAGTTTGTATAAGTTTGGTGCTGATTTTTTTTTCTCTAAGATTTGCCAAGATGGACTTTCCATTGTCGTCATTGCCTATTTTGCAATAACTTGCAACCCTAAACCCCATCTTCGCAAAAGTCGCAGCACTATTGCATGCCCCTCCTCCGAAATTCATCCGCACTTTCTCGCTTCTGATTTTAGCGCCATATTCGAAGCCCAGCAGTTGTTGCTCCGTAAGATTTTCAGGAGTGTCAATCACTCGTCCTTTGTCAGTTAAAAAAGTTATGTCGCGAGTGGCTCCGCCGATGGTTATGATGTCGAACATATGGATAGATAATGATTATATTAACATTATAACAAAAAAAGATATTTTTATCTAGGAAATAAAAATATCTTTTTTAAGGGTTCTTGTTTTATCACTATTTGACAGAGGTCTGACTTTACAGATGCTTAAGGTCAGGCCTCGGAAGAGTCTCGGGGAAGAGAGTAAGTCTCAAACAGGCGGAAGCGTGGTCTTAAGACCTGGTTTTTTTCATATGTGCGGGAGCGGGTCTCCGACCCGGTCCTGATAGTTTTAAAGCTCATAAGGATAATTTTGCCACAACATTCTTTTCTCCATGGATAATTTTTGCCTGAAATCGAACCGGAGGGAACCGGTCTGGAGACACGGCTCCCGCACTCATAGAGTAGCAGTTTTCAACCTGCGTGGTTACCGTCGTGGTTATTCTCGTGGAGTAGCAGACTTCAGTCTGCGTGGTTGTCTAGGCGGGATAGAAAGATTTGTTAAGACGGGGCTTTACTTGCTTCGGATAGCAGCGCAGACTGAAGGTCTGCTACTCCGGGACATAGCTTTCTCTGTCTGTAATGTTTATCTCGTAGATGCT